>OJUG01002426.1_pt1 | contig 19737 bp, 17 predicted proteins | sample 1599841 | NCBI WGS metagenome assembly OJUG01 (sample SAMN04168659, study PRJEB22393) | human gut metagenome | biome: human gut microbiome; feature: stool | host: Homo sapiens | collected 2014-05-12 | reverse complement strand
GTAGCTCGTCGGGCTCATAACCCGGAGGTCGCAGGTTCAAATCCTGTCTCCGCAATCGAAAAGAGAGATACAAGAAAAAATCTTGTATCTTTTTTTTATGCCCTGCGACTGAAAAAGCGGTGTTTCACACCGATTGGGCGCAGGTGCGCCAAAATAAAGCCCGATGAAATATGGGATTCGCCTGTTTTCCCAACAAAAAAAGCTGCCATTGGCAGCTTTTTCATTATTTAAATCGTTTTGAAATATTCCTTATTTGCAGCAATCGCGGCAGTTGTTACTTCCTTCGCGGGGCCGCCGATCACCTTTCTTGCCTGCGCACATTCGTTTACATTGATAGCGGCGTAAACGCTTTCATCAAACACAGGGGAGATTGCCTTATATTCCGCAAGGGAAAGGTCATCCAGATTGGTGTTATGCTCGATGCAGTACAGCACCAGCTTCCCGATGATGGCATGTGCATCACGGAAGGGAACGCCCTGCTTGACCAGCCAGTCTGCCGCGTCGGTTGCGTTGGTGAAGCCGCCCTTTGCCGCATTCAGCATTGCATCCTTCTTTACAGTCATGGTCGCAATCATGCTTGTGAATACGGGCACGCACATTTTCACCGTATCAATCGCGTCAAACAGACCCTCCTTATCCTCCTGCATATCCTTGTTGTACGCCAGAGGAAGCCCCTTCATCGTAGTCAGAAGCGCCATCAGATGCCCGTATACACGGCCTGTTTTCCCGCGGATCAGCTCCGCCATATCGGGGTTCTTTTTCTGGGGCATAATGCTGGAGCCTGTGGAATATGCGTCGGAAAGCTCGATGAAATGGAATTCATGGCTGCTCCAGAGGATGATTTCCTCGCAGAAGCGGCTCAGGTGCATCATCAGGATAGAAAGCGTGGATGCCAGCTCAATACAGAAATCTCTGTCGGAAACGCCGTCCATGCTATTCATGGTGATTGCGGCAAAGCCAAGCTCCGCAGCAACGGCATATCTATCCAGAGGGTAGGTGGTGGTGGCAAGTGCGCCGCTGCCCAGAGGCATTACGTCTGTGCGTTTGTAGGTATCGCAAAGGCGGTCGTAGTCGCGCTTGAACATTTCCACATACGCAAGCAGGTGATGCGCCAGTGTAACAGGCTGCGCACGCTGCAGGTGCGTATAGCCGGGTAAAATCGTTTCGGTATGGTTTGCCGCGAAATCGTTCAGTGTTACCATCAGGTTTTTCACCAGTTCTTTAATCGCGATGATTTCCTTTTTGGTATACATACGGATATCCAGTGCCACCTGATCGTTGCGGCTGCGGCCGGTATGCAGGCGTTTGCCGACATCACCGATACGGCTGATGAGGATGGTTTCCACGTTCATGTGGATATCCTCTGCTTTTTCGTCAAATGTAACCTTGCCGGCTTCGATATCGGCGAGGATTTCCTTTAAGGTTTTGATGATTAAGGCAGCGTCATCGGCAGGGATAATGCCCTGCTTGCCGAGCATGGCGGCGTGTGCCATACTGCCTGTGATATCCTCTTTATACATTCTGCTATCGAAGGAGATAGAGGAATGGAAGTGGTCTGTAAAGCTGTCTGTGGACTGGGTGAAGCGTCCGCCCCAAAGTTTCGCCATGATGTTTCTCCTTTCTTTCTGCAAAGGGCGTTGCCCTCTGCACTCCTACCAAGGGGATCATCCCCTTGGAACCCGAGTTGCAAACAGAAATACTTCTGTTTGCGTAGTCGTCTATAATGAGAAATACTCCCATCAAGTCTGACAGGAGTATTTTTTTGTCTTTCGTATTTTTAATAATTTATCTTATCTTCTTACCTTCCCTCCGCCCTCCGCAAAAGCGTATGCTTTTGCAAACAGGGTGCAGGGGATTATCCCCTGCCGGGGTGTTGGGGTGGAACCCCAAGGTCTTAAGGTTTTTATTTGTTTTTGTTGTTCTCCATCATCATCGCACGAACCTTCATGGACAGACCGAACAGGTTGATGAACCCGTCTGCGTCCTTGTGGTTGTAAAGCTCGCCTGTTGTGAAGGAAGCGATGGATTCGTTATACAGGCTGTAAGGAGATGTAGAGCCTGCAGGGATGATATTGCCCTTATACAGCTTCAACTTAACTGTACCTGTTACCGTTTCGTTTACCTTATCGAAATAAGCGCTCAGTGCTTCACGCAGAGGTGTGTACCATTCGCCGCTGTAAACCAGCTCTGTGAATTTGTTGCTTGCCACTTCGTTGAACGCCTGTGTTTTTTTGTCGGAGCAAAGATATTCCAGTTCGCGGTGTGCATAGTACATGATAGTACCGCCGGGTGTTTCATATACACCACGGGATTTCATACCAACCACGCGGTTTTCGCAGATATCTGTGATACCAACACCGTTTCTGCCGCCGATTTCGTTCAGCTTTGTCAAGAGAGCAACGGGATTCAGTTTTTCACCATTGACTGCAACGGGAATACCCTTTTCAAAATCCAGTGTAACATATTCGGGCTGATCGGGTGCCTTTTCGGGTGTCACACTCATCTGCAAAATGTGTTCGTAGTTGGGTTCGTTTGCAGGGTCTTCCAGCTCCAGACCTTCATGGCTCAGGTGCCACAGGTTTCTGTCACGGCTGTAGGAGTTGTCATGGCCTGCTTCAAAGGGGATACCATGGTCAGCCAGATACTGCATTTCGTCCTCACGGGACTGCATCTTCCATGTATCCAGTCTCCAGGGAGCGATAATCTTCATTTCGGGTGCCAGTGCCTTGATGGTCAGTTCAAAACGAACCTGATCGTTGCCCTTGCCTGTTGCGCCGTGGCAGATTGCAGTTGCGCCTTCCTTTTTCGCAATTTCAACCAGTCTCTTTGCAATGATGGGGCGTGCCATGGATGTACCAATCAGATATTTGCCTTCATAAACAGCGTTTGCCTTTACGCAGGGGTAAACCGCATCTGTGATGAATTCTTCTGTCAGATCTTCGATATACAGCTTGCTTGCGCCGGTTTTCAGTGCCTTTTCCTCCAGACCGTCTGTTTCCTTGCCCTGCCCAACGTCACCGCATACGCAGATTACTTCACAGTCATAATTTTCTTTCAGCCAAGGGATGATTGCGGATGTATCCAGACCGCCGGAATATGCCAGAACGATTTTTTCTTTTGCCATGATTTTTCTTCCTCCTTAAAAAACAAACCTGAAACAAATCATATTGTAATGGTTTTTGTGCAAAATGAATTTTATAAATGGATTATACATAGAAAATGCAATAAATGCAATAGAAAATAATAAAAATACATAAATTTGTGTATATTTTTGAAAATACAGGAAACAGCATGCATCTTTTTGGGCATTTTTCTTTGTGCTAAATAATAGGTGGTGTATATTTATGCACATTTAGGTGAATAAGCGTTTAGAACCACAGTATCTTGTATACATACGGTGCGGAATCCTTTTTTTTCTTCCTAAAAAGAGGGTTTTGTGATATGATGAAACTGGTATCATTATAGAAAACATACCGTTTTTACGAAAGAAAACAAAGAGCCAAATCGCATGTGAGGAGGATGGAAGAATGAAAATTTTAACATATAAGCATGGCGGCGAAACAGCTGTCGGCGTTTTAAAGAATGACGGCTCCGAGGTGGTGCCTGTCAATTATCTTGGCTGCAGTGCCATTGATATGAATACCTTTCTGGATGTGCAGAATGAGAAAAAGCTGGAAAAGCTGGATAGAAATAAGGAGCTGATGCAGGGGATTCCTCTGGATGAGGTGCAGATTCTTTCGCCCATTCCCCATCCCAAGCAGGATATTGTCTGTCTGGGGATCAATTATTATGCACACGCAGAGGAAGCGGCGCGGTTCCATGATGAGGCCTTTGGCGGCGAACGTCCTGTGCCGATTTATTTTTCCAAGAGAATCAATCGTGCCTTGGCGGATGGCGAGGAAATCGACGGGCATCTGGATATTGTGGATAGCTTGGATTATGAAGCAGAGCTGGCGGTTATCATCGGCAAGGATGCAAGGAATGTAAAGCCGGAGGAGGTTTTTGAGTATGTCTTTGGCTATACGATTCTCAATGATATGAGTGCGAGAAATTTACAGACCTCGCATAAGCAGTGGTATTTCGGCAAGAGTCTGGATGATTTTACGCCGATCGGTCCTTGGATTGTGACGAAGGATGAATTCAAGAATCCCCCCGCGCTGCCGATTCGCTCTTATGTGAATGGCGAATTACGGCAGGACAGCAATACGGAGCTGATGATTAACGGCATTGAAAAGGTTATTTGCGAGTTAACGCAGGGCATGACCCTACAGGCAGGCACGATTATTGCCATGGGGACACCGGCGGGTGTTGGCATGGGCTTTCAGCCGCCGAGGTTCCTGAAGCGGGGCGATGTTGTAACGTGCGAAATCGAGGGCATCGGCACCATGACGAACAAAATCAAGTAAAGACCCTAAGACCTTGGGGGCTTTGTGTTCAAGCAGGCTTTGCTTCGCAAACCTTGCCCTGCGGGCAACCGCCGCATCTGTTCGGCGGTGCGTACCCCAACACCCCCAGCAGGGGGAATGATTCCCCTTGTGAGAGTTTGAGGGTGAAACCCTCAAGGTTTTGTCCCCAAGGTCTTAAAAAGGAGATATAATATGGATAAAATAAAGGTAATGAGCGTGTTCGGGACACGCCCCGAGGCGATTAAAATGGCACCTCTGGTAAAGCAGCTGGAAAAAACCCCCGAAATCGAGAGCATCGTCTGCGTCACCGCGCAGCACCGTGAAATGCTCGATCAGGTACTCGAAATCTTCGACCTGCATCCGCAGTATGACTTGAATATCATGCAGTCCCGCCAGACATTGGCAGGCATCACCACCCGCGCATTAACCGGTCTGGAGGAGGTTATGGGTCAGGAAAAACCCGATATCGTCCTCGTCCATGGGGATACCTCTACCACCTTCGCAGGCGCACTGGCGGCATATTATAATCAAGTGAAGGTCGGTCATGTTGAGGCAGGCCTGCGCACCTATGATAAATATCAGCCCTTCCCTGAGGAAATGAACCGCCGTTTGACCGGTGCGTTGACCGATTTGCATTTTGCACCCACCCCTCTGGCAAAGGAGCATCTGCTGAAGGAAAATATCAGTCCGGACGGCATTTTCATCACAGGCAATACCGTTATCGACGCATTGGCGCATACCATCGAGGAGGACTATACCTTTACCGTCCCCGAACTCAATCAGATTGATTTTAAAAACAAACGCGTCATCGCCATGACCGCCCATAGAAGGGAAAATCTCGGCGAGCCCCTGAAAAATATCTGCCGTGCCGTGAAGCGTCTGGTGGAAGAATATCCCGATGTGGAAGTGGTCTATGCAGTGCATAAAAATCCTGCCGTGGTAGAACCTGTACATGAGATTCTCGGCGGTAACGACCGTATCCACCTCACCGACCCTCTGGATTTAAAGGATATGCATAACCTTATGTGCCGTTCCTTTTTCGTGATGACAGATAGCGGCGGCCTGCAGGAGGAGGTGCCCTCCATGGGCAAGCCTGTTCTGGTGCTCCGCAACGTAACAGAACGCCCCGAGGGTGTGGAAGCAGGTACCCTGAAGCTGGCAGGTACGGATGAAAACGTGATTTATTCCATGGCGAAGGAACTGTTGGATAACAAAGAGGAATACGAAAAAATGGCGCAGGCGAAGAACCCCTTCGGCGACGGACAGGCAAGCCGCCGCATCGTGGAAAGCATCCTGTATGCCTTCGGAAAAAAAGCAGACAGACCCGATGAATATGTCCTGCGCATAAAGTATGAGAAAACACCTAAGGAGGGAAAACCGATGAAAGAAGAAAGAATGGCAATCCTGAATATGCTCGAAAAAGGCATCATCAGCGTGGATGAGGCAGAACGTCTGCTTACAGCGCTGCATAGCGGCTTAGGTACCGAAAAGGACGGCATTACAAAAGCCGTAGGCGGTATGCTGAATAAGGCAGGGGCTGCGCTGAGCGCCGTTGCCGATAAGGTAAAGGAAAATCCCGCGGTGAAAAACGCCGCAGATAAGGTAGCCGATAAGGCGGATGATTTGCAGCCCAAGGTAAGCTCCGCGGCATTCCGTATGAAGGAAAAGCTGGCGGATAAGGCAGATGAGCTGCAGCCTGCCGTGCGCTCCGCAGCCTTCCGTATGGTGGAAAAGGCAAGTGAAATCAAGGAGGATATGGCAACCTACCGTGAAAAGCTGAGAGAAAAGAGAAACCGCGACGAAGCGGAGGATTGGGATGACATCGATCTGGAGGAGCTGGATGCCGCAGAAGCACCCACAACAGAAGAAGCTCCCGAAGCCGCAGAGGCAGCACCTGCTGAGGGCGAGGAAGCAGTAGAGCCCATCTCCCCCGAAATGAATAAATACCTGAATAAGGTGGAGGATGTTCTGGACGGCATGAGCGACCAGATGGAGCAGCTCAATGATATGGAGGCATTTCTGAAGGCCTCCTTCGGAGAATATAACCCTGCCGATTTCGAGGATGACGAGGAAGAACCCGCAGATGAGAAAAAAGACGCTGAGTAAAGGTGCGCCCGAATAATCTTCATGTTTTCTTATTGGGACACACCTAAGCGAGAAGCAGCAAAAAGCCGCAGATAAAATCTGCGGCTTTAAATTACTCAAACAGATGAAGGAGAAAAAATGGAGAAAAGGAAATATGAGGATATTCAAATCATTGAAGTTTTTCATGAAAGCAAAAGGCAGAAGATATGTGCATATAAATCTCTTATAAAAGAGAACTGCTTCGAGGGAACGCAGGTATTTGAATATGACGAAGCAGGAAATCTCTTGAAACGTACTGTTATACAAAATCATAGTGGTTCCGGTCAGCTGAGAGAGTGCTGTTTTGCATACGATGAAGAGAAAAGGATTATTGCATATAAAGAAGTGGTAAATCAAGATAACGGGGAGCAAATAGTAACGATCAATAGAGTATATACGTATGAAGCAGATGGCAATGAATATATCCTTGAAAAAGGGGAAGCACTTCGTAAAAAATATTTTGTATATTGCAAAGGCGCTAAGGGATTGAAGGAGGACATGCCTTCTGAAAGAGAAGTATTCTTTAAAATGGATACCATTATAATGAAGGATAGGCAGAAACAACTTTATAATTTACCGAATGGAGCATTATCTTTCCAAAGAATATTTTATAAAGAAAAAGGGAAAATTTGAATTTTTAAATCCGGCAGGAGAAGAATATAAGTGGGCTTTGGGAGATATTGATGATAATTCAGCATTGGTTTACTTATATGAGCCAATTTTAACGTTAGAAATTTATCAGCAAATTGTCCTGTATTGTAAAAAGATTAGTCCGGAGTTAGATTTTATTTCTTTTTCGCCGAAGTGCTTTGTTGAACCGAATGAAGAGTGCAATCGAATTATGAATTGGATTGCAGAGGTTGATGTATGGTATGGGATTTGCTAATGAAAAGGGTTGGAATAAGCAAATATTTTTAGTTTATTTCAGTAATGGAGAGGGTGTCGACTTTGTCGACACCCTAAGTTAGTTTCGTTAGCGCGCGTTATACAAACGCCGTATAAGGTTCCATGTCGCGGGGCCGACATTCCCCGTCGGCGGCAGGTCGTTCTGCGCCTGCAATGCCGCCACAGCGTCTCTTGTCGCCTCGTCAAACACCCCCGTCACCGCAATCGGCGGAATCACGCCGCTGTAGTCCGCAATCCCTTTGAGATAGGTCTGTAAATTCCGCACATCCTCATTTTCCATACCCAAGGAAAGGAAATATCCCGGATAAATCCCTGCGTTGTTTTCCTTCATCCCCTGCGGCAGCATTGCCAGAATATCGTCATACGCCTGCCGCAGCCGCAGCCATGTCTGCAAGCCCACAATCCCGTCCGCAGGCAGTCCGGCAAGCGTTTGAAAGGCACGCACGGCGGCAGTGGTCGCAGGGCCAAAGTATCCGTCCTGATCGATATCGGGAACGGCATCATTAAAATATGAAATCACATCCAGATAATACTGCAAAGACCGCACATCCACACCGTTGCTCCTCTCGCGCAGCACTGCAGGGAAGGGGCGTGTCACCTCATCCAATGTCAGCCCTTCGCTCGTCAGCTCATTCAGCCGTTTCACCCCGTTGTAAATATATTTCAGCTGATACCACGTTGGCTTCCCGACAATTCCGTCCGGTGTCAGGTTAAAAATCCGCTGAAATTCCCGTACCGCGTTTTCTGTTGCTATGTCGAATACCCCGTCTGCCGGCTCAATTTTCGGAATCGCAGGGTAGTTATCCGCAATGCGGTTCAGCTCTAATTGTATCGTTTTTACGGTATTGCCGGCATCCCCCAGCCGTAACGCGGCACCCGGATAGGATGGCACATTTGCGGAAATCGGTACATTTTCCAGAATTCCGATATCCTGCCCGTAAAATTTCTGCAAAATCTGATAGGGTGTCAGCCCCTGCTCCGCCAATGCAACCGTCTCCCATTGGGAAAGTCCGTCGCAGACGGTGGTTGTGCCATTGCAGTAGGCGGTGAAAAACGGATCAACACGCCCCTGCCGCACCACATAGTTGTTGAAAATTTCATCCACAATGCGGCTGATGTTTTCATAAATATCCCGTCCCTTGATGTAGGTCTGGTCATACTGCGTGGTTGAGGTAATATCAAAATCATACCCCTGACTGCGGTAAAATTCGTTAAATATGCGGTTCAGCGCATAGGTAATCTGTGCGTAGATATTTGCGCGAATTGCGGCTTCGGGCCATGTGGGATAAATCTCGCTGGAGGCGACATTTTTGATATAATCGGGAAACGGCACGGTTACGTTTTCCGCAGGCTGATTCGGCAGCCCCAGATGTACCGTAATTGTTTCGGGAATGGTTGGAACCTGCTGTAAAGCCATGGTGTGCTTCCTCCTTTTTTATAAATTCGGTTCGGTATCGGTGATGCTTTCTGCCTCGTCCCTGCGCGCTCCGCTGACATCAAAGGAAAGTGCGACAGGCTGAATTGTGGTAATCCCGTCAAAAATGGGGATATTATGCACCACAACAGGAACCGTTCCGGGGGCGGAAATCAGTGCGTCGTATGTCGCAAAAACATCTGTGCCGCCCGGTGTCTGCGATTTATCGCGGCGCGGCGCAGGCAGTGAAATTTCTGCCGTTTTGCCGCTTTCATTCGTCATTGTGGTAACGGAAAGCGTATGCCCGTTTGGTAATGCCTTGCTGATGACAACCGTTGCCCTCTCGATGGGAACAGCCCCCTGTCCGCCCGTCACCTGAAACAGCAGTGTGCCGAAGGCAGGGTTTTCCGCCAGAAATTGCCGCAGAGGATCGGCAGGGCTTGCTTCTCTGACAGAAAGCTTGGAAGAATTGGAAGGATTGGGTTTCTGGTTTTTCTGAAAATAAGGATACATAGAAAAACTCCTTTCTCTGTTTTTTATGGACTCCTTCCATACTATGCAAAAGGCAAATCCCCTTTTTCTTTTTTTTCGGGTATGCTATGATAAAGGCAAAAAGAAGGCAGATAGGAGGTCTGTGGAATGAAAGTAGCTTTATTGCAGTTAAAAACCCTGCCGACACCTGAGGAAAATCTTGAAAAAATAAAAGGAATGCTGCAAGCGGCAAGGGCGGCGGGGGCAGATTTGGCAGTGCTGCCCGAAATGTGCTGCTGCCCCTATGAAAACAGTGCCTTTGTGCGCTATGCTATGCCCGAAAACGCCCCGTTTTTGCAGGGCATCGCTGAAATGGCAGGGGCTCTCGGCTTGTATGTGGTTGCAGGCTCTGTTCCGCTTGCGGCGGATGGCAGAATCTATAACGCCGCCTTCGTCTATGATAATAAGGGAAGCTGCATCACAAGACACCGCAAAACCCATCTGTTTGATATCAATGTCCCCGGCGGACAGTATTTCATGGAATCCGATACCTTTACCGCCGGCAGGGATGTCACCACCTTCGACACCCCATGGGGAAAATTAGGTCTGATGATTTGCTATGATATCCGTTTTCCGGAGCTGTCCCGTCTGCTTGCGCTCGAAGGTGCAAGGGCAATCCTTGTCCCTGCCGCCTTCAATATGACAACAGGCCCCGCCCATTGGGAAATGTCCTTCCGTATGCGTGCCTTGGATAATCAGGTTTTTCTGGCAGGCTGTGCCCCTGCGCGTGATTTGCAGTCCTCCTATACCGCATGGGGTCATTCCATTGTTACCGACCCTTGGGGCAGTGTGGTAGCGGAGCTGGACGAAAATGAGGGCATCCTCACAGCGGAGCTGGATTTTGCAAGGCTGGAGCAAGTAAGGGCAGAGCTGCCGCTGTTAAAGCACCGCAGAACGGATTGTTACGATATCATCAGAAAATAAGGAGAGCCGGCGCTTAGGAAAGGAGAGAGAACTCTTATGAAAAAAGAAACGATTTATCTGGCAGGCGGCTGTTTCTGGGGCACGGAAAAATATATGCGGTGCGTGGATGGCGTTCTGGAAACAAGGGTCGGCTATGCTCTGGGCGAAAAGCCCCTCTGGAATCCGCCCCTCAAGGAAAGCGTCACCTATGAGGAGGTCTGCAATCACAGCGGACATGCCGAAGCGGTCGAGGTTGTCTTTGATGCGGAAAAAATCTCTCTGACAGAAATTCTCAGGGAATATTGCTATACCATCGACCCGACCTCTCTGGGTAGGCAGGGCATGGATATCGGGATTCAGTACCGCACGGGCATCTATTCCCTCACCGAGGAGCAGCGGCAGACGGCACAGGTATTTCTGGATACCCTGCAAAAGGACTACAAACAGCCGATTATGATTGAAAATCTCCCCCTGCGCCAGTTTATTCAAGCGGAGACGTATCACCAGAAATATCTTGAAAAAAATCCCAATGGCTATTGCCATATCAATTTTGAGAAAATTGCGGCGCAGAAGGCGGCGAAAGCGGAAAAGCAGGATTGATTTTTCTGATAAATCCGATAAAAAGGTTGTCTTTTTCCCTTGAAACGGCTACAATAGAAGTATTATGGACAGAAAACTCAGGAAAGGATGTAACATCATGGATTTGACAACAGTAAAATCTATCTACCGCAACACTGCGGCGTATGCAAATAAAGAGGTCACACTGGGCGGCTGGATTCGCACCATGCGTGTCTCCAAGAATTTCGGCTTTATCGAGCTGAATGACGGTTCCTTCTTCAAAAATATTCAGATTGTTTTTGAAGCGGAAAGATTGAAAAATTATGAAGAAATCTCCAAGCAGAATGTCGGCGCGGCGCTGATTATAAAAGGTCTTCTGGTGGAAACCCCCGAAGCAAAGCAGCCCTTCGAGGTAAAGGCAACACAGATTGATGTGGAAGGCACCTCCACCCCCGATTATCCCCTGCAGAAAAAACGCCACTCCGTAGAATTTCTGCGTGAAATCGCATATCTGCGCCCCAGAACAAACCTGTTCTCCGCAACCTTCCGCGTGCGCAGCCTGATTGCAATGGCAATTCATGAATTTTTCCAGGGCAAGGGCTTTGTTTATACCCACACACCTATCATCACAGGCTCCGACTGTGAGGGTGCAGGCGAAATGTTCCGTGTCACTACACTGGATTTGGATAACCTGCCTCGTACAGCCGATGGCAAGGTAGATTATTCCAAGGACTTCTTTGGCAAGGAAACCAACCTTACCGTATCCGGTCAGCTTTCCGCGGAAACCTTTGCAATGGCGTTCCGCAATGTTTATACCTTCGGGCCTACCTTCCGTGCGGAAAATTCCAACACAACCAGACATGCGGCGGAATTCTGGATGATTGAACCCGAAATGGCATTTGCCGATTTGAACGATAACATGGAAATCGCAGAGGAAATGCTGAAATATATCATTCAGTATGTTCTGGACAACGCCCCCGAAGAAATGGAATTCTTCAACAGCTTCGTGGACAAGGGTCTGCTGGACAGACTGCATAACATCCTCGATAACGAATTCGGCAGAGTGACCTACACAGAAGCGGTTGAGCTTTTGAAAAAATCCGGTCATACCTTTGAATATCCCGTAGAATGGGGCATTGATTTGCAGACAGAGCATGAACGCTATCTGACAGAGCAGATTTACAAAAAGCCTGTATTCGTAACCGATTACCCCGTAGAAATCAAGGCGTTCTATATGCGTCTGAATGATGATAAAAAGACCGTTGCGGCAATGGATTTGCTTGTGCCCGGCGTTGGCGAAATCATCGGCGGCAGCCAGAGAGAGGAAAGACTGGAGGTTCTGGAAAACCGCATGAACGAGCTGGGTCTGAAAAAAGAGGACTACTGGTGGTATCTGGATCTGCGTAAATACGGCGGCACAAGACACGCAGGCTTCGGTCTGGGCTTTGAACGTGCGGTAATGTATCTGACAGGTGTCGGCAATATCCGCGATGTCCTGCCTTACCCTCGTACCGTAAATAACGCAGAATTCTAATCCGATTTTGCAGAAAATAAAAGAGTCTGTATGGGAATTTTCCCACGCAGGCTCTTTTTTGTATACAGAAAAACGCCTTGTGTTACAAGCAGCTTACAAATTTCTTACGAATTTCTTAAATTTCCTTCCCCTCTCTTGAGGGAAGCGTTTTCTTTTGCTAGAGTGAAAGCAGAAGCAAAAGCACAGTTGTATTTTCGGGGAGGGACAAAACATGAAAAAACTCGTTTGTATGGCACTCAGCGCAGCACTTCTGGCAGGGAGCGTGCCTGCCTACGCGGCAGATTATATCACAAAGGTGCCGCATACCTTTACGGCAAAGGTCGGCACAATGGAATTTACAAAGGACGGCGAGGCACAAAAGTTGGATGTGCCGATTTATATTAAGGATGGCTATACCATGCTGCCCCTGCGCACCTTTATGAAGGCGGCGTTGGGCGAGAAAAGCCAAATGGCTTGGGATAATGAAGCCAAGGCGGCGACAGTAGCATTTGGGGGAAATCTCATCCGTTTTTCGATAAAGGAGAATACCATCGCAAAAAACGGGAAGGACTTACCCGTCTGGGGCAAAATGGAAGTGAAGGATGGGCGCGTTTTCGTTCCCCTGCGGAACTGGTCGGGTATTTTGCAGTCCATCGGTTATCTCATAGAGGAGGGCGATATTACATGGGACAGCACCACAAAGCTGGCAACCGTCCGCGCAGTGGAGCAGAAGCTTGACCCCTCCAATGGTCTGGAAAAGCCTGCACTGAGCGGCAAGGGCGCGCAGGCATCCTATGCCGTCGCACCTTCCACGCAGTATGATGAAATCGAACCCCTTGGGGATGGCTATTTCCTTGCACAGAAATGTACAGGAGAAACGAATATTGGCTTGGGGCATAGCTCTGGGAGCGGAATCAAAAATGTACGCTATCTTCTGGATGGCAAGGGTAAGGTTTTGCACACCTATGATACCGGAACAGATGTCACCATGTGGGGTGGCGGCGAGCAGACCCTTCTGGTTGGCAGAAATACGGAAAACGACTTCGGCAATGGTGCCATCGACTGGGAAGGCAATACCGTCATTCCCTTTGTTTATCTTTATGTAGATTTCTTTTCCGAAGGTATGGCGGCGGTGAAGGATGAAAATGGCATGGGCTATGTGAATCGAAAGGGCGAGCCTGTGATTCCCACGCAGTTTCAAACGACAAGAGCCTTTTCGGATGGTCTGGCAGTTGTCGAGAAAAAAGACGATACCTACGCTTATATTGATAAAACAGGCAAAATCGTCATTGATGCCTCGAAATACAGGTATGTGGATTTCTTCTCGGAGGGAATGGCAAGGGTCTGGAAGGTCGAAGGGAATACACGCAGATGTGGCTTTATCGATAAAACAGGCAAGGAGGTCATCCCCTGCCAATATGATTGGGTCGGGCATTTTATTGACGGCGTAACCTATGTCCTGCAAAATCAGCAGCTCTGGACAATGGATAAAACAGGCAAAAAGCTGAATTATCTCACAGATGCGGCGCATAGTCTTTCCTATGCAAGTGACGATATCCTGAAGGTAGAAAAAATCATAGATTTTCCCGGCGGCGACCATGAGCATATGAATACCTATTATGATAAAACAGGTGAGCTTTCCTATGAAACCTATCTCCTGAAAGCCGGTCTTTCCGAAGGGCTTGCCCCCTATCGGGATGAAAAAACAAAGAAATACGGCTATGTAAACGAAAGCGGCGCATGGGTGATTGCCCCTGCGTTTGATGTAGCAGAAAAATTCGAGGATGGCTATGCCGTTGTGCAGAATGAAATCACACTGGCAGACGGCACAAAGGATGTCGAATGGGGCATTATCCAAAATCCGAACAGATAAAAAAGGGGGAAAAGACGTATGAAAAAAATATTCTGTATGGCACTCAGCGCGGCACTTCTGGCAGGGAGCGTGCCTGCCTACGCGGCGGAGGAATCGCTGTTTACGAAAACACCGCATACCTTTACGGCAAGGGTCGGCACAACGGAATTTACCAAGGACGGCACAGCACAGCCTTTGGATGTGCCGATTTATATCAAGGATGGCTATGTCATGCTCCCTCTGCGCACCTTTATGAAGGCGTTGGATGCAGATGCTACGCTTGCGTGGTCAAACGGAACGAAGCTTGCCGAGGTCACTCTGCATGATTTTACGCTGACCTTTGATATAAACGGCAATCGTATCTGGGCAAAGAGCAGTCAGCTGCCTGTGTTCGGGCAGATGGAAGTCAAGGACGGCAGAGTTTTTGTTCCCCTGCGTGATTGGGAGGGCGTGCTGAAATGCTTTAGCCGCTATATCGTCGATGCAGATGCTCTCAGCTGGGACGCAGAAACAAAAACCGCAGCCGTACAGCTGACAGAGCTGACGGCGGTAACGGCAAACGATACCTCCTCCGTTAAGGGAACGGGTGAAGCGGCAGTGTTCGGCATTCCCCTGACAGAACGCTATGATGATATCAAATCCATCGGCTGCGATTATTTTATCGCGGAAAAATATCTCAATCAGGACTCCGGCAAGCCAAATGAAGACGGAAACTGGGATACGGATTGGTTCGTTCTGGATCATCAGGGCAAGGTGCTGTATGCGTATGACAGCAAGGATGTTTCCTACCTGCGCGGCTATGGCGATGGTATCGTGCATATGGATAAACGGGACGGAACAACGCTGATTCTCGATGTGAAAGATAACACGCAATTTGAAGTGGCATATTCCGCACCGTACGGATTTTCTGAGGGTCTGGCAGTGGTTTTGGATGCTGCGGATCAGAAATATGTCTATGTTGATACAAAGGGCAAAGTAGCAATTCCCCTTTCCTTTGACGAGGCCGAAGGCTTCTCCGAAGGTCTGGCGGCAGTAGGCGTAGATCTTCCGAAGGAAGAAGGAAGGCAGAGCGCAGAAACCCGTTATGGCTATATTGATAAAAAAGGAGGCTGGGTCATCGAGCCGAAATACAGAAATGCCTATGCGTTCCAGGATGGTCTTGCGAAGGTAGAGGATACGGACAGAAATATCGGCTATATCGATAAAACCGGCAAAGAGGTTATCCCCCTGCGTTATCGCAAAATAACAGATTTTTGGAACGGCAAAGCCTTTGCGCGGGAAAAAAGCGGCGAGGTTATCCTGATTGATACCACAGGCAAAAAGCTGAAATCCATCATAACAGGAAAATATATGGTTGATTGGGTTGATTGCGGCAACGGTATTATTTCCGTTGACGTTACGGAGCAGGTCGCACCCGGCAGAGAGGAATATGCTACCCTCTATTTCGATGAAAACGGACGCATTTCCGAGAAGGATGCAGAATGGAGAATGCGGCTTTCCGAAGGGCTTGCCCCCTATCAGGATGAAAAAACAGGCAAATACGGCTATGTCGGCGAGGACGGCACATGGGTCATTGCCCCCACCTTCGATTTTGCAAGAGATTTCAAGGACGGCTATGCCGTTGTCTCCAAAAAAGTAACACTTGCAAACGGCAAAGAGGATGTCCAATGGGGCACTGTCTGCCACCCCATTTAAAAACGGCATAAGAAAACCCCTTCGTACCTTTGGTACGAAGGGGCAATTTTATTTGTCCAAAAATACAGATTGCAACAGCCGCCTGCCGCAGTCCGTTTTCGCCACGTTTTCCAGAAAATGCACCACGGCTTCTTTCCCCAAGCCCTTTTCCGCCGCATTCACCAGAAAATCCGCCTCAATCAGAATCTGATAATCCATTCCGTCAATCCCTGTCACCGTATGGTGGTGTGCAATCAGATAGGAAATGCGGTCAATCAGTTCTGCGTCGAATCCGCTGTCCGCCAAAAAGTCACGCACCAGCCGAGGGCTTTCCGCCTCCTGATGCTTGCCGTCCGTATTGCCGTATTTTTCCCGACAGAGCGGACAGGAAATATCGTGGATGATTGCTGTTGCCTCCAACAGAAACAGCGTCTTTTCGTCCAGACCCTCTGCCTCGCCAATCGTTTTTGCATACGCCCAGACGCAGAGAAAATGGTGGATATCCGCCGTATTCCCTGCGGAAAAGGCGATCATTTTTTCCGTTAATTGCGGTATCGTAAGCATCCTTGTTCCTTCCTTCTCTTTTGTAAAAATTGTTGAAAGCTGCTTATTTGCTGAACATGGAGAGATACCCCATCACGAATACAAACAGAATAATCAGCGGCAGAATATATTTCACATACAGCCGAATCCCGTTCGGGAATTTCAGCCCTTCGCCGGCGTTTGCCTCGTCCATGAAATTCTCCCAGCCCCAGCCGTTTTTGCATGCACAGAACAGCACATAAACGATACTGCCCAGCGGCAGAATATTATTGGAAACCAGGAAATCCTCCAGATCCAGAATCGCAGTGCCCTCGCCCAAGGGCTGTAAGCCGCTCAGCACGTTGTAGCCCAGCGCGCAGGGCAGGCAAAGCACAATCAGTGCCACAATATGATACGCAACAATTTTCTTGCGCGGCGCATCCGTCATATCCGTCCAGAAGGTAATCAGGTTCTGGAATACACCGATGACCGTAGAGAATGCCGCAAAGCACATGAACAGGAAGAACAGCGTCCCCCAGAGCCGACCGCCCGGCATTGCATTGAATACGTTGGGGAGCGTTACGAAAATCAGTCCGGGACCCTGACCGGGGTCAACCCCATAAGCAAAGCATGCAGGGAAGATAATCAGACCTGCCATCAGCGCAACCGCCGTATCCAGAATCGTAATGCAGATTGCCTCGCCCATCAGGGAGCGGCTGCGGTCGATAAAGCTGCCGAAAATCGCAATCGCGCCCATGCCGATGCTCAGCGTGAAGAAAGCCTGACTCATCGCGGCAAAAAGCACCTCTGTAATGCCATATTCCATCAGCTTGGAAAAATCGGGATAGAGATAGAACCGCAGTCCTTCCTCGCCCCCTGCCAGAAAGAAGGAGCGCACCGCAAGCACAATCATCAGCACCAGCAACGCAATCATCATCACCTTCGTGATTTTTTCCACGCCGTTTTGCAGCCCCTTGCCCACAATCAGCATACAGCTGATAACAACGGCAATCATAAACGCAACATTCAGCGTCGGGTTGGCAAGGGTGCTGTTGAAGGTTGCGCCGATTTCATCCGCGTTCATCCCTACAAAGCCGCCTGCCGCCATCTTGAAGAAATAATAAACCATCCAACCGGCAACCGTGGTGTAAAACATCATCAGGATGTAGTTACCTGCCATTGCAGGAAATTTGAACCAATGCCATTTCGTTCCCTTCGGCTCCAGCACATCCATGGAAAGGGCAACACTGCGCTGACTGGCGCGCCCAACGGCAAGCTCCAGTGTCAGAATGGGAATGCCCAGAATGAGCAGAAATACGAAATAAATCAGCACAAAGGCAGCACCGCCGTATTTCCCTGTGATGTAAGGGAATTTCCACACATTCCCCAGACCGATGGCACAGCCTGCGGAAATGAGCAGGAAGCCCAGACGGGAGCTGAATTTCTCTCTGTTTTCCATAAAAACCTCCTGAAAATTTGATTTTTTTGCATGAGATACGGGAAAAAGCCTGTATCCCTTCTGATTCGTTGTCAGATAAGCTTGCTTTATTATAGAGAAAAATCCATAAAAATACAACAGTAAATCGAATAATTCGATGGAATGTATCGGAAGAATTGTTTTCTCGATAGTAAAAGCATTTCAGGTAGCTTTTTTTCATTGGAACAGGTATACTGAAAGAAGAAATTGTAGGACAAATGAGAGGGAGAGGGTATAAAAATGAAATTCGATTTTACCGGTCTGTTAAAAAATGAAATGAAGCCTGCCTTAGGCGTAACAGAGGTCGGCGCGATTGCCCTTGCGGCGGCGAGAGCCTATGCGGCTGTGGGCGGTAAGCTGCAAGAGATTCGCATGGTGATGAATGGCGGCATGTATAAAAACGCCTTTTCCTGCGCCATTCCCGGCACGGAGGAGCTTGGCTGCAATATGGCGGCGGCATTGGGTGCCTTGGGCGGCGATTGGACGCTTGGTCTGGAGGTGCTGAAAAATATTACAGCCGCACATGTTGCCGAGGCAAAGACATTGCAGATTCCCATGGATATCAAAGCCGATGAAACAAAGGAGGGCATTTATATCCTTGCGGAAATCCGGACAAGCGAAGGGGTCGGCGTTTGCCGCATTGAGGACTTCCATGCGAATATCGTTTTTGTTGCAAAAAATGATACCGTTCTCTTTCAGGCAGAGCAGACAAAGACGGCGGAACAGCAGCATGCCTTTGATTTTGAAGCAGTTACCGTTTCGGATATGGTGGATTATGCAAAAACCGTTCCCATCGCAGAATTGTCCTGTGTGAAAGAAATGATTGCCATGAACTGTGCGCTTTCCGCCGAGGGCGAGAAGGGCGTAGGTCTGCAAATCTGGAAAACTCTGGCAGCCTTCCGTAATAGAGGTGCTGTCGGTGACGATATGATTTACGCCGCACAGAGGCTGACCTGCTCCGCCATGGATGCGCGTCTGGCAGGTCTGCCCTTTCCTGCCATGAGCATTGTCGGCAGTGGCTCCCATGGAATTCTCTGCTCCATGCCCGTTGTTTCCTATGGCAGATTTGCAGGAAAAACAGAGGAAGAAATCATCCGCGGCGTGGCACTCAGCTGCTTAATCACCATTTTCAGCAAACATTATACCGGCAGACTTTCTGCCCTCTGCGGCTGTGTTCTGGGCGGTGGCAGCGGTGCGGCGGCAGGTATTGTGCTGCTCATGGGCGGCGGCGCGAAGGAGGCCTCCGCGGCAATGGATCACATGGCGGCAAATCTTACCGGCATGATTTGCGATGGCGGCAGTATCGGCTGTGCGCTCAAGGCATCCGCAGGGGTCTATGCGGCATATCTTTCCGCAATGCTCGCCATGGAAGGCATTGCCATTCCGCATAATTTCGGCGTAATCGGTTCCTCCGCAGAGCAGACGGAAAAGAATCTGGGACGTATCTCCGATGAGGGGATGGCTCCCATGGACAGTACGATTATTGATGTCATGCAGAAGGGAAAATAAAATAAACCCCCATCGGTGAACCGATGGGGGTTGTTTCTGTCCAAAATCTGTTTTCAGCTTAAATTAAAGCAGATTTTTTCTCTGTTCTTCCGCAGACAGGGGAGAAAGATAGGTGGGTGCAACATCAAATACAGTCTTTGCACCTGTGATGCCCTCCTGTGCCATCTTGTAAGCCGCTCTTGCATAAGCAACAATTACGCTGGAAGTAAATTCGGGGTTGGAGCCCAGCTTCAGAGAATATTCAATCATCTGCTTGGTATCTGCGCCGGTTGTGCCTGTGCGGATAACAAAGCCGCCGTGAGGGATACCGCTGTGGTCGCGATCCAGCTCCTCCTGAGAAATGAAGTG
>OJUG01002384.1_pt1 | contig 20038 bp, 17 predicted proteins | sample 1599841 | NCBI WGS metagenome assembly OJUG01 (sample SAMN04168659, study PRJEB22393) | human gut metagenome | biome: human gut microbiome; feature: stool | host: Homo sapiens | collected 2014-05-12 | reverse complement strand
TCTTCGGCAAGTATTTGAACTGCGGACAGACCTGTGTTGCACCGGATTATATTCTGGTGGAAAGAAGCGTCAAGGATGAATTTCTTGTTTATCTGAAAAAATGGATTGTGCGGATGTACGGTGCGGATGCAACGGAAAATGACGCGTATGTGAAGATGATTAACCAAAAGCATTTTGACCGCGTGACGGGCTTGATTGACCCTGAAAAGGTGATATTCGGCGGTGGCCGGAATGAAAGAACGATGCAGATTCAGCCAACCATTCTGGATGATGTGACGGCTGAGGATGCCGTGATGCAGGAAGAAATCTTCGGACCGATTTTCCCGATTCTGCCTGTGGACAGCATGGCGGAGGCGGAGGAATTTATCTGTAAAAGAGAAAAGCCGCTGGCGTTGTATCTTTTTACGCAAAATAAGGCCCTTGCGGAGCGATTCCTCAGATATGTGCCCTTTGGCGGCGGCTGCATCAACGATACGATTATCCATCTGGCAACAAGCAGAATGGGCTTTGGTGGTGTTGGCGGCAGCGGCATGGGCAGCTATCACGGAAAGAAAAGCTTTGAAACCTTTAGCCATGAAAAGAGTATTGTAAATAAGCATACATGGATGGATCTGCCTGTCAGATATGCGCCGTATCATAGGATACAGAGGCTGCTACTGCGGCTGTTCCTGCGATAAGTAAAAAAAGAACCGAAGGGTGCGCCCAGATAAGAAACCTTGCATTCTGAAATGCTGAAAGCTACGGCTACTGCGTCAGTTCCCCTTGACAGCCTAAGTCAAAGGATGCCTGCGGGAAACTTCCTTGTATCCGCAGGCTTTCAGCTATTTCATTTTCTTCATGTTTTCTTACTGGGACACACCTAAAGAATTTCTATTTTATTTTAAGGAAGAGATTCTTTCGGTTTTTGTTTACAGCTTTCTGAGCCGCAGCATGGCAAGGATGAATCCGATGCTGTAGCAAAGGATGGAAAGCAGGGCAAAGGGCGTGAGAAATTTATGGATGGTTTTGGAAAGCAGGAAGGCAATCAGCATCCAGAAGCCGCTGACAGCAGAGGACAGACAAAGAATCCGCAGGGTGCTGAGGGCGGTTTTTGTTGCGTAGGCATCCTGACAGAATTCCGCCAGAAGCTTGGATTTTCCCGCTAAAAGCTTCTGCCCTTCCTTTTGAAAAAAATAGGCAAGCGCAAGCATCAGAATAATATAAATCAGCATGAAGTTGCTCCTTTCGGTTCGGTTTTTATCAGTGTAGCATTTTATCGAAAGAAAAGCAAATTTCTGTTTGCAGGAGGGGAAAGATGTGCTATGATTTGCCCGGACGGCAACAGATGAAAACAGAGGGAGTGCGAAAAAGCTTGGAGGATTTTAGGAGGGAAAGAATATGACCTATCAGGAGGTTCTGGAAAACGCAAGAAAAAGAATGGCACCCAGATGCAGGGTTTGCCCCGAATGTAACGGCATTGCCTGCAAGGGCGTGATGCCGGGACCTGCCGGGAAGGGGGCTTCTCGCACCTTTCAGCGGAACGTGGCATGGCTTGGGGAGCATGTGAAGCTGGAAATGGATGTCACAGGCGGCAATCAGGAACGAAATATGGAAATTTCACTCTTTGGGAAAACCTTTGCTGCGCCGATTTTCGTTGCGCCCATCGGCTTGATTCCGTATACCTATACAGAAGATATGACTGACAGGCTGTATTGCGATGCGGTGATGCTCGGCGCAAAGGCGGCAGGGATTTTGGCGTTTGGCGGCGGCGGCCCTAAGGCGGAAAATTTTTATGAGCCGCTGGAGGCAATTCGGGAGAATGGCGGCTGGGGGATTCCTACCTTGAAGCCTTGGGCGGTCGAAGTGGTGAAGGAACGGCTGAAGGAGGTCGAGGCGGTGCATCCGCTTGCTTTTGCTATGGATATTGATAGCGCAGGTCTGCCCCATGCAGGTCTGGCAAATCCGCCTATGCTGCTGAAAACGGAGGAGGAGCTGCGAGAGATTGCCGCGGCAACCGATTTGCCGTTTATCGTAAAGGGTATTATGACGGCGGAAGCGGCGCAAAAGGCGGTCAGAGCGGGTGCGTATGCGATTGTGGTTTCCAACCATGGCGGCAGAGTGATGGATCATGGGCTTTCGACAGCAGAGGTGCTGCCTGAAATTCGTGCGGTAGTCGGCACGGATACAAAAATATTTGTAGATGGTGGTGTGCGCACGGGGGATGATGTGTTTAAAATGCTTGCCCTTGGCGCGGATGCGGTGCTGATTGGCAGACCCTATGTAATTGCGGCTTACGGCGGTGGTGCGGAAGGCGTGCAGCTGTATACGGAAAAGCTAAAAGCGGAGCTGAAGGATGCCATGACGATGACAAGCTGCAAAAGCTTGCAGGAAATCACGAGAGATAAAATTAGGCTTGTATAAATGCAAGGCTCCTTATTGGGACACATCTAAAAACCCTTTTCCTGACGAAGAAAGGGTTTTTTTGTGTTCTTGGGGAAAAAAGAAAGATGAGTTTTCTAAGAATTAGTTGCTTTTTCTGGGAAAAAATGGTACTTTTATAATGTAAAGCATAACTGCGTTGGTGCGGATATGTGTGTAAGTGTGAAAGAAACAGGAGAGGAAAAAGCAATATGGATAACGGTTTGGAAAAAAGATACGGCTTGCTGACGGCGATTGCCATGGTAGTTGGGATTGTTATCGGCAGTGGTGTATTTTTTAAAGCGGAAAAGGTGCTGACGGCAACTGGCGGCAACCTTTCCTTAGGAATTTTGGCGTGGCTTTTGGGCGGTTTGGTGATGATTCTGTGCGCGTATAATTTTGCGCTGATGGCAACAAAGCATGAAAAGGTTAGCGGCGTTGTGGATTATGCAGAGGTTCTGGTAGGGGGAAGATATGCCTATTTTTTTGCATGGTTTGCGGCGGTGATTTATTTCCCTGCCATGACATCCGTTGTGGCGTGGGTAGCGGCAAGATATTTCGGCGTTCTGATGGGCTGGGAAATCGTCGGGCCGCAGGTTATGACGTTATCAGGGCTGTTTCTGGTGGGCAGCTATGTCATCAATGCGCTTGCGCCGAAGCTGGCAGGCAGACTGCAGGTGACCACAACGGCGGCAAAGCTGATTCCTTTATTTCTGATGGCGATTTTCGGGACGATTTTCGGCTTGAAAAACGGGATTCTGGTAGAGAATTTTACAACAACGGCAGTGCATACCTTTACGAGTAAAAATCCTCTTTTTACGGCAGTGGTAGGCACCTGCTTTGCGTATGAGGGCTGGATTTGTGCAACCTCCATCAACGCGGAATTGAAGGATGCGAAGAAAAACCTGCCCTTGGCGCTGATTTTCGGATCTGCCTTTGTGGTTCTGGTTTATATTCTGTATTATATCGGGCTGGCTGGCGCAGTCAAAAATGAGGTCATGATGGCAGGCGGCGAAACGGGTGCGCGGATTGCGTTTGAAACCGTGTTCACGCAGCTTGGCGGTACACTGCTGTTCATTTTTGTTGTCATTTCTTGTCTGGGCACGTTGAACGGGCTGATGATGGCGTGTACCAGAGCGTTTTATGCCATGGGTGTCAGGGATGAAGGGCCTCGTCCGCAGGTGTTCAAGGTAGTAGATACAGTGACGAAAATGCCGACAAACTCTGCGCTGATTGGTTTGATGATGGCGATGCTCTGGCTGACGTATTTTTATGGTGCGAATCTGGCACCAAAGCCCTGGTTCGGGCCCTTTTGCTTCGATAGCTCTGAATTGCCCATCGTAACGATTTATGCGATGTATATTCCCATTTTCGTGATGCAAATGAAAAAAGAAAAGGAGCTTGGCTTCTTTTATCGCGTAGTGGTGCCTGCTTTGGGGGTAATTGCGAGTGCCTTTATGGTTCTGGCGGCGATTGTATCTCTCAGAAAGGCAGTGCTTTACTATCTGATTTTGTTTGCGGTGCTTATGGGAATCGGGCTTTTGCTGAAAAATTACGGACACGAGAAAGAATAAAACGGATCAGAAAAAGAGAGAAGGTCGTATGTAAAAAGATACATACGACTTTTTTTAATTATAATATTGACATATGTCAGAATAAGTGTATACTGGAGAAAGCGGTATATGTCAAAAATAAGGAGGCGTTTCTATGGCAAGACCAAGAAAGTGCAGACGCGTCTGTGGGATGCCCCGAACAAACAGCTTTGCGCCTATGGGCAGCCAGCTTTGCGAGGAACGCATCATCATGGCGGTGGATGAATACGAGACGATCCGTCTGATTGATTTGGCAGGCTATACGCAGGAGGAATGTGCCGCGCAGATGGGCATTGCCAGAACCACGGTGCAGGGCATTTATAACGATGCACGGCGGAAGCTGGCGGATGCGTTGGTAAATGGGAAGATGCTTTTTATCGAAGGCGGAGATATTGACATTTGCGAACGGGAAAATGCCGGCTGCGGACGAAAATGCGGACAGCTTTGCCGGAAGGAAATGAAGGATGAAAAGAATAAGAGAAATTTAGGAGATGAATTTGATGAGTGAAAATTGTTCTCACAACTGCGGCAGCTGTTCTTCTGACTGCAGCAGCAGAAAACCGGCAGATTTTTTGGTACCCCCCAATGAACACAGCAAAATCAAAAAGGTGATTGCTGTTGTCAGCGGGAAAGGCGGCGTTGGGAAATCCATGGTAACCTCTACTATGGCGGTTCTGACAAACAGAAGGGGCAAAAAAACAGCTATTCTGGATGCGGATATCACAGGCCCTTCCATCCCTAAGGCATTTGGTGTGACAGAAAAGGCGTATGGCACACAGATGGGGATTCTGCCCTGCGAATCCAAAAAGGGCATCGAGATGATGTCTGTTAATCTTCTGCTGGATAATGACACAGACCCCGTAGTCTGGAGGGGGCCGGTTATTGCGGAAACCGTAAAGCAGTTCTGGAAGGATGTTGTTTGGGGGGATGTGGACTATATGTTCATCGATATGCCACCCGGCACAGGAGATGTTCCGCTGACTGTTTTCCAGTCTATCGCGATTGATGGCATTATTATTGTAACTTCTCCGCAGGAGCTGGTTGGCATGATTGTAGATAAGGCTGTAAAAATGGCGGAAATGATGAATGTGCCCATTCTGGGTATTGTGGAAAATATGTCCTACTTTAAATGTCCCGATTGCGGCGGCATCCATCATATTTTTGGGGAAAGCCAGATTGAAGCGATTGCGGCAAAGCACAATATTCCCGTTGTCTGCAAGCTGCCCATTGACCCTGCGATTGCAGCAAAATGCGACAGAGGTGCAGCAGAGGAATACGAAGGCGAATGGCTGGATTCTATGGTAGATTTTCTGGAAAAAATGAGATAATAAAAACAGGGGAGAGAATAAAATGAAAACAAAAATTGCAGTGACCTACGAAAATGGCGAAGTATTCCAGCACTTTGGGCATACAAAGGAATTTAAATTCTACACTGTAGAGGATAAAAAGATTGTGGACAGCGAGATTGTTCCCACAATGGGCAGTGGACACAGCATGCTGGCGGATTTTCTGCTGCTGAATGGTGTAACTGTGCTCATCTGCGGCGGTATCGGCGGCGGTGCAAAGGCTGCACTGGCGCAGAAGGGCATTGAACTGCGCGGCGGTGTGAGCGGCAATGCGGATGAGAAGGCGCAGGCGTATGTGGACGGTACATTGGAATACAATGCAGCGGTAGAATGTACCCATCACCATGACCACGATCATGAAAACTGTAGCGAGCATGACCATCACTGCGGCGGTCACTGCCACTGAATATTTTAAGCCGAAAATAGAATTTTGCAGGCGGAGAGACACTATTTTAGTGTCTCTTTTTTTGTACAAAATGACAAAATACAATTATTGCGTTATGTAAACTAATTAAAAATGGAGAAAATACTGCAAAAATTTAAAAAAATGATGATTTTTTATGCAGATTTACCGATGGGTATCGCAAAAAGGTGTAAAGATGTTGTTAAGATATAGTTAAAAAGTACATTTGTCACTGAGCAATAGCACAGTGCGTTTTCCATGATTTTTTTGTGATAATTTGTCGAAGGTTCTGTGTAAAATCAATAAAATGAAGCTTTTTTCTAATTTTTGCGATATAAAAAAATGCTTGAATTTACAGGGAAAATCGCGTACACTGAAAAAGCAGAAATCGAAAGACGGGTTTCATAGATTCGATTGCAACGTAGTATCCGTTTTCGTGGGGACGGAAAATTTTTTAGCCATGATATAAAGAATACGTTAAGATAGAATAAAGAAACTGTTAAGATTTCAATAGCAATTTTATTGCACTTATAATCAATTACATTTTTTGGGAGGGAATTGTAAATGGAAACTTTTAACAACGTAGTGCTGTCCATCAAGGATTTCTTGTGGGGACCTATTATGCTGTGTCTGCTGATTGGTACACATGTGCTGTTAACAATCAGAACAAAAGGGATTCAGAGGAAAACCTTCACAGGCGTAAAACTGTCTGTAACACCGGATAAGGAAGCATCCGGTGATATCGGCGGCTTCGCAGCTCTGGCAACAGCTCTTGCAGCTACTATCGGTACCGGTAATATCGTAGGTGTTGCAACTGCAATCGGCATTGGTGGCCCCGGTGCTGTATTCTGGATGTGGTTCACAGGTCTGCTGGGTATGGCAACCAAATATGGTGAAGCAACACTGGCAGTTAAATACCGTGTAAAAGCAAAAGACGGCTCTTTCATCGGCGGTCCCATGTACGCTCTGGAAAGAGGTCTGGGTCATAAATGGCTGGGTGTTCTGTTCGCAATCTTTACAGGTATCGCTTGCTTCGGTATCGGTAACATGACACAGGCAAACTCCATCGCAGAATCCATGAACGGTACATTCGGCATTCCTAAAATCGCAACAGGTATCGTTCTGATGGTTATCACAGGTCTGGTTATTCTGGGCGGCGTTAAGTCTATCTCCAAGGTATGTGAGAAGCTGATTCCCATAATGGCTGGTCTGTACATTGTAGGTTGTATCGTAATCTGTATCGTAAATGGTGCACATATTCCCGCAGCTTTCGCAGCAATCGTACAAGGCGCATTCAACCCTGCAGCAGCAGGCGGCGGCTTTGTTGGTGCAACAGTAGTAGCATGTATCCGTGCCGGCGTATCCCGTGGTCTGTTCACAAACGAATCCGGTCTGGGCTCTGCTCCTATCGTTGACGCATGTGCGGCAACAAGAAACCCTGCAAGACAGGCGCTGATTTCCATGTCCGGTGTATTCTGGGATACAATCGTAGTTTGCTTGCTGACAGGTCTGGTTCTGGTATCCTCTATCATTAAAGACCCCGTAGGTATGGAAGGTCTGGTAGGTGCGAACATGACAGCAGGTGCGTTCAACGCTATCCCCATTGTTGGTCCCGCAGTTCTGACATTCGGTCTGCTGACATTCGCTTGGTCCACAATTCTGGGTTGGTCCTACTATGGTGAAAGATGTTGGGTATACCTGTGCGGCGTTAAGTCCATCATGCCTTTCCGTGTTGTTTGGACATTTGTTGTACTGGTAGGTTGTGTAGCTGCACTGGATGTAGTTTGGAACGTTGCTGACGTACTGAATGCTTGTATGGCATTCCCCAACTGCGTAGCTTTGATTGGTCTGAGCGGTGTTATCGCTTCCGAAACAAAGAAATATGTATGGGATAAGAATGCAGAAATGGGCGGTCTGATGAAATGGATGGATGACGTTGCTCCTCAGCTGGACAAATAATCTTCCTTTCAGAAAAGAATCCGATTTCATATTGAGCATGACCCACGTATAAAATTCACACCCTCTGTGCGAAAGCGCAGGGGGTGTTCTTTTGCTTGCGGACAGATGTATGCGGTGAAAAATAGTTTATTCGCATGAATATTATAACGTATAAACTGGAAAAAAATACCATTTCTGATGGAAATATGGAAGGTGATTTGTTGTTTATTTTGCACAAATTGACAATTGGAAAAAAATTACAAATTTAGAAAAAAAGAAGAAATGTCAAAAGTCGATGGAAGATGCAGTTTTTTTGTGCAATTTAACAGGTGGAATCAATATCCAAGCGGACTGTTTGCGTCAAACTGCATTGTTTTATGGGAAGGACATTTGTTTTCTGTGTGTTTTTGGGCATTGTAAAATTGTTATATAAAGTTGCGTTATTTTATAGTTTAGACATACAAAATGCACATAAAGACAAAATGTGTCCCACGCTTCACCGGAAAAAAGTGCTTGTTTTTTGCGTGGGATGCGGTAAAATAATATCAGGTTTTGAAGTTTGAATACAGTTTTTTCAGAGCCGTTTGAGCAAGGATTTTTCTGTTTTTTGTATTCGTGGGGATAGGAAAAAACTTTGAAAAAGCTTTTATGAAGAAACTGAATAAAAATTCAGGCCGCGTGATTATTCTAATATTATAATTCATTATTTAGGGAGGGAATTATATGGAAGCTTTTAACAATGTGGTGCTGTCCATCAAGGATTTCTTGTGGGGACCTATTATGCTGTGTCTGCTGATTGGTACACATGTGCTGTTAACAATCAGAACAAAAGGGATTCAGAGGAAAACCTTCACAGGCGTAAAACTGTCTGTAACACCGGATAAGGAAGCATCCGGTGATATCGGCGGCTTCGCAGCTCTGGCAACAGCTCTTGCAGCTACTATCGGTACCGGTAATATCGTAGGTGTTGCAACTGCAATCGGCATTGGTGGCCCCGGTGCTGTATTCTGGATGTGGTTCACAGGTCTGCTGGGTATGGCAACCAAATATGGTGAAGCAACACTGGCAGTTAAATACCGTGTAAAAGCAAAAGACGGCTCTTTCATCGGCGGTCCCATGTACGCTCTGGAAAGAGGTCTGGGTCATAAATGGCTGGGTGTTCTGTTCGCAATCTTTACAGGTATCGCTTGCTTCGGTATCGGTAACATGACACAGGCAAACTCCATCGCAGAATCCATGAACGGTACATTCGGCATTCCTAAAATCGCAACAGGTATCGTTCTGATGGTTATCACAGGTCTGGTTATTCTGGGCGGCGTTAAGTCTATCTCCAAGGTATGTGAGAAGCTGATTCCCATAATGGCTGGTCTGTACATTGTAGGTTGTATCGTAATCTGTATCGTAAATGGTGCACATATTCCCGCAGCTTTCGCAGCAATCGTACAAGGCGCATTCAACCCTGCAGCAGCAGGCGGCGGCTTTGTTGGTGCAACAGTAGTAGCATGTATCCGTGCCGGCGTATCCCGTGGTCTGTTCACAAACGAATCCGGTCTGGGCTCTGCTCCTATCGTTGACGCATGTGCGGCAACAAGAAACCCTGCAAGACAGGCGCTGATTTCCATGTCCGGTGTATTCTGGGATACAATCGTAGTTTGCTTGCTGACAGGTCTGGTTCTGGTATCCTCTATCATTAAAGACCCCGTAGGTATGGAAGGTCTGGTAGGTGCGAACATGACAGCAGGTGCGTTCAACGCTATCCCCATTGTTGGTCCCGCAGTTCTGACATTCGGTCTGCTGACATTCGCTTGGTCCACAATTCTGGGTTGGTCCTACTATGGTGAAAGATGTTGGGTATACCTGTGCGGCGTTAAGTCCATCATGCCTTTCCGTGTTGTTTGGACATTTGTTGTACTGGTAGGTTGTGTAGCTGCACTGGATGTAGTTTGGAACGTTGCTGACGTACTGAATGCTTGTATGGCATTCCCCAACTGCGTAGCTTTGATTGGTCTGAGCGGTGTTATCGCTTCCGAAACAAAGAAATATGTATGGGATAAGAATGCAGAAAATGGTGGTCTGATGAAGTGGATGGATGACGTTGCTCCTCAGATTGACAAATAATTGATTCCTTACATTTACCCACGATAAAAAGAAAGGGGCGGTAGAAATACCGCTCCTCTCTTTTTTGCGTAAAAATATAAAATAGGTAGTATTTTGTTTTTGCTCGAAATGAAGCAAATAAAAAACGTATATCAAAGTGATATACGTTTTTTTCCGTGAGTGACATGATTCGAACACGCGACCTTCTGATCCGTAGTCAGACGCTCTATCCAGCTGAGCTACACTCACATATTCATTTGGCACATGAACTATCATACAATATGGGAAAGAGTTTGTCAAGCATTTTTTGAAAAAGATTGGAAAGGATTTATAAAAAAACACAGAGCCCTTAAGGTGTGTCCCAATAAGAAAACATGAAGAAAATGAAATAGTTGAAAGACTGCGGATGCAAGGAAGTTCCCCACAGGCATCCTTTGACTTAGGCCGTCAAGGGGAACTAACGCAGTAGCCGTAGCTTTCAGCATTTCAGAATTCAGGGTTTCTTATCTGGGCGCACCTTTTTAGACTCTGTGAAAATTTGGCTTCGATTTTATTCGCCCTTGGCAGAAGAAAGAAAGTTTGCTGCTTTCTTTAAATAGGTACGGGAAATCTTCCCGGGCAGCCCTGTAATGCCCTTGGCGGCCTTTGCGCCAATCACAAACGGAATAACAGGGGCGGCAATGGGCTTGGGACGTTCCTCCTGCTCCAGAATATTTTGATACAGCTGCTCCACGCTGTCTGCAAAGTTCTGCACGGAAAGAACATCCATCGCCTGTATAGAGGCTGTGGAAAGCTTTTCGGAAAGGGATTTGTCAGTCAGCACGCGATAAAGCAGCTCCGGCAGGTTTTCATTTTTCTCAAAGAGCATGCCTGTTTCACCGTCAGTGATGATATTTTCGATACATTCATCCTTTTTTGCCACAACGGGGATGCCGCCTGCCATTGCCTCGGCAAAGGTAAGCCCCTGCGTTTCGGAAACAGATGCACTGCAGAAAACATTGCCGAGCTGATAATATTTTCCGATTTCATCCCAAGGCTTGCCGCCTGTAAACATCACATGAGCGCCAACGCCGAGGGATTCTGCAAAATTTCGCAGATTTTCAATTTCATTGCCTTCGCCGACAATTACCATCTGCACTTCCGGCAGCTTTTCAATCAGCTTTGGCAAGGCGGAAATGACAACATCAATGCTTTTTTCCTTCGCAATACGCCCGATAGAAATGATAACGGGGGTATCTGCTTTTAAGCCAAGGGATTTCCGCAGGGCAAGAATTTCCGCCGCATCGAAGTTTTCCTTGCGAAAATGCGCGGTATTGATGCCGGTGGGGATGATGGAAATCGGCTTTGTTACACCGTAGCCGGAAAGCAGCTGCTCCGTTTTATGCGTAGGCGCGATGACTGCCATTGCCGTATTGCAGAAGGCGCTGCTGAATTCGCGTGCCATGTTTTTGGAAATGATATGTCCGCCGCCGATATAATGCACATAATCCTCATACATGGTGTGATAGGTATGCACCATGGGGATGCCCTCCGTTGTGGAAACCAGCTTTCCCAGAAAGCCCAAGGGGAATTCTGTCTGTGTATGCACGATGTCCAGATTCAGTTTTTTGATTTTTTTCAGAATATGCGGCGGGAAAATATAGCCTGCACGATAATCCCGTACGAAATAAACGGGGATACTGGGCAGACGAAAGATATCCTCATCCTCGGGCTGCCCTTCACAGCGAGGGTCGGAAGGGGTGAAAATATACACCGTGTGTCCCTTTTCGCGTAGTGCATGGGTGAGCGTGCGGATGGATGTTGCCACGCCGTTCAGCTGTGGAAAATATGTGTCGGAAAAAATGCCAATATTCATTAGAAACCTCCGTGTTTTCTATGTCTGGAAAACATTTCTTTGGATTTTTACTTCAAATTTTCGGTTTCGGGCATTTAGCCTGAAACATGTATTATTTTAATACAGAATAGAAATTTGCGCAATGAAAAACGCGTTAGGGTTTTTATAAGGTTTTATTAAGATAGGACAGAATCTGTGTTTTTTTGGCATTTGGCAGAAAGATGTGATATACTTAATGTTTAGAAAGAAGCGAAAAAGGAGGCGATACTGTGAGCAAAAAACTGAATACGGCACAGCAGAAGGCAGTCTGCCACGAAACAGGGCCGATGCTGGTTCTGGCAGGGCCGGGCAGCGGAAAAACAACAGTATTGCTTTGTCGCATTTCCAGATTATTGGAAAGAGGATTGGCGAAGCCGCAGGAAATCCTTGCGCTGACCTTTTCCAAAGCGGCGGCGGAAGAAATGAAAAGCCGATTTGAGAATTTAAACGGAGCTTCCGGCGTTTCCTTCGGAACATTTCACAGCATCTTTTTTCGGATTCTGCGGAGCAGATACGGTTGGAATGTGGAACAGATTTTTCAGGAGGAGGAAAGAAGAAACATCCTCAGAAATAGTATTGAAGCAGAAAAATGGGATATTCCCGATTTAGAAGAATATATTTCGCAATTCTTTTCACAGCTTTCTCTGATGAACAGCGAATTGGAGCAGCCGAACCGCTTCACGCCCACGGGAATGCCTGTGGAGGAATTTCGCAAGCTGTATCGTGCGTATGAAGGGTATAAGGAACGGCATGAAAAATTGGATTTTGACGATATGCTGACGCAGTGCTATCAGCTTTTGCGCGAGGATGCGGCAGTGCGGGAGTATTGGCAGAGGAAATATAAATTTATTCTGGTGGATGAGTTTCAGGATGTCAATCAGGCGCAGTTTGCCTGCTTGCAGATTTTGGCAGAGAAGCATCAGAATCTTTTTGTGGTGGGGGATGATGACCAGAGTATTTATGCCTTCCGCGGCGCAAGACCTGATTTTCTTCTGCATTTTCCGACGCTTTATCCTGCGGCAAAAAAAGTAACATTAAATACAAACTATCGCTCTACGGAGCGAATTGTCAATTTGGCGGAGCGTGTCATCGGCAATAATGAGGTGCGCTTTGTGAAAAATATGAAGGGCATCGGGGAAGCCGGTGATAAGGTGACGTTTTTTCTGGCGGAGGATGCGGCGAAGGAAGCAGCGCATATTGCGGAGAAAATCGGCAGACTTCTGGATGAAGGCATGCCGCTGACGGAAATTGCCGTCATTTACCGTACAAATCTACAGGGTGGTGCATTCGCCAGAGAATTATATAAAAGAGGGATTCCATACGACTTGCGCGATAACAGCGGCAATGTGTATGAGCATTGGGTGGCGAAGGATTTGCTTGCCTATCTTCTGCTTGCGGAGAATGAGGAATCGGACAGCGCACTGCGGCGGATTCTGAATAAACCCAAACGCTATATCGGGAAGGATTTGCTCGCGGAGGCGGAAACGATGCCGTATACGTTATTGCGCAGCTTTTTTGTCTGTCCGTCCTTGAAGGGGTGGCAGGAGGAGAATCTGGAAAATCTGCGAATTGATTTAAACCAGATTCGGAAGCGCACCCCCTATGATGCGGTGAAATATATTCGTAAAGTCATCGGATATGATGAATATTTAGAGGAATTTGCTGCATATAGAAGAACAAGTGCTCAGGTTTTGCAGGAGATAGCGGACGAGATTATGGAAACGGCAAAGGACTGTGCGGATGTGCGCAGCTTTCGGGAGCAGCTGGAACGGCTGAGTCTGCAAATGAAGGAGCAGAGCCGCAAAAAGGGGCAGAAACGAAACGGCGTTGCACTCATGACGATGCATGGTGCAAAGGGCTTGGAATTTCGTGCGGTCTTCCTGCCTTCTCTGGTTGAGGGGATTGTGCCGCATGAAAAGGGCATGGATACGGTTGCGGAGGAGAGGCGGCTGTTTTATGTTGCCATGACAAGGGCATCCGAAAAGCTCTGTCTTTCCGCAATTCTGCAAAGATATGAAAAGGAACGGAAGCCCTCTCGCTTTCTGGCGGAAATGGGACTGGATGCAGAGATGGCGTTCCGCAAAAATAAGGAGAAAGAAGGAAATAAACGATGAAACCGAAGGATAAATATCGGATGAAAAAGAAAATTGCCGCAGGAATTGCACTGCTTTTGGCGGTGGTAATGGTGCTGAGTTTGGCTGCGCCGTTTCTGGGCTATGGCATCTATTGAGCGGCGAAACCGAGAAGAGAATGTACGATTTGCAGAAACGGCATAAAATCGTAACAAAAATGTAAGGATTTTTTCAAGGAATTGCTCTTGTAATTTACAGTAGACTTCGTTATGATAAGGGGGACTATTGATAAAAATAGTCAGGGTATGACAAAGCTTGTATCAAACAGGCAATTTTGCATGAAATATATTTTAGGGGGCGAGGAGAGTTGGAGGAAAGCAATAGACCACGACAGCAGCGATATCAGCAGCAATCGCACCAGCATCATCACCATCAGAAGAGCAAAAAAACAGACAATAACAATAAAAATAAAAAGCCTTTGGTGATAATCGGTGTTTTGGTTCTGCTTGTGGCAGTGGCTGCGTTCGGGTATCATGAGGTACATAAAAGAAAGGTTTTGAATCTGCTGGCACAGGAAGGCATTTATCAGGGCATTACGATCAATGGTGAGGATGTATCCGGATTGAGTCAGGAGGAGGCTGTCGCACAGCTGCAGGAAAGGTATAAATCCGAGGTTGTCGGGCAAATTCTGACATTGCAGTATGGCGAAGAAGACGCGCTGCAGAAATGGGACATTCCCTTTGAGGACATCGGCGCAGGGTACCATGTGGAGGATGCTGTAAAGGAGGCATATGAAACAGGGCGTACTGGCACGGAAGCGGAGCGCTTTCAGGTCGGCGCGAAATTGCTGAAGGATGGCGTGAATATTGAGCTGACCTATGGCTATGATGCGGAAATGCTGAGCGCAAAGCTGGACGAGGTTGCGGAGGAATTTAATCAGGATGCCATTGACAGTACCGTTGTAAGGCAGAATGGCAGATTTGTGGTTTCCCCTGAGCAGACAGGGCTTGAAATGGAAAAGGATAAAACCGCAAAGCATGTGGCAAAGGTGATGGAAACACGCAAAAGCGGCACAGCGGAAATTGCGGCAAAGGTAACAAAGCCCAAGATTACGGCAGAGGATAACTCCCATGTAACGGATCTGATTGGGTCCTATTACACAACTTATACAAACAGCGACAGAAACAGAAACAACAACCTTGCGGTAGGCTGCAATTACATCAATGGTACTGTGATTGCACCCGGAGAGGTATTTTCCGCAAATGCGCATCTGGGCAGCCAGACGGCGGCAGGCGGCTATAAGGAAGCCGGCGTTTATGTAAACGGCAAGGTGGAAAAGGGCATGGCAGGCGGCGTTTGTCAGGTAACATCTACCTTATATAATGCAGTCATTCTGGCTGAGCTTGAGGTGGTAGAGCGTTCCCCTCATTCCATGACGGTTGGCTATGTGCCGCTGGGCAGAGATGCGGCTGTAGCAGGCACCTATAAGGATTTGAAATTCAAGAATAACACCGAATATCCTATTATGATTGAGGCTTACGCAAGCGGCGGCAAGCTTGTCATGAATATTTACGGGCATGAGGTGCATGATGCAGGCAGAAGATTGGAGTTTGAAACGGTTTACGAGGGTACAATTAACAAGCCTGCGGAAATCGTGAAGAAGGACCCCAATCTGCCTGAAGGCGAACGAGTTGTAACCTCTCGCGGCAGAACGGGCTGCAAGGTGAGCGTACGCAAAAAGGTGTATGAGAATGGGAAAATGGTCAGCAATGAATGGTTCAGCAGCTCTTCCTATCGTGCGGCGGCGGATGAGGTAACTGTCGGCACGAAGAAGAAGGAGGAAACGACAGAACCAACCACACCCACAACAACAGAAAACACAGGGTCGAGCGATCAGTAAGTGAATAAGGCAATAAAAGCCTCTGTCATTGGACAGAGGCTTTTTGCGAAGGAAAGGATGAAAACGATGTTTGCAATCGGAAAACTTCCTCCGGAGATTCTGGAGAAAATTGTGATGGAGCCTATGCAGGCAAGCAGGGTGAAGCGTGAGGATGTCATTCTGCGCCCGAAAACGGGAGAAGACTGCTCTGCTGTTGATTTGGGCGGAGAATATTGCATTCTGTCCACAGACCCCATTACGGGAGCTGCGAAGGATGTCGGCTATCTGGCGGTGCAGATTAACTGCAACGATATTTATTCCTCCGGTGCGGAGCCGATGGGCGTTCTTTTGACGGTGCTTTTGCCGCCGGAAAGTGAGGAAGCTTTGCTGGAGGAAATGATGTCCGGCGCGATTCGTGCGGCGGAGGAACGCAATATCGAGATTCTGGGCGGTCATACCGAGGTGACGGATGCAGTTGTAAAGCCTGTCATTTCCGCAGCAGTGATTGGGAAAACGAGAAACAGAAAAATTCTTTCCACCGGCGGTGCAAAGGCAGGGCAGGATGTCATCATGACGAAATGGGCAGGTACGGAAGGCACTGCCATTCTTGCAAAGGAATGGGAGGAAGGCTTGCGGCAGTATCTGACAGAGGAAGAACTGCAAAATGCGCAGGCAATGAAGGCGCATCTTTCTGTCGGGAAGGAATCTGAAATTGCCTTTGCTTATGGCGCAACCGCCATGCACGATGCTACGGAGGGGGGCGTTCTGGGTGCCGTCTGGGAGGTTGCGGAATGTTCCGGCTTAGGTGTGGATGTTTTTGTGGAGAAAATTCCTGTCAAAGAGGAAACAAAGAAAATCTGCAAGGCAATGGGCATTGATTATCTGGGATTGATTTCCAGTGGTACGATGATTATTGCGGCAGAAAACGGAGAGAAATTAGCAGAGAGATTACAGGAGGAAGGCATTGCGGCGGCGGTGATCGGAAAATTGACGGAGAGCGGCAGATATATGCTGGTCAATGATATGCGGCTGCCTTTGGCACAGCCCAAGAGTGACGCTTTGTATGAGGCGAAGCTTTGAGAAGCACTGCCTTGCGAGTATTTAGCGAGAAGAAAATTTAAGAGGAACAATTTAAGAGAGACCGGATGGGAGGAGTTTGTTTTGTCCATTGGCTTTATGTTTTTGTTTAACAGTGTGTTGCTAGGGGTAGGGCTTGCGATGGATGCCTTTTCCGTATCCCTTGCCAATGGGCTGAATGAGCCGCAGATGGGAACGCGGCGGATGTGCGGCATTGCAGGCGTGTTTGCCTTTTTTCAGGCGCTGATGCCCATGACGGGCTGGGTCTGTATTCATACGATTGTAAGCCATTTCCAAGCCTTTGAAAAGCTGATTCCGTGGATTGCGCTGGTGCTTTTGCTGTATATCGGCGGCAGTATGCTGAAGGAAGGCCTTGCGGGCGGCGGGGCAGAGGAGGAGCGCTGCGGCGTTGGCTTTATGGCGTTATTCATACAGGGGGTTGCGACCTCGATTGATGCGCTTTCGGTTGGTTTTACGATTGCGGAATATGATTTTTTTCTCGCCCTTTTGGAAGCACTGATTATTGCAATGGTGACTTTTGTGATTTGCCTCTGCGGCCTGCATATCGGAAAGAAGGTTGGCGTGAAGCTGGCAGGAAAGGCGAATATCCTTGGCGGTGTGATTCTGATTTTCATTGGTCTGGAAATTTTTGTGACAGGTGTATTTCTGTGATTTCTTAACGGATTTTTTAGGATATAAATGATTGACTTGAAGGCTTCTCTATGGCATACTGCCATATATATTATTTGAGGAGTGTGAGAATCGGCATGGATGCGGATGAGGATCGAACTTGCTTTGCTGCAACAGAATATGTCGTTGAGAAATAGAGAAAGGGTGTACTTTGCTTTTTTGGAGGCGGAGTATGCCTTTTTTGATTTTTTCGGACGTAGACAGATAGAAGCAAAGGAGAATGGAATATTATGAAAGCTATTTTACTGCAAGTGATTCTGATTGGTTTGAACGCTGTTTTTGCAAGTGCGGAGATTGCGGTTATTTCTATGAATGATACCAAATTGGAACGAATGGCGAGAGATGGGGATGCGCGGGCAAAGCGGTTAGCGGCACTGACTGCACAGCCGACAAAATTTTTATCAACGATACAGGTGGCAATTACATTGGCAGGGCTGCTTGGCTCTGCGTTTGCGGCGGAAAATTTTGCCGGTGCGCTGGTGCAGGTGATGCAGAAAGCGGGTATCGATGCTCCGGAACGCATTTTAAAATCATTTTCTGTTTTTCTGATTACACTGGTATTGGCATATTTCAATCTGGTTTTTGGGGAGTTGGTACCAAAACGAGTTGCGATGAAAAAGGCAGAAGGATTGGCATTGGGCATGAGTGGCATGCTGACAGGTGTTTCCCGCCTGTTTGCACCGCTAGTGGCCCTTCTTACGATTTCTACCAACGGTGTGCTGAAGCTCTTTGGAATTGACCCGACAGATGAGAAGGAGGAGGTTTCCGAAGAGGAAATCTATATGATGCTGGAGGCAGGAGAGGAAAAAGGGACGATTGATGCGGAGGAAACACGGTGGATTCGGAATGTATTTGCCTTTGATGATATTTCTGTAGAGGAGATCTGCACACATCGTGTAGATATGACTGTGCTGGGCTTGGAGGAATCGGATGCGGAATGGCAGGAAACAATTCTGCGAAGCGGCTATACATATTATCCCATTTACAAAGAGAATACAGATAATATTATTGGTGTGCTGAATACAAAGGTATATTTTCGCCTGATGGAGAAGAATAGAGAAGCTGTGATGGCGCAGGCGGTAGAGAAGCCTTATTTTGTACCTGAGATTATGAAAGCGGATGTTCTGTTTCGGAATATGAAGCAGGAGGAAAAGCTGTTTGCTGTGGTACTGGATGAATATGGCGGGGTGAGCGGCGTGATTACCCTGCATGATTTGCTGAAGCTGCTGGTAGGGGATATTTATACGGATGAAAAGGAAATTGAACAGCTTGGAATACACACATATAGAATGAAAGGCAGCACTTCTCTGGATGATGTGGCTGAGACACTTGGGATTTCTTTGCCGGTGAAGGAATATGACACTCTTGGCGGATATATCTTCGGTGTGTTGGGGCATATTCCGGAGGATGGGACAACATTTGCGTTGGAAACGGATGGCATGCAGATTCAGGTGGAACGCGTGGAAGGACATAGAATTTTGGATACCGTGGTGCGATATGAAAAAACAGAATTGCAGGAAGCGGCAGACGAGGTATAATAGGAGAGAGGATATTTTTTTGCTAACAGAACGGAGGAATTTCTATGGATGAAAAACAGAAGCAGTTGAAAAAATGGATAGATGAGAGCGACAATATTGTTTTCTTCGGCGGTGCCGGCGTTTCGACAGAAAGTGGGATTCCCGATTTCCGCAGCGAAAACGGTATTTTTCATGCCATCAATGAATATGGCGTGCGTCCTGAGGTGATTCTGAGCCACACATTTTTTGAACAGAATCCGGAGGTTTTCTTCAAATATTATAAGAAAACACTGCTTTACCCGGATGCAAAGCCTAACGACTGCCATAAGGCATTAGCGAGACTGGAAGAAATGGGGAAGCTGAAGGCGGTTATCACGCAGAATATTGATGACTTGCACCAGAAAGCAGGCAGTAAGAATGTACTGGAGCTGCATGGGACGCTGTATCGAAATTACTGCGTGAAATGCGGCAAGCAGTTCGATCTGGATTATGTGACGGCAAATGACGGCATTACGCGCTGTGATGCCTGCGGCGGTATCGTGCGCCCGGATGTGGTGCTGTATGAAGAAGGGCTGGATCAGGAAACGATTTATAAATCTGTGGATTACATCAGTAAGGCGGATGTGCTGATTGTCGGCGGCACAAGTCTGAATGTCTACCCTGCGGCAGGTTTGCTGAATTATTACAGAGGAAATAAGCTGGTGCTCATCAATAAATCTGCAACGCCCTATGACAATAAGGCGGCGCTGGTGATTGCGGAAAACATCGGTGAGGTATTTAAAAAGATTGTTTTGGATAAATAAAAGCAGAAAGCGTGAAGCGGGAGAACCTTGATTTTTCGGGGTTCTTTCGCTTTTTTTGGATTTTTTGAAAAAAGTTTGAAAAAAGTTGAAAATTATGCTTGACAAGATGGGGTACCTTTGCTAAAATAATCCTTGCACTGCGGAAGTGCTGTGAACTTTGAAAATAGAATAGCGTAAGAGAAAACACACAACCCATAGTCAATTCTGTCAGCGGAAGCTGATGAGATAATGAACTAGATTTTGCCGGTTTAGAAAAACCGGAGTTAGCCAGAAAAACTGGCTAGGAACAAAACTTTAATATAAGAGTTTGATCCTGGCTCAGGATGAACGCTGGCGGCGTGCTTAACACATGCA
>OJUG01002379.1_pt1 | contig 20056 bp, 17 predicted proteins | sample 1599841 | NCBI WGS metagenome assembly OJUG01 (sample SAMN04168659, study PRJEB22393) | human gut metagenome | biome: human gut microbiome; feature: stool | host: Homo sapiens | collected 2014-05-12 | reverse complement strand
TCCTCCACGTAATTCTTCAAATCTAATAAATCCTTTAAATAAATGTGCCTCGTTGCCCGCCTTTCTGCTATATTCCATTACCTGCATAACATATGGATTGGCAAGCATTTTGGTAACTCTTTCTCCTACTTTGTATCCAAGTTTTAAAAAACCAACAATACTGTCAGCCCTTTGTTCCTCATAGTGCATGCATGCTCTATACACCATCATATATGCTTCTATGGATATCTTCACTCTAATGGATGTGGCCACTCTCACTGCTTTGTCCAAATCCGTGTCTATTGTAATAAACTCCGAAAAGAAAGTAGGCTCATAATTTTTCCCCGGATGAATGTGTATACCACATCCTTTGTTCATAAGTACCCACCCATCATAGACAGCTGTCATAATTCCGTCAAAGCTGTCATCACACACTAATGTAACATTTTTGCTGTTGTTCATGCCTTTACCTCCAAATCCATTAACGTCATCTGTCTGTACGTTGTGTCTTCTTCAATGGCAAAAATCTGCTTTCTATCTTTGTCTGCCAGGGCTCTTGCAATATAATCCTTATCCATCTTAAGTGGGATCATAGTCTTTCCGTTGCATGTAATAAAATATGCTGCTCTCTTTAAGACTACTCCCATCTTTTTCAGACTGTCAAAGTCTAAAACTCCGTATCTTCTTGCTGATACTATACGCCTTGCCGACTTTACTCCCAGTCCCGGAATCCTTAACAAAGTATAATAATCTGCCCTCATAATCTCTACCGGAAACTGCTCTAAATGGTTTATTGCCCAGTCGCATTTTGGATCAATAACTACGTTAAAATTGGGATGTTTTTCGTTTAACAACTCCCTGACCTGAAATCCGTAATATCTTAAAAGCCAATCTGCCTGATAAAGTCTGTGCTCTCTAAGCAATGGATTAGGACCCACTAATGCAGGTGCGTCAATATTGTGATTCACATCTACAAATGCCGAATAAAACACTCTCTTCATCTTGTATTCCCTGTACATATGCTCTGTAACAGTCATCAACTGATAGTCTGTCTCCGGGGTGGCTCCAATAATCATTTGTGTACTTTGTCCTGCCGGCACAAATCCTGACTGTTTTTTTCTGCCCGTCCTTGTAACAAGACTGTAGCCGTCTCCTGTTCCTGCAATCAAATGACCTGAGCCAATCTGAATCTGTCTCATTGAAGTAAGCATATTTTTGTGATTTTTGTTTGGTGCTAACTGTTTCAACCCCTCCTTGGTAGGAAGTTCTAAATTGGTACTCATTCTATCTGCAAGAAAACCTATCTTTTCAATAATCTCCGGTGATGTGCCGGGAATTGCCTTTACATGAATATAACCATAAAATCTATGTTCATTTCTTAACTTGTATAGTGTTTCATATATAAGGCTCATAGTATAATCAGGACTATTCAAAATTCCTGAACTTAAAAACAATCCCTCTATATAATTTCTTCTGTAAAACTCCATGGTCAGTCTGCACACCTCACCAGGAGTAAAACTTGCCCTTGGCACATCATTTGACCGCCTGTTGATGCAATACTTGCAGTCAAATATACACTCATTTGTGAATAAAATCTTTAGCAAAGAAACACACCTTCCGTCTGAGGCAAATGTGTGACATATCCCACAGGCATGAGCATCCCCCATACCTTTGCCCTTATTTGACCTGTCTACTCCACTACTGGTACATGCAACATCATACTTTGCAGCATCTGTTAAAATCTTTAATTTTTCTGATATAGTCATATCCTGTTGAATATTAATTGCTCTCACCTCTTTCGAACATTTGTTCTCTTTTGATATATTAACACCTTTCTTTTCTCATTGCAACCACCAAAAAATGTAAATTTATTTTTTTAATTTTTGTATCATTTATACTTAATTGTGTTAAACTGTAATTAGTATTTTATTCAAGGAGGTATATTATGCCGGCACTTTATACCCACAACAAATTTGGCAAACTTGTAATTTCACAACTGCCATCTTCAGTTAAATCAATTATAAGAAAGTATCCTGATGAGTTTCGTATTGGACTTCAGGGGCCTGATTTTTTATTTTTTAATATAACCAATTCAAAACTTCCCAAAATGGGGATTTTTATTCACCACAACAATGTTTATGATTTCATGAAAAATGCAGCAGACGTTGTTAAACAATATGGCGCAAATGACCCGCGATATAGTTATATTGTAGGTTTTATATGCCATTTTGTACTAGACAATATGTGTCATCCTTTTGTAAATAAATTTATGAAAGATACAGGTTGCGGTCATGTGGAAATTGAAGGAGATTTGGAACATTTGATTTTAAGCAAAGACAATTTCAAACCTGAGCATTATCCGATTTATAAACTGATTCCTACAGACTACAATGTTGCTGTTCACATGCAGGATTTTTATAGCGACATTACATGTGATGATATTTACAGAAGTATTCAACTGATGAAACGTATAAAAAAATTATTTGTTGCTCCTGATTGTTTTAAGAGAACTTTTCTAAAAATTTCAATGATGGGAACTTTTCATTATAAAAGTTTAAAGGGACATATGATTATACCAAAGGCAAATAAAAAATGCCGTAAGGAAACTGAAATTTTATACAATATTATGATTAATTCAGTAGATACTGCCGTTAATCTTATAAACGACTTTACTATTTCCGCTTTAAGTGGTACCATTTTACCTAAAGCGTTTCATTGTGATTTCAATGGAAATTTATACTAAATGGACATTTTTATTTTGTTCGTATTATCTAAGCAGCTAAAAGATGGATAATTTCTTACCGGCTGTAAAGAATATTAACCATAAATATTATAGTAGAAAAGAGAAAACAAATGATTAAAGATTTACCGGAGAAATTACGTTTACTCCGTCTTGAAAAAAAATATACTCAGAAGGAACTGGCCAAACTTTTAGATGTTTCTCCCTCCATTGTTTCCGGGTACGAAACCGGTGAGCGAACACCCAGTTTGGAGAATTTAAAAGCACTTGCCACATTGTATGATTGTAGTGCTGATTACCTACTTGGTGTACACCATGAAGAGCCTTCCATAACTATTGATACGGCTGGTCTTACGCTCCAGCAGATTACGGTGCTACAGGATTTAATATCTGTTATGAAGGATAAATAAATATAAAAAAAGAATTTTGAAACTTTTTTCAAAATTCTTTTTTATTGTTATTTTATAATATTATACTTTTTCATAAGTTGTTTTTGATATTCACTATCACTTGAAGCTTTCTCCAAATCTTCATATCTTTTTTCTGACAGCAAGATTTTAGTAAGTTGATTTACACTCTTTGTAGCTTGCTTCACTCCTATCGCTATCCCTTCTTTTTGTCCATCCCTATATTTTTGATTCATTTCCATTTGCCATGACATATACTCTCGCCTCCATTTTTCATTGTTTCTGGCTTCAGCAACCTTTTTATCAATTTGTCTTGTAAGTTTGCTATCCGGTTCCTTGCCATCGAAATAATTTAACAAAGCCTTTAGTTCTTTATCTATGCCATTTTTATCTCCCTTTGTGTTCAGAAACATTTTATGAGTTCCATCTTTTAGCCTGACGTTTGAATCGTCTACACACAAATTTTCAAATTCATAAATACTTCTGTTTTTTCCAAACAAATCAAAAGTACAAATAAATATGACATAACTTTCTTTTAGTATATCATATGGTTCGCCTTTTTCAACCATATTTAAGTCTATGATGCCCTGATAATATCTGGACCTTTTTGGCAATTCTGAATAATTTGTAGTCTGCATCTCCAAATTAAATACTGTACCTGCTTCATCTTCCACATATATGTCAAGCCGTATTCCTTTAGAATCAACTGCTAGTTGAATAGTATCTTCATAATCTAGATATTCTATATCTCTTATCTTAATATTTAAAATTTTTTCCAACATAGCTTTACACAAGTTTTTGTTACTCATTACCTTTGCAAAAATAAATTGATCAGTTATATTCAACTCTTTATAATTTTTCATATAGCACGCCTTTCATCACTTTTTGTATGTATTTTATATTATACATATAAAATGTGACGTGTCAATATTATTTAACTTTTATTTTCTTAACCTTACTCCAATTCTTTGAATAAACAGTTTTTCCACTTTTTGAATTATATGCTTTTACCCTAAAGTAATAAACTTTCTTTGACTTTAATTTTTTAAAAGTTATTGTTCTGCTTTTTGTGGATTTCTTTACTTTTCCCTTAAAATTTCTGTTTGTTGAGTATTGTATTCTGTAGCCTTTGCAACCTGCTGTTTTGTTAAGTTTGACAGTAACCTTCTTTTTACCTGCCTTCAATTTTTTAATAGAAGCTTTGCCCGGCCTTGTAACCTTAATAGGTGTTGCCAATTTGATTGACCTTGCATTGTAAGCTCTGGTTCTAACATCTCCATACCAGAAATTCAAATCAACTTTTCCCTTAATGCCATTTACCACACCACTATCTGAGCACTGCCACATTTGGTAAACGCCCTCATAAGCTGTGCCAAAATTGTTGTATTGTGCCACCCACTTGTACCATGTAAGATTATCAGCAATTGACTTGTCTATGTAATTGGTCCACCAGTTTAAATTTGCATAAATTCCAACTTCGTAACCCTTATTATGTATGGCATTAACAAACGTATTGATAATACTTGTCAATTTAGTTTTTGACAATGACTCCTGGGTTTTATCTTCCACATCAAAATAAATTGGGAAATTTAAAGTATGACCTTCTATCATTCTAAGTACATGGTTCACTTCGCTATTTGCCTGTGACACTGACTGGGCGTAGGAATAAATATAAACACCATAAGGAATGTCGTTGTCTTCACATCCCTTAACATTTTTTTCAAAATATTGGTCATCCTGGCTTTCATAGTTGTCACCATATCCACACCTGATAATGGCATAATCAACATCTGTTGCTGATACTTTTTTCCAATTGATGTTACCATTCCATTTGCTAACATCAATGCCTTTCATTGTAACACCTTCTATTACCTTTCCTTCACCATTGATAAACTGTCCATCTTTATTTTTTGACCATGGTATAAAGTTTTGAGCATAAGTTGTTTGCGAGTAAAAAATAAATGTTACAGCAACACAAAATGTTACCAACATTATTCTGAAAGTTCTTTTCATGTTCTTCTCCTTGTATATTGCGCTTATATTTGTAAACAATTTTATATTTTAACTTTGATATAACATTGTATAATTTATACTAACACACTTTCAAAAAAATATCTTCAAAGTAAATACAAAATCTTTACTTTGAAGACATTTTCTTTGTCAATACTAATTGCACAAACGTTGAAAAAAATGACATAAACGTTGTTTTTTCTATATCTGTTTTATTATTTCTGTTAAAATTTCGTTTGCTACCTGTTCCTTTGACATTATTGGCAATTGTATTTCATTTTCTTTTGTAATTAAAGTTACAACATTTGTGTCTGTTCCAAATCCTGCACCTTCAACCTTAAGATTGTTGGCACAAATCATATCAAGATTTTTCTTTTCAAGTTTCTTTTTTGAATTTTCAACCATATGCTCTGTTTCCATGGAAAATCCACAAAGAAACTGATTTTTCTTTCTCTTTGACATTGTACCAAGAATATCGTCAGTTCTCTCAAGTTCAATTGTTGATTCACCGTCTTTTTTCTTGATTTTTTCATCAGCAACAGTTTTTGGTCTGTAATCGGCAACTGCCGCACTCATTATAATAATATCCTGACTGTCAAATTCCTTATCTACGGCATCAAACATTTCTTTTGCACTTTTTACGTCCACAATCTTTACAAAATCAGGTTTTTCTATGTATGTCTTTCCAGTAACTAAAGTCACTTCTGCACCACGCTCCATTGCTATTTTTGCAAGAGCATAGCCCATTTTTCCTGTTGAGTGATTGCTAATAAATCTAACCGGGTCAATGGCTTCCATGGTTGGTCCTGCAGTAATCAGCACCTTTTTTCCTGCCATATCTTTTTCCATGACTATATTTTTCATTATATAACTTTCAAGAACTGTAGGTTCAGGCATTTTACCTGCTCCTGTATCACCACATGCCAAATATCCGCTGGCCGGATTAATAACTTCATATCCATATTTTTTTAATTTTTCCAGATTATCCTGAACTATAGGATTTTCAAACATATTTGTATTCATGGCAGGTGAAATAACTTTGTGACACTTACATGCCATAATTGTTGTTGTAAGCATGTCATCTGCTATACCATTTGCTATTTTTCCAATAACATTGGCACTTGCAGGAGCAACCATAAATATGTCAGCCTGCTTTGCCAGTGATACATGTTCAACACTAAATTCAAAATTTCTGTCAAATGTATCAACCAGACATTTATTTCCTGTTAACGTTTCAAATGTAATTGGGTTGATAAAATTTGTGGCATTTTTTGTCATTATAACATGTACGTTTGCGCCTTTTTTCACAAGACTGCTGGCAAGATTTGCAATCTTATATGCTGCAATACTTCCTGTAACTCCTAATACAACTGTTTTGTTCTTTAAAATTTTCTCCATAATAAAATTCACTTTCATAAACGAAAAATTATTTTTCTAAGTCAAATAATCTTCCATGCTTTTCGTAATTTGTTACTCTTGTAATCTTGTTGTCATCGTCAACAAATACAACTTTTGGTTTATTGTCTTTTATTTCTTCAGGTGTCATTTGAGCATAACTCATAATGATGATTTTGTCTCCTAAACTTACCATATGTGCTGCTGCACCATTTAAACAAATCATTCCTGAACCTTTTTCTCCTGCAATAACGTATGTTTCAAATCTGTTTCCATTGTCAACATCAGCTATTTGAACTTTCTCGTATTCATATATTCCTGCTGCTTCCATTAATTCTTCATCAACAGTGATACTTCCTACATAATCCAGTTCTGATTGAACAACTGTAGCTCTGTGTATTTTACTTTTTAACATATTAACTTGCATTTTTTACCTCTTTATTTCTTTTTTGTATAGTGGTGGGCTTCTATAAGCCACACATCAGCTCGAAACACTTCGTGTTCCTTCGCTGAGGGGCTGCGCGCTTCTATAAGCCACGCATCAGCTCGAAATGCTTCGCATTCCTTCGCTGAGGGGCTGCGCCCCATACCACCAAAATAAATTGTTCATGTTTGCAAGCAAGCTTGCACATGAAAATTTATTTTGGTGGTGCGTGGCTTAGTCTAAAATCATGTTATCAATTAATCTTGTTTTTCCAATGTAGACTGCCATTGCAATTAGCATTGGTGCTTTTATTTCTTTTTGTTGTTGCATTGTGAGTCCGTTTACGGCTTTTACATAATCAATTTTTGCCATTGGTTCTGTTTCTATGTTTTCTTTCATTTTTGCAACTACAACGTCAGCGTCTTTTTCTCCAGCATCAATTAATTCTTTTGCTAATTTCACTGTTTTGCTAAGAATTAATGCTGCCTTTCTTTCTTCCTGTGAAAGGTATGTGTTTCTTGAACTTTTTGCAAGTCCGTCTTCTTCACGGACAATTGGACAACCTACTACATTAATGTCCATATTTAAGTCCTGAACCATATGTTTAATAATTGCCAACTGCTGTGCATCTTTCTGTCCAAAGTATGCGTTGTCAGGCTGAACAATGTTAAATAACTTTGTTACAACTGTACATACGCCTCTAAAATGAACAGGGCGGCTAAGTCCACACAATTCTTCTGTTAAAACTGACATATCAACATATGAGCTAAAATCATCGTGATACATTTCTTCCGGTTCCGGATGGAATATTAAATCAGCTCCAAGGCTTTCACAGAACTTGCTGTCTTTTTCCAAATCTCTTGGATAACTGTCCAAATCTTCTGTTGGCCCAAACTGCATTGGATTGACAAAAATACTTACTACTACCTTGTCATTGTTTTCTCTTGCTTTTGTAATAAGACTTCCATGACCTTCGTGCAAATATCCCATTGTAGGAACGAAACCTACTGTCTCTCCATTTTTCTTCCATTCTTTAACCAATTCTCTAACTTCTTTTATTGTACCAACAACCTTCATTTTATAAAACCTCTCTTTATCTCTTTATTTGCACTTTGTGCATCTATTTATTATTGTTTTTACTATTGGAAACTAATTAGCATACCTTAATATAATTTATTAATTATCTCATCGTCAATTTTGTATGTGTTCTCCTCTGCCGGGAAACTCTGGTCTTTTACAGCCTTGATGTAATCACTAAATGCTCCCTTCATTACTTCGCCTACATTGGCAAACTGGCGTACAAATTTTGGGACATAATCGGTAAACATTCCAAGCATATCCTGGTAAACCAAAACCTGTCCGTCGCATCCTGCTCCTGCGCCAATTCCGATAGTTGGAATATCAAGAATCTCTGTAACTTTTGATGCAAGTTTTGCAGGAACTGCCTCTAAAACAACCATTGATGCTCCTGCTGCCTGAACTGCTTTTGCATCTTCAATTAATTTCTTTGCCGCTACTTCAGTTTTTCCCTGAACTTTAAATCCGCCAAATGCATTAATTGACTGTGGAGTAAGACCAATGTGTGCGCAAACTGGAATTGATGCTTTTACAATTGCTTCAATCTGCGGTGCAACTTCCACGCCGCCTTCAAGTTTTACCATATTGGCATGTCCCTCTTTCATCAGTCTTCCTGCATTTACAACTGCATCGTACACTGATGTCTGATATGACATAAATGGCATATCACAAACTAAAAGAATATCTTTGATTCCTCTTGAAACTGCAGCGCAATGGTGAATCATGTCTTCCATTGTTACCTGAATTGTATCCTCATATCCAAGCATTGTATTTCCAAGTGAGTCACCAACTAAAATTGTATTTACTCCAACTTCTTCCATTAACTTTGCTGTTGAATAATCATAGCAAGTCAACATTGTAATTTTATCTCCGTCCTGTTTCTGCTTTAATAATGTATTTACTGTATTCTTCATTTTAGAATATCCTCCATTTTACTGTAATCTCTATTTTCATTTTTGCTTTCTGCAACATCTAAAACCTGTCTTGACACTGCCTTGTAAATTTCTTTACTTTTTCCATTTAATATGTTCAAATGTTTCAAAACTGTGGTTATATCATTTCGCTCAATTGGACCTGTTAGTGCTTCTACACATCCATCATTTAAACAATGTTCCACATTGCCTCTTATAATTGGAGCTAACGCAAGCTTTGCCGAATTTTTGTCAAAACCACATTCAAGTAACAGCTGTTCGCTTAAACTAATAAGCCCCACAACCAAATTGCTGGCTATTGCTGCTGATGCATGATATTTAACTTTATTTTCTTTTGAAATAACACAAACATTATTTCCGAAACTTTCCAGCCATTGTTTCATGAATTTAATTTTTTCTTCTGATCCTTCCACTGTGAAATAACTTTTTGACAACTCTTTGTAGGAACTGTACTTATCACTTACTGCAAAGAGTGGGTGAATAGAAAATCCAAAACCACCACATTTTGAAATATCCGAAAAGACTTCTGATGATAAAGCGCCACTTGCATGGCAAATAATTTTTCCACTTAGATTAAAATGTTTTATACTGCTCCAAACTTTTTCAATAACTCCGTCAGGAACTGTAACAAAAACAATCTCACTATCCTTTACTAACAATTCAGCATCTGTATAGCAGTCTGAACCAGTAAACCTTGATGCTTCCTTTGCATCTTCCACAAATTCGCTATAATAACCAACAATGTGCTGATTATTATCTGCCAAATATTTTCCCAGGGAAAATCCTACTTTCCCTGCTCCTATAAATCCTACTTTCATGGGCATCCCTCCTTTTAAATATTAGTTTTACTTTAGTAAACCTTATATTATACTTTTGGGACAATGAGTCTCATTCATCATGATATGAGCTACGCTCCAATCTTTATAGTGAAAAATATATTATTCATCGGTATAGTTTCATTTCGAATACCATCCGCGAAATAATTTAACACAATTAATAGATTTATGCAACAAAAAAAATCTCTTACATTAAAGTAAGAGATTTCTTTATATAAAATTATTATTTAGTTGTTGCTGCCTCTGTTGTCTCAGTAGCTGTTGTTTCTGCTGCTTTAGTAGTTGCAGCTGTTGTTGTTGGCTTTGAGCCTTTCTTTACTTTAATATTGTCACAAATTGCATTCTGTACTACTTCGCTAACATATGCCTGTTTGATAACATCCTTCGCCTGATCTTCTGTATATCCATATCCTGTGTATGTCTTAATGAAGGCGTCTAACTTCTGACCTGATTTCTTCTGTACATAATCAGCTGCTTTCTTCTTATACCAGTCATCAATACTTCCAACTTCTTTTTGGGCTATAGCATAATATACCATATAAGTTTTTGAATTTTCCTTAATCTGTTTCTTAAAGTCTGCTTCTTTCATTCCTGTGGCCTGTAAGTATGAATCTAAATCTTTGATACCATACTGTGCATACTGTGCCAACTGCTGTGATTCAAGTTCTTTTAAGAAATCATCATCATACTTTTCTGCTTTACATGAATCAAGATATTCCTGCATAACCTGCTGCATAATATTGTTGTTTCTTAACTGTTTCTTCAAATATTCTTTGTAAGCCTTTACAGTTGTAAGTCCTTCTGATTTTTCATAGTTGTCTTTTACAAACTTGTCATCTAACTTTGGTGTGTTTTTTTTCTGTAAACTCTTAATCTTGTATGTGAACCATACATCCTTATTTGAGAAATCTACTTTCTTTCCATTTACTTCCTTTTTTCCATATCCCTTAGGGAATTTTAATTTTGCTGTAAATGTATCACCAACTTTGTGTCCCTTTAAAGCGTCAACAAATCCGTCAATCATTTTGCTTCCACCAACTGTCTTTGCCTTAACATCAGCTGTCTGGTCTGTTGCTGAACCGCCATCAAATTTAACTTTCTTTCCGTTAATTTCAATCTTTCCTGTGTAATCAAATACAACAGATGAATCACTCTTTACAGTACCTTTTTTAATTGTCTCTGTTTTAGCATGCTGTGATAAGTCCTGATCAATTGTACTCTTAAGTGTTGAATCATCAACCTTAATATCATCTTCATATGCTACTAACCCTTTGTAGTTCTTTAACTGTACTGTTCCATAATCTGTTTTTACAGTATCTTCTGAATCCTTGTTGCTACCGCAGGCTACCATACCAAATGCCATTGTTACTGATAAGGCAACTGCTAAAAATTTCTTAAACATATCATGTTTCTCCTCTACTATTTTTTGTGTGAAACCTTATTTTTGTAGGAATAATTTTTCCTAAACAAAATCAGTCGTACGTTTCAAACACACATACAACTGATTTTATCACACCTGTTTAATATTTTAAAGTCTATTTTGGAAAAAGCGTTTTAATTCACAAAATAGTCACATTTTGCAAAATTGTTATACAAGTTTCTTTCCTGTTAATTTTTCATAACCTTCAAGATAGTTTGCAATAGTCTTGTCTTCTACTTCCTTTGGCAATTTCCAGTCATGTTCATTGTTCTTTAACCAGTCTCTTGCATACTGCTTGTCAAATGATGGCTGACCATGTCCTGGTTCATAACCATCTGCAGGCCAAAATCTTGAGCTATCAGGTGTAAGCATTTCATCACCTATAACAATGTTGCCATTTTCATCAAGACCAAACTCAAACTTTGTATCTGCAATAATAATTCCATGCTCTAATGCATAATCTGCACATTTTTTGTAAAGAGCAATTGTGTATTCTTTAAGCTTTGAAGCATATTCTTCACCTTTTCCCGGAAACTGTTTTTCCAATACTTCAACACTTTGTTCGTATGAAATATTTTCATCATGATCACCAATTTCAGCTTTTGTTGAAGGTGTGTAAATTGGTTCAGGAAGTTTGTCTGATTCTTTTAATCCTTCAGGAAGCTTAATTCCACAAACTGTTCCGTTTTCCTGATAACTTGCCCAACCACTACCTGTAATGTATCCACGAACAATACATTCGATTGGAAGCATTTCAAGTTTCTTACACATCATGCTGTTGCCATCAAACTGTGGCTGTCTGAAATATTCAGGCATATCATTTACATCTACTGAAATCATATGGTTTGGAACAATGTCTTCTGTCATATCAAACCAGAATTTTGACATCTGTGTAAGTACTGTTCCTTTTTTTGCAATTACATTTTTTAAGATTACATCGAAACAGCTGATTCTGTCTGTTGCTACCATAATTAAGCTGTCTCCATTGTCATAGATTTCTCTTACTTTTCCTTCTTTAATTGGCTTCATTTTGTATCCTCTCCTTTACACGTTTATTTCTGCGCTTAAGCCTAAGATGTCTTTGTTGGCATCTAAGATTGGCTTTATTTCTTCTGCTAAGAACTCATCTACCTGTTCAGGTGAACGTCCTACATACTTGCTTGGATCCATTGTTTTCTGAAGGTCTTCAAGTGACATATTGAAGGCATCGTCGTTTGCAATAAGTTCAAGTAAGTTGTTATCAAGACCTTTCTGCTTAACGTTTGCTCCTGCTTCCATTGAAAGTTCACGAATCTTTTCATGTAATTCCTGTCTGTCTCCACCGGCTTTTACAGCATCCATCATAATATTTTCTGTTGCCATAAATGGAAGTTCACTCATAAGTCTCTTTTCAATAACCTTGTCGTATACAACAAGTCCGTCTACTACGTTAAGATATAAATCTAAAATTCCATCAATTGCAAGGAATGATTCAGGCACACTAAGTCTCTTATTTGCTGAATCATCTAATGTTCTTTCAAACCACTGTGTAGCTGATGTAATAGCCGGGTTTAATGCTGTAACCATTACATAATTCGCAAGTGATGCAATTCTTTCACTTCTCATTGGGTTTCTCTTGTAAGCCATTGCTGATGAACCAATCTGGTTCTTTTCAAATGGTTCTTCAATTTCTTTTAAATGCTGTAATAATCTGATATCATTTGAGAATTTATGTGCACTTGCTGCAATGCCTGCTAAAATGTTAAGCACTCTTGTATCCATCTTTCTTGAATATGTCTGACCTGATACAGGAAAGCACTTGTCAAATCCCATTTTATCTGCAATTTTCTTTTCAAGTTCTTTGATTTTTGCATGGTCTCCTTCGAAAAGTTCAAGGAAGCTGGCCTGTGTTCCTGTAGTTCCCTTGCTTCCAAGAAGCATCATGTTATCTAATACATAATCTAAATCATCTAAATCTAATTTAAGTTCCATAAGCCATAATGTTGCTCTCTTTCCTACTGTTGTAGGCTGAGCAGGCTGGAAATGTGTAAATGCTAAAGTTGGCTGTGATTTGTATTTGTCAGCAAACTTTGCAAGTTCATTTATAACGTTAATTAATTTCTTACGAACTAACTTAAGTCCTTCTGTCATAATAATAATGTCAGTATTGTCACCAACATAACATGATGTTGCTCCAAGGTGGATGATTCCTTTTGCCTTCGGGCACTGCTGTCCGTAAGCATAAACATGTGACATTACATCATGACGAACCAGTTTTTCTCTTTCCTTTGCAACATCATAATTGATGTCTTCAGCATGAGCTTTTAATTCATCAATCTGTTCCTGAGTAATGTTAAGTCCAAGTTCCATCTCTGACTCTGCAAGGGCAATCCACAATTTTCTCCATGTTTTAAACTTCATGTCAGGTGAGAAAATGTACTGCATTTCCTTACTTGCATATCTTTCTGACAACGGGCTGTTGTATCTGTCGTTCATAAAAAACCTCCTTGATTTTTAAATAGTTTGTATATTAAATTTCTTTAATAGCTAATGAATATATCATTAAATTTTGTTTGCAATTTTCATTGCCATTAACAATCAATGTTGTTTACCAATCTTTTGGTAATATCGAAAACAACTTCTCATTTATAAATGTTCTTACCTAATTACTTTATTTCTTATATTCTCCACGAATATCTTCCTTAGGTGGCTCAAGTGGATATTCTCCTGTAAAACATCCCATACAGATTTCCTGTCCACGTGAAAGTTCCTTTAAACGTTCTACCTTAAGATATCCTAAAGAATCAGCACCAATAACGTCGTTGATTTCTTCAACTGTTCTATTGTGAGCTATTAACTGTTCCTTTGAAGGAATATCAGTTCCAAAATAACATTCACTGATAAATGGTGGAGAACTAATACGCATATGTACTTCTGTAGCACCTGCTTCTCTTACCATCTGTACAATTCTATCACTTGTAGTTCCACGTACAATAGAGTCATCAATCATAATAACTCTCTTACCTTTTACTACTTCTTTTAATACATTAAGTTTTACACGAACACTTGATTCACGGCTCTTTTGCTGTGGTTTAATAAATGTTCTTCCAACATAACTGTTTTTTACAAATGCAGTTCCATAAGGTATTCCTGACTGCATTGCATATCCCATAGCTGCAACGTTACCTGATTCCGGCACACCTACAACGATGTCTGCATCAACCGGACTATCCATTGCCAAAAACTTTCCAGCCATAATTCTTGAATCGTATACACTGACTCCATCAAAATAACTGTCAGGTCTTGCAAAATAAATGTATTCAAATATACATCTTGCCTGTTCTTCCGGCTTCATGCACAATGTTTTGTCAGATTTGATACCATTTGCATCTATTGTAACAACCTCACCAGGCTCAACATCTCTGACAAATTCTGCATCTATTGTATCAAGAGCGCATGATTCAGATGCCAAAATATAAGCATTGTCTCTTTTTCCTATGCACAGTGGTTTGAAACCATATGGGTCCCTTGCACCAATTAACTTTCTTGGGCTTGAAACTACCAAAGAGTATGCACCTCTTAATTTTTTCATGGCCTTTACTACTGCTTCCTCAGCTGTTTTGCTTTGGATTCTTTCTCTTGCAACAAGATAGGCAATAACCTCTGAATCTATTGTTGTCTGGAAAATAGCACCTGTATATGCCAATTCATCTCTAAGTTCATTTGCATTAATTAAATTTCCGTTATGTGCCATCATCAACGTACCTTTTACATAATTAATAACCAAAGGCTGTGCATTGCTAATAACACTGTCACCTGCTGTAGAATATCTAACATGTCCTACACCAATATTTCCTTTAAGGCTTTGGATTTTTTCCTGATCAAATACTTCATTGACCAGTCCCATACCTTTGTACATATCAACTTTTCTAGGTCCAAAAGTATCTGATACTGCTATACCACAACTTTCCTGACCTCTGTGTTGTAATGCAAACAGACCATAGTATATGGACGAAGCTACATCATTGCCATCAAAGTCATACATACCAAAAACGCCACACTCCTCATGTAATGCATCCGGTTCCCAACTCATACTTACATCTCTCTGATTCATTATAATCTCCCTTGAAAATAAATTTTCTCTTTCTGACACTGTATTACTTTATTTTACTAAATAAGTTCCTTTAATAACTTGTTTACAACACCAGGATTTGCTTTACCCTGTGTTGCTTTCATTGTCTGTCCAACTAAAGCTCCAATAGCTTTGCCTTTTCCTGAACGTACATCTTCTACTGCTTTAGGATTTTCTTCGATTACTTTTTTAACAATCTCTCGTAAAGCATCTTCATCATTATCCTGCTTCATGCCATGTTCTTCTACATATTTTTCAGGATCAATGTCTGACTTAAACATTTCCTCAAATATTTCTTTTGCAGCCCCACGGTTAATTACGCTGTCTTCAATTAATTTAATTAATTTTGAAAGATTCTCTGCTGAGAACTTAATCTGATCAGGGTCAATAGATTCTTCCTTACAAAGTCTCATTGTCTCACCCATAATCCAGTTACTTACTTCTTTTGGTTTATTTCCAAGAGCAACTGTGTCCTCAAATAAATCTGCCAAAGGCTTATACTGTGTAATAATATCTGCATCATATTCAGGAAGTTCAAATTCTTCAATGTATCTTGCCATCTTTTCGTCTCTAAATTCAGGCTCTCGCGATTTTACTTCCTGTAACCACTCTTCACTGATTATAACAGGTACCAAATCAGGGTCAGGGAAATATCTGTAATCCTGTGCATCTTCTTTGGAACGCATTGCATAAGAATACTCTTTTGTATCATCCCAACGTCTTGTTTCCTGAACTACTTCCTTGCCTGCTTCTATTAAATCAATCTGTCTTTCTCTTTCATTTTCAATGGCACGGGCAATTGCCTTAAATGAGTTAAGGTTCTTCATTTCTGTTCTTGTACCAAACTCACTTGCGCCAACTTCTCTTACTGAAAGGTTTACATCAGCTCTCATTGATCCTTCGTTAAGCTTGCAGTCTGAAGCTCCAAGATACTGAATAATCATACGCAATTTTTCAAGGTATGCTACTACCTCGTCAGCACTTCTCATGTCAGGTTCTGATACAATTTCAATAAGTGGAACACCTGAACGGTTTAAATCCACCAATGAACAATCGTAAAAGTCGTCGTGTACCAACTTTCCTGCATCCTCTTCCATATGAATTTCATGAATTCTTACCTGCTTTGTTTCACCGTCATCACCTTTGATTTCAACATATCCGTTAGTACAAATAGGCTTATACAACTGCGAAATCTGATAGTTCTGTGGGTTGTCAGGATAGAAATAATTCTTTCTGTCAAACTTTCCGTTTCTTGTAATGTCACAGTTTGTAGCAAGTCCAACTGCCATTGCATATTCAACAACCTGCTTATTTAAAACAGGAAGTGAACCGGGCATACCTGTACAAACAGGACATGTATGAGTATTTGGTGCTCCACCAAACTCTGTTGAGCAGGAGCAGAATATTTTTGTTTTTGTTGCCAATTCCACATGAACTTCAAGTCCAATGACTGTTTCGTATGCTTTCTCCATTGCTGCTCCTCCTAATCTCTGTTCTTTGCAACTTCACATCTTTCATAGTCTCTTGACTGCTCAAATGCATACGCTGCTCTGATAATATTATTTTCTTTAAAACAATCTCCAATAATCTGCATTCCTATTGGCAGTCCCTTGCTGTCTGTTCCACAAGGAACGCTAATTCCAGGAAGTCCTGCCAGGTTTACTGAAATTGTGTAAATATCTCCTAAATACATCTGAATTGGATCTGATAAGCTATCACCAAGTCTTGGTGCTGTAGTTGGAGCTGCCGGTCCAATAATAACATCATATTTTGCAAAAGCTTCATCAAATGCCTTTTTAATTAACGCCTTTGTTCTTAACGCTTTTAAGTAATATGCATCATAATAACCTGAACTTAACACAAAAGAACCTAACATAATACGTCTCTTAACTTCCGCTCCAAATCCTTCTGAACGTGTTTTTTTGTACATATTATGTAAACCTTCATATTCAGGTGTACGATAACCATATTTTACTCCGTCAAATCTTGCAAGGTTTGAACTTGCCTCTGCTGCTGCTATAACGTAATAAGCAGGAATTGCATAATCTATTAAATCAAGATCAAACTCTTCAACAACTGCTCCTTTTTCTTTAAGAATATCTACACCCTTAAGAATGGCTTCTTTTACTTCACTGTCTAAACCTTCTCCAAAATATCCCTTTGGAATACCAATCTTTAAGCCTTTAACATCATCTACCAAAGCACCTGTAAAATCATATGATTCTCTTTTTACTGATGTAGAATCTTTTGGGTCATAGCCTGCTATTGTCTCTAAAATCGTTGCACAGTCTGTAACATCCTTTGCAACAGGTCCAATCTGATCTAATGATGAACCATAAGCAATAAGTCCGTATCTTGATACAGTACCGTATGTTGGCTTGATACCTGTTACACCACAAAATGAGCTTGGCTGCCTAATTGATCCACCTGTATCTGAACCAAGGGCATATGAGCACTCTTCTGCTGCAACTGCTGCACAGCTACCACCTGACGAACCACCAGGTACATGTTCATTATTCCAAGGATTCTTTGTTACACCATAGTGAGAAGTTTCTGTTGTACTTCCCATGGCAAATTCATCCATGTTTGTTTTTCCAATAATAATAGCTCCTGCCTTTTCCAAATTTACAACAGCCTCTGCTGTATATGTTGGATGGAAGTTTTCAAGAATTTTTGAACTACATGTTGTTAAAACATCCTTTGTACACATGTTGTCTTTAATTGCAACAGGTACACCTGCAAGGGGTCCTGTAAGTTCACCTGCGTCAATTTTCGCCTGTATCTCTTCTGCTTTTTTGAGAACTTCTTCTTTGTCAATTACTGTAACGTAACTATTTATGTCATTTTCCACTGTTTCAATCTGGGCAAATGCATCAAGAACGGCATCTTTTACTTTTACTTCGCCGGCCTTAATCTTTTTGCCAAGTTCCACAGCTGTAAGATTCATTAAACTCATACTTGTTCCTTTCGATAATCTATAATTGAACTTTTCCTATTATACAATCATTTATATTCATAGTTATATTTTTTCTTTTGTATAAAACTAATCATCTATAATTTCAGGAAAACTTAAAATACTCTTTCCTTATAAAATCAGAATATCAAAACATTCAATTTCTGATTTAATCAAATGTTTTTGGTACTACAAATGCTCCATCTTTTTCTTCCGGTGCATTCTTTAATATATTTTCTCTGTCATCACCATTTGTAACAACATCTTCACGGAATACATTGTTTACCGGAAATACGTGACTCATCGGTTCCACACCACTAGTATCAAGTTCATTTAATTTGTCGATATAATCAAGCATCTTTCCCATATCTTTTTTTGCATCTTCTTTTTCCTGGTCAGATAACTCAAGTTTTGCCAAAATACCAACATATTCTATTGTCTCGTCTGAAATAACGTTAGCCATATTGACCTCCTTTTATTTGTGCATACTAATGCATTTTCACATATAGATTTCATTTTACATAAAAATAGTATAAAAATCAATTCAAACGACATAGTTTATTGTTTTTTTCGTTGAAAAACTGTCTTTTTAAATGTATAATATACCTAAGATTTTTCGGACGGACATGAACCTTGTGGGTTCACATTTTAAATTTAAGGAGGGATTTTTATGATCAAAAACAAAATAATTAAATACTACTCAAAGAAAGATCCTAATATTGCAATTAAGGTGATTCCCGGACATTTTGTTTCCACACATTCGCATCTTAACAATTACCTTGACATGACAACAATGAAGACCCGCCAGAATGAAGCAGAGCGTATTGCTATTGCAATGAAAGACTATTACAACGTTATGGGAAAACCTATTGATACTATTGTTTGTCTTGAGGGTTGTGAGGTTATAGGTGCATTTCTTGCCAGCGAACTTAGTCGTGCCGGCATTTTGTCAATGAATGCACACAAGACTATTTATGTGGTCACACCGGAGTTTAATACAAATGGTCAGATGATTTTCAGAGACAATTTAAAACCTGAAATTTATGGAAAGAATATTCTTTTGTTACTGGCTTCTGCCACTACAGGCAAAACTGTTCGAAACAGCATTGAATGTATCGAATATTACGGTGGGGTATTACAGGGCATTTCTTCTATATTTAGTGCTGTTGATTCCATTGACGGTCACAGAATTGATGCACTGTTTAGAGCTGAGGATATTCCAAACTATCAGGCATATACTCACAGCGACTGTCCGATGTGCAAAGCCGGCGAAGCCGTGGAAGCCATGGTCAATGGTTATGGATATAGTGAAATATAAGTGTGGTTTAGTTCAAACATATAATAAAAGCAGTTGGTACAACTGCTTTTATTTATTATACTCTATATTATGAGATTCCCTATTTATTTTATTAGTCCTAAGTTTTATCTCTAAGTAAACTTCTGATTCTATTTTTTATCTGCTTATACTAATTTTTTCATTGCATCATATATTTTATTTACGTCATAATCCGGTGCAAATTTTTCTGCCACATCATATATTTTCTCTATGTCTGTAATATCTTCTTCCAGTTCATCAGCTATCTGTTCAGCCGTCTTATTTTTCTTTAACTTTTTGCACACGATTTCAATAAGTTTTAATTCCTGTCCTATCTGTTGGCCTATTTTTTCTCCTATTTCCTGTCCAATCTTCTTTCCTGCTGCTTCGCCTTCTTCATATGAATCCTCACGAATGTGTGCCATAGTTTTTGCTTCATCATATTCCATTCTTAGCA
>OJUG01002372.1_pt1 | contig 20113 bp, 17 predicted proteins | sample 1599841 | NCBI WGS metagenome assembly OJUG01 (sample SAMN04168659, study PRJEB22393) | human gut metagenome | biome: human gut microbiome; feature: stool | host: Homo sapiens | collected 2014-05-12 | reverse complement strand
AACCCCCGCCTGCAAAAACGCTCCATAATTCAGCGTGCCCACGCCCGCCGCCTGCGCCGCCTCAATGGAGGGATAGCTTTGAAAATCCAGCGCCACAAACAGCCCGCTCAGGTCCACGCCCCCTGTCAGCAAGCCGATCAGCGGCATCAGGATATCATTGACGAGCGAATTAACAATGCTGGAAAACGCTCCGCCGATCATTATCCCGGTAGCCAGTTCCAAAACATTGCCTTTAGCGCAGAAGCGCCGGAATTCTTCCAAAAAATTTTTCATTGAATTTACCTCCGCCATACCGTTTTGTTCGTATGAATGCCCAGCCGACCAGATCATACCCTGTCCTGAAAGGATCGTCAACAGAAAATCCCGCGTTGTCACACGGCGCGAAACATGCTACAATAAGCCGAAAGATCACGAAAACAAGGAGCGGTCATCTATGGATATCTGGGAGGAAGCGCTGGAAAAGCACTATGAATGGGCCGGCAAGCTGGAAATCGCGCCGCGTGCGCATGTGAAGGATCGAAAGGCCCTGTCGCTGGCCTACACGCCGGGAGTGGCACAGCCTTGTCTGGCCATCCGCGACGACCCGGAAAAGTCCTTCCAGCTCACCCGTCGTCACAACCTGGTGGCCGTGGTAACCGATGGTACCGCCGTTTTGGGTTTGGGCCTTTTTACGGTCGTCGCCATTGAGAAATTTGAACGGATTGGGAATCTGTAGTGTCCAAAATTTCAATATTTTACTGGCTGAATTCTCGCGTAGCACCTTTTCCAGGCCATCCAAGTTTATAATCCCGGCGCCGAGCTTACTGTAAAACTCATCTTTCGTGGTACACTCGTACGCAGGGAGTACTTTACGAAATACGCGGGCACGGGCACTGGGGGGTATACCGAATTCGTGCAACCGGGCCTCGAATACCTCCCGCCCCCGATTGATGTTATTGATCTTCTCCTTTTTGAGAAAGCTGATGATGCACTGCTTCGCCTTCGTCGTAGCAACATGGTCGAGCCAGTCAGTCTTCGGCTTGACATTCTGCGAAGTGATGATCTCGATCTGGTCGCCGCTTTGGATCGGAGTGAAAATCGATTCGATTTTGTGGTTGATCTTCGCCCCGATGGCACTGTTCCCTATATTCGTATGAATATCGTAGGCAAAATCCAGGGCCGTCGCTCCCTGCGGCAGCGTCCGGGATTCACCTTTGGGTGTAAAAACAACGATTTCGTTGGTGTAAAGGCTTAATTTGAAGTTATCGAGAAACCCGACCGCATTCTCGGTCGGACTGTTCAACGCCTCGCGCACCTGCTTGATCCAACGGTCGAATTCTCCTTCGTCGCGTCCTTCCGCCTCGGTGCTCTTATATTTCCAGTGTGCAGCGAAACCACGCTCGGCAATCTCTTCCATCCGTTGCGAACGGATTTGCACCTCGACCCAGACGCCGTCGGGTCCCATAACGGTGGAGTGGAGCGCCTCGTAACCGTTGGCCTTCGGAATATTGACCCAATCGCGTAACCGGTCAGGCTTCGGTTTGTAAATATCCGTAACCAACGAATAGATGTGCCAGCACTGCGATTTTTCTGGAATCAGCGGTGAAGGCTTGAACACGATACGGATCGCAAACAGGTCGTACACCTCCTCAAAAGGAATCTGCTTACGCTGCATTTTGGACCAGATCGAATAGACCGACTTGACGCGACCCGAAATCTCGAAATCGATCCGGTTCGCTTTCAGCACTTCGATCAGCGGAGCATTGAATTTCTCGATAAACCGGACTCGGTCCGGTTCGGTTTCATGAATCTTCTGCTCGATCTGGCGGTATTCTTCGGGAAAACGGTACTTGAGCGTCAAATCTTCCAGCTCGCTCTTAATCGCATACAGACCAAGCCGATGGGCCAACGGAGCGAACAGATAGATCGTCTCGCTGGTGATTTTCATCTGCTTGTGGGGCGGCATGCTGCCCAGTGTCCGCATGTTGTGCAACCGATCGGCGATTTTTATTAAGATCACGCGCACATCGTCCGATAGGGTAAGCAGTACCTTGCGGAAATTCTCGGCCTGCTCCGATGTCTCGGTCTTGAACACCCCCGACATTTTAGTCAGGCCGTCGACCATCTGCGCGATTTTCGGACCGAACATCGACTCGATATCATCGACCGTATAATCGGTATCCTCGACCACATCGTGCAACAAAGCCGCTACGACCGACTTGACCCCGAGGCCGATTTCATCGACCACGATCATCGCCACGGCCAACGGATGCAGGATATAGGGTTCGCCCGAACGACGCCGCACACCCTCGTGGGCCTCTTTCGCCAGAAAAAAAGCACGCTTGATCAGATCGGCATCCTTTTCGGTCTTGCAAATCTTCGTACAATGCTCCATCAGGCGGTCGAACGCCGTATCGATCAGCCTCTCGTCTTCCGGACTATATCCCATATCCGATACCCCTTCAACCCGTTCGTGTTAATTGGCCGCCAGCGCTACGCGCACCTTGGTTTCGATTTCGTCACGAAGCGCATCGTTGTTTTTCAGCGCCTCCTTCACGGCATCACGGCCCTGTCCGAGCTTCTGATCCCCGTATGAGAACCAGGACCCGCTCTTCTTAATAATTCCGTTATCGACACCCAGATCGATAATCTCGCCCAGTTTCGAAATCCCTTCGCCGTACATAATGTCGAATTCGGCACGGCGGAATGGGGGAGCGAGTTTATTCTTCACGATTTTGACCTTCGCGCGGGCTCCCATCTGCTCCTCGCCGTCCTTGATCACCGATGCTTTGCGGATATCGACCCGGACGCTGGCATAGAATTTCAGCGCATTACCGCCAGTAGTGGTTTCGGGGTTGCCGTACACTACACCGATCTTGTCGCGCAACTGGTTGATAAAGATGCAGACGGTACCGGTTTTGCTGATACTCGCGGTCAGTTTACGCAAGGCCTGCGACATCAGGCGGGCCTGCAAACCCATTTTCGCTTCACCCATTTCGCCTTCGATTTCGGCTTTGGGTGTCAAGGCTGCCACCGAATCGATCACCACGATATCAATCGCACTGGAGCGAATCAGGTGATCGGCGATTTCAAGCGCCTGCTCGCCGTTGTCAGGCTGCGAGATCAGCAATTCATCGATATCTACCCCCAGTTTCTGGGCATAGGTGCTGTCGAACGCATGCTCGGCATCGATAAACGCGGCAATGCCGCCCGCCTTTTGCGCCTCGGCGATCGCATGGATCGCAAGGGTCGTTTTACCCGACGATTCGGGACCGTAGATTTCGATCACGCGGCCTTTCGGATAACCGCCGATACCGAGCGCCAGATCGAGAGTAATCGAACCTGACCGGATAACCGGGACGGCCTCCACCGCCTTGCTGCTCATTTTCATGATCGCGCCTTTGCCAAAATCCTTCTCGATTTTGTCCATTACGGCGCTGAGAACTTTCAGTTTCTCGGGATTTACCTGGGTTTTGTCTGCCATATAATTAATTATCTCTGTAATATTTTTCTATTGATATGCCCCCACAATCTGTGTGAAGTGATCCTTGGTATTTACCTTATCGAAAATCTTCTCGATCGTGCCATCGGAGCCGATCACAAACGTCGTACGCAAAATACCCATGTAGGTGCGCCCCATAAACTTCTTTTCGCCCCATACTCCGTAAGCGGTCGCAATACTCTTATCCGCATCGGCGATCAACGGGAAATTAAGTCCATGCTTTGCGATAAAGCCCTGGTGCGACTTCACGCTGTCGGGACTCACACCGATTACCTCAACGCCCATCCGCTGCAACTCGGCCCGGCCGTCACGCAGACTGCAGGCCTCGGCGGTACATCCTGGGGTGTTGTCTTTCGGGTAAAAATAGAGAATCACCTTCCTGCCTCGGAAATCCGACAGTGAAATGCTTTTACCGTCCTGATCAGTACCGGTAAACTGTGGGGCTTTGTCGCCGATTTTCAACTGGGTCATACTACGTTCCCTTTTGTGGATATGCTTTGTAAAGATACATTAATTCCCGGAAAGATAAAAAGTTTTCCCGGCCAAAACGGCACCGGAAAAACTTTCCTTTTCTCATTCACCTGGCCCCGAAGAGACTATTTCGCCAACACGCGCTTCTCGATTTCCTCGATCTGGTGACGGAACACTTTATCTGTCTCCATCAGGTTCGAAATCGCCTTGCAGGCATGGAGTACCGTCGCATGGTTCTTTCCGCCGATCGAAGCCCCGATAATAGTCAGCGGCGCTTTCGTATGCTGTTTGCTCAGGTACATCGCGATCTGGCGCGCCTGTGCGATCTCACGCGTACGACGCGGCGACTTGAACTTCTCCTCCGGCAATCCCAGGTATTCACACACCACTTTCTGAATGTGATCGATCGTAATCTCCTTCTGCGTAAACTGTACGTACACTTTCAGTATCTCCTTGGCCAGCGTGACCGTAATCTTTTTGCCGAGGAACGATGCATTCGCCACCAGCGACGAGAGAGCTCCCTCTATCTCACGGACATTCGCATTGATATTATCGGCCAGGAAATCGACCACCTCGTCCGGCACATCGGCCCCGAGACGAAGCGCTTTGTTACGGATAATCTTGACCTTCGTATCCAAGTCCGGCAACTGCAACTGCGCCGACAACCCCCATTTGAAACGGGTCAGCAACCGCTGCTCGATGTCTTTCAGTTCAACGGGCGGCTTATCCGACGTCAGCACGAGCTGCTTGCCCGACAGGTGCAGATGATTGAAGATATTGAAAAAAGCGTTCTGCGTCTTCTCCTTGCCGGCCAACTCCTGAATGTCGTCGATAATCAGCATGTCGAGCATCTGGTAAAAGTGGATGAAATCATTGATCTCACCCGACCGCACCGCATTGGTAAACTGGGCCTGGAATTTGTTCATCGACACATAGAGTACCTGCATCGACGGACGGCGTTGTTTCGCCTCCATGCCGATCGCCTGCGCGATATGCGTCTTGCCAAGCCCCGAATCCCCATATATATATAAAGGATTAAAAGGAGTTGCACCCGGATCGACAGCCACCGAAAAACCTGCCGAACGACACAAGCGATTACAATCGCCCTCGACGAAGGTATCGAACGTATAGCTCGGATTCAGCTGTGGATCGATTACCAACTTGCGGATACCCGGAATCACGAACGGATTTTTTATATTTGTCGTGTTCGTCTGTGTGGCAAACGTATTGATAGCCGTCATATCGGCATCGGAAACCACGGTGGAAGCCGGCTGCTCGGCTTGAGGCACCGCATAGCGTAACTTGGTTTTCAGTCCGAACTGCTGATGGATGATCGGGGTCAACAACGGAATAAAGTGCTTCTCAATGTGATACACATAGCTTTCGTTCGGAACGCGCAGCTTCAGGGTGGTTCCGTCGAAATCGAGCGGTACGATCGGCTTGAACCATTTGGAGAACTCTTCGTCAGAGGTCTGCTCTTTTATCTGGGACAAGCACATTTGCCACACGTCTCCGTATGTCCGATTTTTAACGATCATCGTATTAAGGTGGGTTATTTCTGATTTCCGTAGGACAAAATTGTAAATAACAATATGAAAAAAAAACGGGGTATCATATTGTTTGTTTAACAAATATTTATATAGAAGAATAAGGGCTTTTCGGGGGTCTAAATTTAACCGTTTGATATAGAGTATTCAGAAAATAATTCGTATTTTTGTTTATAAGTTTTTTCGACCTGAATGTTCCGCAATTATAAATAAAACACATAAAATCATGAGTGAAAATCTAGACCAAATCGTGCAGGGGAAAGCCCAAAAATGGCTGGACGGCAACTATGACTCAAAGACAAAAGATCAGGTTAAATACCTGATGGAAAACGACAAAAAAGAGCTTACCGAAAGCTTTTATAAAGATCTGGAATTCGGCACAGGCGGCTTGCGCGGCATCATGGGTGTCGGCACCAACCGCATGAATATCTACACGGTCGGAATGGCCACTCAGGGGTTGGCGAACTACCTGAAAAAAGCCTTTCCGCACGAACACATCAAAGTGGCTATCGGACACGACAGCCGCAACAACAGCAGGCTCTTTTCCGAACAGGTCGCATCGATTTTCGCAGCCAACGGATTCAAGGTATACCTGTTCGATTCGCTACGTCCGACTCCGGAACTCAGTTTCGCGATCCGGCGGTTAGGGTGCCAGAGCGGGGTAGTAATCACGGCGTCGCACAACCCCAAGGAGTACAACGGCTACAAGGCATATTGGGCCGACGGAGCGCAGGTAACCCCTCCGCACGATAAAAACATTATCGCAGAAGTAGAGAAGATCACTTCCCCCGACGAAGTGCTCACCACCCAGAGCAAAGACAACATCACTATTCTGGACGAGACTTTCGACGAAATCTACCTGGATGCCGTCCACGGCCTATCGCTTTCACCCGAAGCCATTGCGGCGAACCGGGACATGAAAATCGTCTACACCCCGCTGCACGGCACGGGAGTTATCCTCGTTCCCGCATCCCTCCGTAAATTCGGATTCCGAAACATCATTACGGTCAAGGAGCAGAACATCCCCGACGGCAACTTCCCGACAGTCGTTTCACCGAATCCGGAAGAACGCGCCACAATGAAGATGGCGCTCGATTTGGCTGCCAAAGAGAAAGCCGACCTGGTATTGGCAACAGATCCCGATGCCGACCGCATCGGAGTAGCGATTCCAAATGAAAACGGGGAGTATATACTGCTTAACGGCAATCAAACCTGCGCATTGTTGACCTATTACCTGATCAAGCGCTGGAGCGATTTGGGACGGCTCGACGGCAAGCAATACATCATCAAGACCATCGTAACGACCGGACTGATCAACCGAATCGCGGAAGCATTCGGAGTTAAATGCTTCGAGTGCCTGACCGGCTTCAAATACATCGCCGAAATCATCCGCGAACACGAAGGTAAAGTGCAATACATAGGGGGAGGCGAAGAGAGTTTCGGCTTCCTGGCCGGCGATTTCGTCCGTGATAAAGATGCGGTGAGCGCCTGCTCACTGGCAGCCGAAGCGGCAGCCTGGGCCAGAACCCAAGGCATGACACTGTACGACCTGCTTAAAGATATATATGTCAAATACGGCTTCTACAAGGAAGCGATGGTTTACATCGTCCGTAAAGGCAAGGAAGGTGCAGACGAGATCAAGAAGATGATGGATGACTACAGGGCCAATCCGCCCAAAACCATAGGCGGCTCTCCTGTTATTACCATCAAAGATTACCTTTCATCCGAAGCACTGGATGTCCGCGACGGAAAACGGTCGACGATCGACATGGAAAAATCCAACGTACTGCAATTTTTCACCGAGAACAACACGATCGTCTCCATCCGGCCTTCCGGAACAGAGCCGAAAATCAAATACTATTTCGGCATCTGTGAAAAACTGCCGTCGAAAGAACAATTCGACGCCGTGCAGCAGAAACTGGATAAACGACTAAAAGAACTCGAGACCGAGCTTAATCTGAACTAAAAAATTCACACAAACTCATGGCTTCTATATTCACACGTATCATACAGGGTGCAATTCCCTGCTACAAAGTGGCCGAAGACGACCGCTATTTTGCATTCCTGGACATCAACCCGCTCACCGAAGGCCATACGCTGGTCGTCCCGAAAAAGGAGACCGACTACCTGTTCGATCTGGACGACGACACCCTGGCAGGCATGGTGCTTTTTGCAAAGCGAATCGCAAAACGAATAGGGGAGAAAATAGCTTGTAAAAGAGTTGCCGTAGTCGTGCTTGGACTTGAAGTTCCACATGCACATATCCACCTGATTCCAATCAATAACGAAAAAGATGTCGATTTTCATCGGGAGAAACTGAAACTTTCCCCGGAGGAATTTCAACGCATATCGACAATGATCGCATTGTAAATAAATAACTTACACTCCATGTAAAGCACCCTATCACAGGGTGCTTTTTATTTAACATAATCAAACGCTCGGATTACAGATATAAAATCCAGACAAACACCGAATAGGGTAGAGTCTAATATAATTAACTTTTCTGCAATTACACAATTCGTGGATTACATTTGTAATCCAGACTAGTGCGAAGCTATCCATGCAAATTACATTTGTAATTGAAAAGGCGCATAGGTGGCTGCATAACTACTGGATTACATCTGTAACCTCGCTCTTTTGCCGAAATTTATCGCACTGCTTGATATAGCGATTAAATTATTTTACACATCATATTTAAATGCATCATAATCAATCGATTAATTTAAATCATATCACGTTTGCATTTAATATATTGACCGACTTAAATACGACCTAATGTACACACGGGGGATTATCTTCGTATAATAGAATATAAATATATTAATAATCAAATATTTAAATATATTCATATAAACTAAAAATACACTTTTGCTTGATTTGGTTACTATCAATACTGCGGATTAAATATTGCTATTTACATTTGTAACCGAATATCATTGTATTTTATTTATTTCCTTTTGTATGCAGCCTTCGAATTTATTTGCATAAATATGTTAACTTTGTAAAAAACGAGAAACATGAAAGATCGGCTGGAAAAATTCATAAAAACGGAAGGTTTGACACCTTCACGTTTTGCGGAAATAATGGGCGTACAACCATCGAGCATCTCACACATCCTAGGGGGCCGGAATAAACCCAGCTTCGACTTCATTGAGAAAATGCTGCAGCGTTTCCCGAAACTCAATCCAGATTGGTTGGTTCTGGGCAAAGGCAACATATACCGTTCAATTTCCGACAATACGGTCACGCCGATCACGACTTCGTCGTCACAGGCGACGATCCCCCCCTCTGCGACAGACACGAATGATGCATCGAATACGAATCGGGCATCATCTTCGGGAGACTCCATGGGGACAACCACGATAACCGAAAACAATCAACAAGAAGCGGCGGGATCGCTATTTGATTTTACAGACAATTTAACTCCCCGAGAATCGCATAAAATAAATCAACACGGACAGTCCCTTGGAAAAATCGATTTTCAAGAAACTAACCCTTCAACACGTCAGGCTCCAGAAATCGCTCCGAATAATTCGACACAGTCTAAAATAAGTACGGCTACAAAAGCAGGAACCGGATCAAAATCTCAGAGTGAGACCCAGGATCACAATAGAGTCATGAATGATGTCCGGCAAACATCCGGAATCGAGCGAATCATTATTTTCTTTAAAAACAAAACTTTCATCTCTTATTCTCCGGAAGAATAATACTTTCTGTAAAACATCCAACACGACTGCATTATTTGTATCATTATAATTGATATTATGTTAAATAATAAAGGCGCAATATCCTTAATATTATATCTCAGGTCCGTTTGCATAGTTTTTGCTGTTCTGCTTTGCATTGACTACCTTTATCACCCGATTCAATGCCCGATCACATCATCATATGAAACCCAGAATACCACTTATTACAATAGCTTTATGTGGCTTGGCTGTAACTATGTGCACCAAACCGCAAAGCAACCATCGTTCGATTTCTGTCAGTATCGCACCGTTGCAATATATCACCGAGCAGATCGCCGATTCCGATTTTCGCATCAATGTCTTGGTTCCTTCGGGTGCCAGTCCGGAAACCTATGAACCCTCTCCGGCACAAATGCAACAAGTCGCTAAATCACAATTTTATATTCATACCGGATTAATCGATTTCGAACGAAACCTCGAACAGGCTATTCGGAATAATATGCCTGACGTCCAACAAATCAATGTCTCAGAAGGAGTCGAACTAATTGCCGGCGACTGCGGGCATAATCATCAGAATAACAGCGAAAAACTCGCACACGATCATGAGGATTCCACCACACACGGACATACTCACGCCCAAGGCGTCGATCCGCATATTTGGAATTCTCCCAGGGCAGTCAAGCAAATCGCTGCGACTATTTACGAAGCCTTGGCCCGGCAATATCCGGATTCAATCCGATACAAGAATAATTATCACCGGTTCATTTCACGCCTGGATTCGCTAGACAGCGAATTGACCGCCCTGTTCGGCCCCAATACCCGCCATGCCTTTATCATCTATCATCCGGCACTCACCTATCTGGCCCGGGATTACGGATTGCAACAAATCGCACTGGAAAACGAAGGGAAAGAACCATCGGCCGAACACATGCGCCGGATTATCGACACGGCACGCAACCTGAATCTGACCAAACTTTTTTATCAGCGGCAATTCAGCAAAAGTACGGTGGATGCACTGGCAAGAGAGTTGAAGATTCCTGCTGTTCCAATTGACCCCCTGGCTCCGGATGTGATTAATAACACATTAGAAATAAGCAAACTAATTGCTCAACCATGAGTCTGATCTCTCTGAAGGATGTCTCGGTCGGCTATGATGACCGGCAAAAAGTACTGGATCACGTCAATCTGGACATACTCCCGAACGATTTTATCGGTGTGATCGGTCCGAATGGAGGCGGCAAGACGACATTGGTAAAAACGATCCTCAAGGCACTACCCTATTCCGGTGAAGTACAGTACTCACCAGTGATCGGCAGCGACGGTTACAGGGCTATCGGCTACCTGCCGCAGGTATCCGACATAGACAAATCCTTTCCAATATCGGTCTGTGAAGTGGTGCTTTCCGGATTGCAGGCCCGTAAACGGTTGTTTGGCCGTTACTCCGCTGCCGATAAAGCCAAAGCCTTGCAACTGCTTGACCTGTGCGGTATCGAGTCGATCGCCCGGCGCCCTATCGGCGAGCTCTCGGGCGGCCAGTTGCAACGTACGTTGCTTTGCCGGGCACTGATCTCCGACCCGAAAGTGCTGATCCTCGACGAGCCGGCCAATTTCGTGGACAATAAATTTGAAAAGGAGTTGTACGCAATTCTGCGGCAACTCAACGACCGGATGGCAATCATTATGGTGTCGCACGACCTGGGAACGATCACCTCGCATGTCAAATCGATCGTCTGTGTCAACCGGCATGTGCACCGGCACAACTCAAACGTCATCACACCCGAGCAACTGCACAACTACGACTGTCCCATCCAGATCGTTTCACACGGCACAGTTCCGCATACCGTACTCGAAGAGCACGCGGATTAAACGTTAAACGAGCAGAACATGTCGAATCATCCGACACCAAACAAACGAGAGCCGGAGCGATTAATCGCTCCGGCTCTCGTTCTCCCGTAAATAAAATAAATTTATTTGCAAATATCGCTCAGTTTCCGGAACAAATCATCCGTTCCGCTGATCATATCCCGGCGGATCTGCGCATAGTGTTTGCGTACCAGGCTTTTGTTCTGCTTGTCCGCCGGATTATTCACTTTCTCGTACAAATTATTGCGCATCGCAACGGCCTCTTCGATCACCGCAACGATCGCATCACGCTTCTCCACGTTGAAATAAAGCGCCATATAGCCATCCGAAATCACTTCGCTGACCAAATAATCTATCTCGTTCTTAATGCCTCTGATACTTGCCATAACTATTTGAATTTGATTTGCAGACAAAGATACAAAAAACTATCGGAAAATGAGCGGTTAAAGCGGATTTTCAGTATTCCCGGTTTCCCATTCGGCCCACGTTTCCCCGATAAAATCTGCCAAATCACCCGCATTCATTCCCTCTTGTCCATAATACTGCGCCGCTTTGTCTCCCGCTTTTCCGTGCAGGTATACCCCGACAACCGCCGCCGACAATGGAGTATAACCGCGTGCGAGCAAACCGGTAATCAATCCTGTGAGCACATCGCCACTCCCTCCTTTGGCCATACCCGCATTGCCGGTAGGATTGAAATAACAAATTCCCTCAGGAGTACAGACCATCGTATGCGCCCCTTTCACCACTACATAAGCCGACAGCCGACGGGCCAGTTGCCGTACGCGTTCGTTGCGGTCTGCATCATCTTCCCACTCCCCGACCAATCTCCGTAATTCGCCCGGATGCGGCGTCAATATGGAACCGGCAGACACCAATTCCTGCAAACCGGGATCGGCAGCCAACAAATTCAGTGCATCCGCATCGATCACCATCGGCTTGCCGCATTGCAGCAGAGCTTCCACAGCCCGAGCAGTCTGGAGTCGCTGCCCTAATCCCGGTCCGACACCGATTGCTGTAAACCGCTGGGGCTGTTGGGGTAAATGCGAAAAACAGGGTTGTTCATCCCCACTGACCATTGCCGCAGGATGGTTGGCCTGCAGTGCAACACGCTCTTCCCGGGGAAGGTGTACGGTTACCAGTCCGCATCCGGAACGGAGCGCGGCACCGGCAGCCAATACCGCAGCGCCGGCCATCCCCTCCGAACCACAAACCAACAAGGCGTGGCCGAAACATCCTTTATGCCCGAAACGAGGGCGCGGCAATAACATTTTGCGGATTAATTCTTCATCTACATAAAAATACGGCGTACCGACCTGCTCCATATATGCCTCAGACAGGCCGATCGGCAGCACAGTCACCACACCGGCGCACTCCCCCGCTTCGGGAAGCAACAGCGATAATTTCGGAAATTCAAGGGTAAGCGTCACATCGGCATGCACGATCAAACGGCTTGGCAGATTGCCATATTCGGTCACCATTCCCGAAGGAACATCGATCGACAGTACCCGGCAACCGGAAGCATTGATCTGCCGGATCGCATCGGCGGCCAAACCCGTTACCTCGCCCCGCACTCCTGTACCCAGCAATGCATCCACAATCACGGTTCCGGAATCGGGCAGAGTGTCAAACCGGGTAGACACACGCACCCCTTTGGGCAAACGTTCCAGATTCGTACGGCATTCCGTTGACAATTGATCTCTGTCGAAGACCACAACCGCTTCACAAAGGTATCCGGCCTTGTGCAACATCCGCGCAACAGCCAGGCCGTCGCCGCCGTTATTCCCCTTGCCCACAACGAACAGCAACGGCACATCCTGCGAAATATGGTTGCATATCCATTGCGCAATGGTCTCCGACGCACGTTCCATTAACGCAAGGCTTTCGATCGGTTCGTGCTCAATCGTAAAGCGGTCCGCCTCCCGAATAGCTGTCCCCGTTAAAATCTTCATGTCAATACGTATATTTTATAACAGAATATCCCCGTTGCTTGCTACTGAAGATCGCCGTTCCTTCGGCGATTCCGCTGTCGGGTACGCTCTTCTTCGGCGACCAAAATCTCATCCCAACGGAACGGATCAATTAACGGGATTTTGAAACGCATGCGTCCGGCGGATAAATCCGGATATATCGGCCGAGGACAAATACGGAATGTTCGCCCGAATCCGTTCCAGATTCCAATCCCACCACCGTATTTTCAATAAGGCGCCGATCTGTTCCTGATCGAACCGAAACCGGATCACCTTGGCGGGAATCCCCCCATACAGGGCATACGGGGGCACATCCCTGACAACAACGGACCCTGCGGCGATAATCGCACCGTCCCCGATCGTCACACCGCTGAGAATCGTCACCGAAGAGGCTATCCATACATCATTACCGATGGTGATCTTCCCATGCGAAGAGGGCATCCCCCGGGTAAAATACCTCTCTTTCTTGTTCAAGAAACGTTCGCTCAACGGAAAAGTAGAAACCCATTCAACCGGATGGATGCCACCCGTAATCACGGTGACGTTCTCGGCTATCGAACAAAACTTGCCGATCTCCAGGTCAACGGTATTCCCCCTGAATTCCTTGACATTCAAATTATAGATGCCGTAGGTATAGTCACCTACGGAGATCATTCCCTTTCGGATCAGCCTGCGTATCCTGTATTTACGCTGATACTGCAACAGTTCGTTCAACCGTCTGGAGAGCCATCGTTTCATGGGGTCAAGCCTTCGTTAATCAAAAAATCAGTTCTAAGCGACTTTCAAGCAAACTCTCCGGAACAGAAAAACTGCTTATATTCTCCTGATTCCTGCCTACGATCCGAAATCGTCGTACATGATGTTCTCTCCCGGTACGCCCAACTCATCGAGCATCTGGTTGACCGCCGCATTCATCATCGGCGGCCCGCAAAGATAGTATTCGATATCTTCGGGCGCTTCGTGGTTTTTGAGGTAGTTTTCAAATACGACTTTGTGGATAAAGCCCACATAGCCGCTCCAATTGTCCTCTTCCTTCGGGTCGGAAAGCGCGATATGGAAATGGAAGTTCGGGAACTGCTTTTCGATCTCTTCGAAATCGGATTCGTAGAAAATCTCACGTTTCGAGCGCGCTCCGTACCAATACGTGACAGGAGCGGTAATTTTTTGCGTTTTGAACAGATGGAAAATGTGCGAGCGCATCGGGGCCATACCGGCTCCGCCACCGATAAACATCTTCTCATTAGGCGTATCCTTGACGAAAAATTCGCCGTAAGGCCCCGAGATTGTCACTTTGTCGCCCGGCTTAAGCGAGAAGATATAGGACGAACAAATGCCCGGGTTGACTTTCATAAAGCTCCCTGCGGTCCTGTCCCAGGGCGGTGTGGCGATACGGATATTCAGCATGATGATGTTGCCTTCGGCCGGATGGTTCGCCATCGAATAGGCCCGGAACGTCGGCTCCGGATTACGCGTCACAAGCCCCCACATCTTCATCTGGTCCCAGTCTTCGCGGTATTCGGGCGCGATGTCGAAGTCGCTGAATTTGATCTCATCGTACTTCGGCACATCGATCTGGATGTACTGCCCGGAACGGAACTTCAGTGTCTCGCCCACCGGCAACTTCACAACGAATTCCTTGATAAAAGTCGCGACGTTATTGTTCGAAACTACCTCGCACTCCCATTTCTTGACACCGAGCACCGCATCTTCGACCCGGATCTTCAGGTCCTCCTTCACTTTGACCTGACAGCCCAAACGCCATTTTTCAGCCTGCTGGCGCCGGGTAAAAAAGTTCACCTCGGTAGGAAGTATCTCACCGCCTCCGTCTAGCACCTGACACTTGCACATCCCGCACGATCCGCCGCCTCCGCAGGCCGACGGCAAAAAAATACCGTTATTCCCGAGCGTACTGAGCAACGTGCCTCCCGGCGAAACGGTCAGTACCTTCTCCCCCTCATTAATATCGATCCGGACTTCGCCCGAAGGCATCAGTTTCGCTTTGGCATAGAGCAACAATACCACCAGAATAAGCGTCACCACCAGAAAGGCTGCAATGGCTACTATAATTGACAAACCCATTATTTTACGGTTTTCTCGTTATTTTACGTTTTCTCCCGTTACAACTGGATACCGAGGAAAGTCATGAAGGCGATTCCCATCAGTCCGGTCAGTATGAAGGTGATCCCGGCACCGCGCAGCGGCGCAGGCACATTCGAATAAGCCAGTTTCTCACGGATGGCTGCCATCAGGATAATCGCCAGCCACCACCCGATACCCGATCCGAGCGCAAAAGCGGACGCTTCACCCAGCGTAGCGTAATCGCGTTCCTGCATAAACAGCGAACCACCCATAATCGCACAGTTCACGGCAATGAGCGGCAGGAAGATTCCCAACTGGTTGTAGAGCGTCGGCGTGAATTTCTCGACCACCATCTCGACGAGTTGCACGAACGAAGCGATCACTGCGATAAATACGATAAAACTGAGGAAACTCAGGTCGATCATTTGGTTTCCCCCTACCCCGTATTCCGGGTCTACCCAACCCAACGCTCCGGGAGAAAGGACATATTCGTTGAGCAGGTAGTTCAGCGGTACGGTCATCACCATCACGAACGTGACGGCGATCCCGAGTCCCATCGCGGTCTTGACGCTCTTGCTGACCGCAATGTAGGAGCACATGCCGAAAAAGAAGGCGAAAACCATATTTTCGACAAAAATCGCCTTGACAAATATGCTCAGTATATTTTCCATATCGTGGATTTTTTAGCGACTACGGATTTATTTCTCAATCAAGTTTTTGTTGCGGCTGCGCTGCACCCAGATAATCAGTCCGACCCCGATCAGCGCCATGGGCGGCAGCAACATCAGGCCGTTGTTCTCGTAAAAACCGCCGTTTTTGAGGTACCAGCTCGCAGGAATAACCTGATATCCCCACAAGGTTCCGGCCCCGAACAGTTCGCGGAAAAACCCGAGAATCAACAGGATGATCCCGTAACCGACGCCATTGCCGACACCGTCCAAGAACGAAGGCCACGGCTTATTGCCCAACGCGAATGCCTCGATACGCCCCATGATAATACAGTTGGTAATGATCAACCCGACGAATACCGAAAGCTGTTTGCTGACATCGTAAACGAAAGCCTTGAGCACCTGGTCGACCAAAATGACGAGCGCGGCAACGACCACCAATTGTACGATAATGCGGATACGGTCGGGAATACCTTTGCGTATCAGTGAGATAATCATGCTCGAAAAGCCTGTCACGACGATCACCGAAAGCGCCATCACGAAAGCGGGCTTGAGCTTAGCCGTCACGGCCAATGCCGAACAGATACCCAGAATCTGTACCGTAACCGGGTTATTCTGACCGAACGGAGAGGTCAGCAATTTGAGGTTTTTAGCCGAAAAAAACGGCGCTTTTTCCTTTTTATCACTCATGTCCATCGGATTTATCGGTTGATGTTCCGGCAGTTGTATTCGAGGGTATTGCCCCGGTTGCAGTACCGTCCTGCAAAGCGCTTTCCTCAAGCCCCGTTCCAACCGGTATGCCACCGGAAGAAACAGAATCCGCCGCACTGGAAAAAGAGGCAGTATCACCGGTCGCCGCACGCTGCTTGCGAATATAGGCATCGTAATCGCTCAGACAGTTCTTCAGCATATTCTCTACACCGCGCGAAGTCAGCGTACCGCCCGAGAGCGCATCCACGGCATAGGGATCGTTAGGGTCGGCCCCACCCTTCTGCAAGGTAATCGCAACCACATTGCCCTGCGGGCCTAAAATCTGCTTGCCTTTGAATTGTGCCTGAAAAGCCGGTGTAGCAATCTCCGCTCCCAGACCTGGCGTCTCGCTTTTGTGATCGAATACGGCGCCTTCGATCGTATCCCAATTTTCAGCCAAAGCGATGTAGCCCCACACAGGACCCCAAAGTCCGGTACCCCAGACCGGAATCACGTAACTGACGACTCCCTGATCGTCCCGGCTGACGAAAACCGGCAACACACGATCCTGCAACGGTTTGTCGTATTCGGCCTTCAGGTTGATCAGCAGGTTGAAAGCGTCTGCACCTTCGACCCGGTCGCCCGCCGCATTGACCGCATAGCTGTCAACGATATATTTCCGATATTGTTCGGTAATGTAAGCCGATTTATCCGCTACATGATCCGCATCACCGCCCTGGCCCACCGAACGGAGAATGTCCCCCATCTTCTCGATCCGCACGTTCTCGGCCTGTATACCGCCGAGCGACAAGGAGACGAACGAGAGCACAGCCGCGACGATGACGACCATCACCGAGGCATAAAGGATAATATAGCTGTTGCTGTTCTTATTCATGGTCAGTCTCTTTTACTTTACTGTTTTGAGCCTCCGGGTCCGCCTGCGGATATTGGCCTGCACGACATAATAGTCGATAAGCGGGGCCACTGCATTCATCAGCAGGATCGACAGCATCATACCCTCCGGATAACCCGGATTGACTACCCGGATCAGTACGGCCATCACCCCGATCAGCAGTCCGTAAATATACTTGCCGGTATTGGTCTGGCTACCGGTTACCGGATCGGTGGCCATAAATACGGCGCCGAACGCGAAACCACCCATCAGCAGGTGATAGTAAGCCGGGATATCCATATAAGCGTTCAGTCCGATCAGGTTGAACAGCAGTCCCATCAGGTAACCTCCGGCAAAGACGCTCAGCATAATACGCCACGAGGCTATCCCCGTCCAGAGCAGGATTACCGCACCGATCAGGATCGCCAGCTTCGACGTTTCGCCGATCGAACCGGGCATCGTACCGAGAAACCATTCGAGCGGTCCTCCCTGCGTCCAAATAATCTCTTTGGTATGGTTCAATACCGCCGAAGCCGCATCGCCCAGCGGCGTAGCACCGGAAAATCCGTCTACAACGCCTTCGCCTTTGGTCAGCCCTGCAATCCAGACTTTCTCCCCGGAGATATAAGGCGTGTAAGCGAAAAAGACAAAAGCCCGCGCCAACAGCGCCGGGTTGAAAATGTTCATGCCTGTCCCCCCGAATACCTCCTTGCCGATAATGACAGAAAAGGCGGTCGCGACAGCCACCATCCACAACGGGATATCGACCGGCATCACCAACGGAATCAGCATACCTGTCACGAGGAAACCTTCATTGACCTCATGGCCGCGGATTTGCGCCGAAATAAATTCGATCCCCAACCCGACCACATAAGAGACGATAATGATCGGCAGTACTTTCAGGAAGCCGAACCAGAAACAGCTCCACAACGCGGCATCAGCCACCCCGACAGCGCGGAAATGCTGCAATCCCACGTTATACATACCGAACAAAAGACAGGGCATCAGGGCCAAGACGACAATGATCATCGTCCGTTTGAGGTCCATCGCATCACGGATATGACTGCCGCTGTGGGTAGTCTTGTCCGGGACGAAAAGGAACGTCTCGAACGCATCGAACGTCGAATGCAGTCTGCCGAAGCGGCCGCCCGGTTCGAAATCGGGTTTTATCCGGTCTAAAAATCTTCTCAGTCCTTTCATTTCAGCCTGGTTAGTTCAACTCCTTAATCATCAAATCGATCCCCTTACGTACGATCGTCTGTATCTCGTTCTTCGACGGATCAACGAATTCGCACAGTGCCAAATCCTCCTCGATCACCTCATAGATGCCGAGATTCTCCATCTTGTCGATATCGCCTGCAAGGATCGCCTTAATCAGGTAAAGCGGATAGATATCCATCGGCAGGTATTTATCATACAGGCCCGTAACGACGAACGCCCGCTCGCCGCCGTTCATGTTCGCATCGAGCACATACTTCTTTCGCGGCATCAACCACGAAAAATAACTGTGCGACACCGAGAACTTACCCAGACGCGGCATACCCCAACCCAGGAATTCATAGCGGTCTCCTTCGGGAATCACCGTAACCTGATTGCTGTAATAGCCCAGGAACCCGTCGGGTTCCACGCCTGCACCGGTCAGCACGTTTCCGCTGATATACCTCAGTTTCGCCCCGTCGTCCCTCGGGCGCAATTTTTCGGCCGGAATAATCCCGCCGATCGAAGCCCCGGAAATTACGCGAAGGTATTGCGGATGAGCCACCTCTGAACCTGTGAGTGCAATTACTTTGGAGTAATCGGGCCGACCGGTGCGGAAAAAGCGTCCGATCATCGCAACCTCCTGCACGCCGACCGTCCAAACCAGCTCACCTTTATTGATCGGGTCTATATGGTGGATTTGCACGCCGACATTACCCGCCGGATGCGGTCCTGAAAAATAGTGTTTTTCAACGCCTTCGATCTTGTCCAATACTCCCTCCCGACCGCTTCTCAAACCCAAATGCACCTTACCGTCAGTCAGTTTCGCCAACACACGAAATCCCATTTGCAAGTCATCTTGCCGGCCAGCCAACAGATAATCCATATCCGGGGCCAACGGCGCCGAATCGAAACCGGAAACGAAAATTGCCTTCGGAGTAGTCAGCGCATCGGCGATAATGCCATAAGGACGTTGAAGAACCATCGGCCAAAAACCGGCCTTAAGCAAAGCTGCTGAAACCACTTCTTTATTCGCCTGCTCCAATACCGGAAGGTCGAACGTCTCGTAACGCTGCTCCTGAGCAGCCTGAACGACGACCTTCAGTATCTTGCGCTTCGCTCCGCGGACGACCCCCGCGAGCGTACCGCTCACGGGCGAACAGAAAAGCACTTCGGGGTGATATTTATCGAAAAACAGCGGAGTTCCGGCCTTCACCTCCTCGCCCTCCTTGACCAGCATTTTCGGGACGACGCCCCGGAAATTATCGGGTACCAGCGCATATTCGCGCTGCAACGGAAGTTCGTTCAACTCGCTCAAGGCTTCGCCCACCAGCGAAATATCGAGGCCTTTTTTCAGTTTGATGACTTTCGGCATGTCACAGGTTTTATATTGCGGTTACAAACGGCTGCAAAAAGCGGTAAGGCTCAACGCCGTTACAGTCCGAGCTTGGCCCGGACGGATTGGGGAATGGAGTTCTTATTGACCAGAATAGCGGTCGTTTTATACAATACGTAAGGTGCCGAAGCATAGAAATAGCCTTTATAGGTTCCGCGCTCGCCCCAGGAGTT
>OJUG01002359.1_pt1 | contig 20216 bp, 19 predicted proteins | sample 1599841 | NCBI WGS metagenome assembly OJUG01 (sample SAMN04168659, study PRJEB22393) | human gut metagenome | biome: human gut microbiome; feature: stool | host: Homo sapiens | collected 2014-05-12 | reverse complement strand
CGACTTGAACAAACGTAATTCGCTGATGAAGGTCAGCGATAATGTGGATGTGGTAAATCTTCCCGATGTGGAAGATAGCGGACACGTCAGCGGCAACTGTTTGGGAATGGATAATTACCAACAGTACTACAAGGATGATATTTTGGAAGCTTTGGATAAACTGGCTCCGATTCATAAAGAGGCTTTGTTGCTCCAACAGGCAGGCTATAAGTTGGAGGAGATTGTTGAAATCTCCTTTCAAAACGGTAATCTGAAGTCCAAGAATATGGACACGATAAAGAGCCGGATATTCTTAGCCAAAAAGCAGATGCGAACCCTTATAACACGAGACGGCGATGCAAGAGAAGAGTAAACTCGCGAGCCGCCTATTCGTGCTATTGGTGCGTCTGAGCGTGCAATCCTCTTTTATAATGCCGGGGGGCAGGTTGGCCGAGAAACAGATTGATGATGCGATAGACTGCCTAACCAAGCATTACGGGGAGGTGGGTTTGGAACGCATTGTCGATTACTGCGTCTATCAGGTACATCGAATCTCAGGATTCGGAAGTGCCTATATGCCCCGTTGGCGACTCTCGCACTCGTTCGGAACAAATACCGTGAAGCGATTTATAGCTCGCAAGCTGGGGCAGAAGTATTATGAGGACAAATGGTTAGCCGACCACAGATTGACACGTGAGGATCTGCTTCAATATATTGAAGAGCGGAGTACGCACCCTATGTTTCGATTTATCTATCCTGATTATGAAGATGCCACCAAACGCCGTGCACTATCATCTGTTGTCGGTTACTATATTTGCGGAGCATCGACCCTTCTTTGGACTCCTTTTTCCAAAGTTTGTCAGAGCTGTGCCAAATCGCAGGCGTGCAAGGTAAGAACCCAAAAGTTATACCCGGAGATTTATCGTCTTCGGGTAGCGGAGTTTAACGGGAAGGAGGTGCATCGTGGCTAAAGCTAAAAGCAATCCATTGAGCGTTGAATTTCTGTACGAGTTGTACGCTACTGCCCTGCAAAGTGATTCCGTTTGCGGGGTGCTGGTGCAGTATATGGAGAAGGAATTTTTGCCCGACCGCTCGTTTCAGCGTATCCAAGAGGTGGTGGCCAACCATTATCGCAACTACAAGAACCCACCAACATACGCTGTACTTTCTCAGGCGTTCAGCACGGATTACGATGCCATTGAACTGATAAACACCTTTCAAGAATATGATATTGATACCTCGTCGGAAGCGGTGTTGGATATGTTTGAATCCTACATCAAGGGAGTCAGATTGCAAAATGTATATTCGGAGGTTGGCAAACTCTACAACCAGAGTAAACAGGATAAAGCCCAAGAGTTACTCAAAGAGTATGCCGAGTGGCTTTCGGGCTTTACACTAAAATCCTCTGCCTTTGTCGATGTGGCTAAGACCTTTACCGAGCGGTTTCGTCAGAACCAAGCCAAAGAACGTGAGGAGCAGAACTCTTCGATGCCACAAGTGACACGGTTCTATGTACCGTATCTGGATGCCTTGAACGGTGGTCGCAACCTGCGTGGTCAACTTACCTGCTTCCTGGCTTCTACCGGTGTGGGTAAATCCCACATCGTGAAACATATCGGTATTCGTGCTGATATTGACGATGGGTTACATATTCTACATTTCCAGTTGGAGGGTTCTGAGGAAGAAGCACTGAACGCCTATTCTGGTGGTCTGGTGTCGAAAAACGCCTATTACTTCGAGCGAGGCAAAATTTCAGAGGTGGAGATGCGCCAATTCGAACGGATGGTGGAGGCTTTGAGTGGTTCGATCACCGTGCGCTGCTTTCCACGATTCAATGCTCGTGTCTCAACGCTTGATATTAAGAACGGCATTGCCGAGTACCGCAAAACGACAGGCCGCAACCCGGATATTGTGATTATCGACTCCATGGACCTGCTGACCGATGCTAGTCGCCGACAATGGAACGCCGAGCACGAACGGAGTAAACGCATTGCCGTAGCCAACGACCTGAAAGACCTTGCTGCCGATGAGAAGGTGTGGATGGTGGTGACCTACCAAGCCACGATTGAAAACAGGGACTGGCTCAACAATGAAAACAATGTACTTACCGAGTATAACTGCTCTGAGGCAAAGGGATTGGCTCGTCCGTGTACTCACCTGATTTCGCTGAACCAATCCTCGGCAGAGCGACAGGAGGATGTAATGCGGTTACATATAGCCAAGAGCCGCTTTTTTAAGAAAGGCGACACCATCAAGATAGCTACCGACTACGACAACGAGATATTCTGCGACTTCCAGCGCACTTTTTCATTAAACACTTAGGCGATATGAATAAGCAAGAAACCGAATTCATAATAGCGGAGATTACCCGCCATTTGGGAGCCAAACGAGATGGTGGTAATAAGAACCTCATTGCCCGTTGTCCCTATTGCGGCAAAGAGGGCAAGTATGGCATCTATATCGGCAAAGAAACCCTTCGTAAAAAGCCGTTTATGGCACATTGTTTCAGCTGCGGACGCTCCACGCTGACACTGGATAAGTTGCTCGAAGAGATTGGCAGAGCCGACCTTATGGTAACACCGACTGTTGACCTCTCCACGCCTCTGGATGAGCATTTGTTGTTTCCGCTCGATAACGATCCGGAGATAGACGACACATTGGGAATAGTGGAACTACCGGACTTTTACAAACGAGTTTATACGCATCCCTATCTCAGAGAGAGAGGCTTTGTATATGACGATTATGAAGCCTTTCCCGTGGGTATTACCAGAGGACTGAACCGACGATACGATGACTATGTGGTCTTTCCGGTGATAGACTCCGGTGATGTGGTGGGCTATGTCGCCCGTCATACTTGGTCAAAAGAGGAAATCGACACCTATAACCGCAAAGCCAAACGAACCGGAGAGTATCAGATACGCCGTTTTAATAACTCCACGCAGAATGATTTTGTGAAGCTGCTCTATAACTACGACGCGGTGATAGAGGATCAAACCGACACGGTTATACTGGTTGAAGGAATTTTTGATGTGCTAGCCCTCACTCGCAAGCTGGAACTCTACGATAATCCTCATTTTGTGGCCGTGGCGACTTTCGGAAAGAAGGTATCACAGGTACAGATTTACAAACTTCAAACCAAAGGTGTAAGAACTGTGGTGTTGGGCTTTGACGGCGATGCGGTTTCTGCCATCAAACAAACCGCTACCGAGTTGTCTCAATATTTTGAGGTATTTATCGCCGATATTGCAGACCCCACGAAGGACTGGCAAGATTTGACCTATGTCGAGATTTTTGAGATTTTCTCTCAGCATCTGAAAACACCATTGGAATATAAACTATCAAAATTACAGGAATAATGAATGAGCTAATTGCGTGGCTGAAAGCAAATCGAATATGTTTTCGGCAGATTGACAATGAATTGATTGAGATAGAAGATTTTGGAAAGATGTTATTGGCTGACCTCTCCGGAGTAAGTTCCATATTCAAAGCCAATGACTCCGGGATCAGGTTTAATCTGATGGAGTCGCCCGATGTACTGATGCAGGAGGAGATTTACTATGTAGCTTTCCCGTTCGGTGATAACTTCTACTACTACGACCTGCGCGAGGAGTTTCGCTTTAACCTGCTTCGCTACATTGGCAAGCGGCAACCGACACGATTGGATGTGCCTTTTGTGAATTTGGGTGTGCATACCCCCTTTGAACTGCTGAATGGTTCGGGTGATGTGACCGACTGGGTGCGAAAAGCCAAATATCTGGGGCATACGGCTCTCGGTATTTGCGATTATAACACGATGGCCGCCACGCTTACCCTACAAAAAGAGTGTATCAAAGCGGAGTTGAAACAGGTTTTCGGCTATTCATTCACGCTGCGTCATCTCGATGAGAAAGTAGAGATGAAAATTTATGCCCTATCTCAAACCGGTTTACGAAATATGCTCCGTATTCAAAAATCCATTATGGTAGACAGCGAACCACATACAATAACGCTCAGGCAACTACTTGACTATGCCGATGGACTTGCACTCGTGTTTGGGAAGCGTTCCGGAGGGTGGCTTAGTCTGAATCGACACATCATATCGATGCTAAAAGATGTCTTTGGTAGACTCTATTTTCAGGTGGATTTATCGGAGTACAAAGCCGAGCGTATTGATGTGGAGGTGTTGCAATCGGTGAAGTGCTTCTTTGAGAATTTTGCCGACCCCGTAACCTTTTCATTCGACATTGAGCCTATACTGATATGTGATTGCTACTACCTTGACAAGGAGGATGCCAGAAACAAAATCATCCTGAACAAAATTGCCTCTGGAGCGGCACATGAACAGAGTGAAGAGCAATATTTCAAAGATATAGATGAACATTTTGCTGTTCTTGAACCGCTGTTTAGCGACACGTGGGACGTGAATGCTCTATTTAAAAGAATGTGTAGAGCCACAGTAGAGATAGCAGAGGCAGCGGAAGCCGCTTATGAGACCGACCGTAACTTTATGCCGAGATATGATATGACCAATGAAGAGATACAAAGATACGGTGATCGACATAAAATGTTTCTCTCTCTGTTGGAAGAGGGATTTGAACGATTGGTTTCCAAGGGAGAGGAAGAGGTGTATCGTCAGCGGCTGGGACACGAAATTTATATTCTGGAATCGACAGACAACGTGGATTACTGCTTGGTTCAATATGACACTGTGAACTGGGCGCGAGCCAATGGTATTTTAGTCGGGTGCGGAAGAGGTAGTGCCGGTGGTAGCTTGGCGCTGTTCCTGATGGGTATTACACTTATCGACCCTATAAAGTACAACCTGCTTTTTGAACGCTTCTTGCTTCCCGAACGTGCGGGGCTTTATCCGGCTCAGGCGACACGGCTTGTAGGTGAGATAGAATCCGCCGCTTACGTGGAGGTGGCACTTGAAAATGGTAAGGTACTGAAGTTTGATAAGGATGCTCAACTGCTCGTAAAACGAGAGGATGCAGAATTAGTGATATATGCAGATCAATTGAAGGATGGTGACGACTTAGTGTTTGACCATAAAGATTTTTTGTGGACAATAAACTATTTCGAACATGACAGACAACATAACGCTCTATAATGGCGACTGCTTGGAGATAATGCCCCGCCTGGCCCGGCAAGGAGTTAAAGTCGATATGATTCTTTGCGACTTGCCGTATGGGGTAACTAATCATAAAGACGATAAACCGCTTCCTTTTGACAAACTTTGGGAGTGCTACGATGCCATTATCTCGGATAATGGAGCGATAGTTCTCTTTGCCCAAGGCGAATTTTATGTGGATATGGTGAACAGCAACCGTAAGATGTTTAAGTATGACCTGATTTGGGATAAGCAGCTGTCAACGGGGTTTCTGAATGCTAACCGTATGCCACTAAGACGCCACGAGAGTATTGCCGTGTTCTATAAAAAGGCTCCTGTTTACAATCCTCAAAAAAGTATTGGCGAGCCAAGCCACGGCAAAGGAACGAAGTACAAAACGCAGAAGACTGTAAATCAAAATTATGGAAAGTATAAGCCCGTAGAAACGGAAATAAGTACTCTTAAACATCCCACCAGCATCATCACTTTTCAGAAACCGCACCCAAGTAAGTGCGTGCATCGGACTCAAAAGCCTATCACTCTTTTGGAGTATCTCATCAGAACCTACACGAATGAAGGGATGATAGTACTCGATAACTGTATGGGCTCCGGCTCAACAGGAGTAGCCTGTGGTAACACAGGGCGTATGTTTATCGGCATCGAAAAGGATGACGCAATTTTCCAAACAGCAAAAGACAGATTAGACGTATGAAAATCATTGATATAAAGCAAAAAGGTAGCAACACTTCGGTCAAGGTACTCGATAGTTATGTATGCGATGGTTACCTGCAAGGTCTAGGTGGTTCACTCGCTGATGTCGATTGCGATTTCCAGAGTGATAAAAGGCAGGAAGTGAAGGAGTATTTGGAGAAACGATATAATGTGGGAGGCAAACAGCGTGTGTTCTCTGCGGGCACACTTACGACACTAAAAATCAAGGCAGCTATCAAGGACGTGGCTCGTGTACACCGTGTACCTCTCAGCATCGTGAACTATATTACAGCCATCTTCGAAGATGACAAGATGAGTTGGGGTGATCTATTCAAACTTGCAGTTACCAACAAGAAGGTACATAAGTTTATTCAAGATTACCCACAAGTAATAGAGGATATTCGTCCGCTGATGGGACAACCACGCTCGGCTTCGGTACACGCCTCGGCAATACTGATAACACCTCAAACTAAGGACGGTGAAGAGATGGAGTGCTTTGATTACACACCCATCAAGCGAGTGGATGATATGCTCGTCTCTGAATTTGACGGCTATTCACTCGATGAGGTGGGGCTACTTAAAAACGACTGTTTGGGCATCAAGGAGCTATCGAAAATTCAATCGACCATCAACGAGTGTAATCGAGTTTACCGTGCAGAAATTTCGTTTGAAGAGATTGTAAAGGGTAAACTAAATGATCCGAAAGTATATGAGATACTCTCTGATGGATTTTGCCAAAACGTCTTTCAGTTCTCAGGCAAAGGTATGACCAAGTTCCTAATGGATATGCACCCGGATTGTATCGGAGATCTTATTGCCGCCGCAGCTCTCTATCGTCCGGCCCCTATAGAAGCCGGTTCTACCGAGAAGTATTTGGTTTACAAGCGTGGAGAGGTGGCTCCGGTCTATCTTTGGGGAACCTATGAGGCGTTGAAAGATACATTTTCAGTTCTTTCGTTTCAGGAACAGATTTCTCAATTAGTTAGAGAGGTTGGTGGATTCTCTTTGGGAGATGGAGTAAGCTTACTCAAATTGATTTCCAAAAAGCGCATCGATAAGATTCACGCAATGAAAGAGCGGTTTATGTCAGGTGCAAAAGAACGAGGGTGCCCCAAAGAGGATGCTGTAAAAATTTGGGACATGATTGAAATGTCTGGAAGTTATCTTCTGAATCGTGCTCACGCCACCGCATACGCCATTACTGCATACGTGGGAGCGTACTTGAAAGCCAACTATCCGACTGCTTTTTACACCGTTGCCCTGCAATGGGCGGACGACAAAGAGGTTCCTGCTTTGATGTCGGAAATGGAGCAATGTTCTGGGGCGAAGATTGTACCGCCGGACGTGAATGTTTCGGACGTGAAGTTTTACACTGACTACCGCACCGATGAAATATTCTGGTCCCTCACTCGCATTAAGATGCTCGGAGTAAAAGCCGTGGAGTATATTATCGTCGAACGATACCGAGGCGGAAATTTTACCTCCATAGAGAACTTCATTCATCGCATATTCCGCTACAAGCTAAAAAAATACAGCTATTGGGATGACCCGGATAATGCGGACGAAGTAACACGTGTCCCAGTCAATGCTCGCCACGTGAAGAATATGATTCTTGCCGGGTGCTTTGATCATATAGAGCAGATAGAAACTATAACAGACAGATACAACATTGTGAAGCGTGCTGCACAAGAGTTAGGTTTTGAACTTCCGGAGAAAGATTTTCCTCGTGACCTACTTGATAAGCATTATTACTGGTCGATGCAACAGATAGCCGTTTCGGGTATCGGTTCGATTGATTATCGAAGGATTTTCGATGCTTCACAGACCAAGCCCAAAGTAAAAGGTAAAGCCTCTTGGATGGAACTTCGCAGTGCAATGGACTTGGATAATGAAGGTAAGCGTATTGTGGTTTGTGCCACCGTTACAGAAGTAGAGGAGAAATCGTATAAGGACAAGATAAGCGGTGAGAAAAAACGGTTTGCCAAACTGACCCTTCAGCAGAATAACGACCTGATGGAACTGGTCTGTTGGAGCGATTTTCTTGGCGATTTCAAAGCTCCAATTACCTCACTCAAAGATAAAGTGATTATCGTTTCCGCCATCATTAAGTATAGTGACTACACGGGAGCGAACAGTTTGAATACTCATAAAACATCTATCATGGAACAAATGTAAATGAAACCCACCATCATTGCCATTGTGGGAGCTTCCGGTTCGGGCAAGACCTATCTTTCGAAGCTTCTGCAAAATGAATTGAACGTATTCCTTATCGTGTCATACACCACACGTTCGCCACGAGAGGGAGAGATTGAGGGCTTGGATCACTATTACATTGAAAATGCACATCGTTTCTCACACTCCCGGATGCTTTCTTACACCCGCTTTGCCGAGTATGAGTACTTCGCACTCGAAGAGCAGGTGCCACCACGAAAACATTGTGCCTATGTAGTGGATGAGCGTGGCCTGAGATATTTGAAAGAGACAAAAAGCCACAAGTTCAATATCGTTTCCATTCGAGTGGAATCGACATACAACACACTCATAAAGAGAGGTATAGCACCCGAAAGAATCAAGCGGGACGATAACCGAGCATTGCTGCCGCTTGATTATTACGATTTCGTGATAGAGAACAACGGCACGCTCGAAGAGTTTGAGAATAAGATACGTGAAACCCATAAAAAGATTCAGCAATGGCAGCACCAAAAGTAGAATCTAAGATATATACAGCCATCGTACTGGATTTCGAGACAGGAGGATTGACCTGCACCGACTCAGCCTGCACACAGTTGGCTATGCAAGCCGTGAGGATGGATACGTGGGAGGTGTTGGAGCGATACGAAAAGTACATAACTCCATACAACAAGTTGGAACTTGGAAGCACACCCAAACGCAAGGTGTTAAAGACCCGTCAAACGCTTTTCGAGGAAGAACAAGGTGTCCCGATGAAATACGAGGCAGTTGCCTTGACTTATTCTGGTATTACAATGGAGACCTTAAACCTGCTTGGTGTTGATATCAAAGAGGTGGCAAGTAGTGTAATTGAGTTTGCTAAACGCAATACCCTGAGCAAGGGGCATCAATGTAAACCCATACTCATCGGTCAGAACATCACATTTGATATCGGGTTCTTGCAACAAATGATGAACTATGCCGGATTAGCAAAGGAGTTCGAAAAGGTGTTTGCCGGAACTACCGACTTCTATGGTAATTTCCAGCCTCACTATATCGATACCATTGACTTGGGACGGTTAGCCTTTGCCCATATGTCGGAAGTGACATCTTACAAACTGGAATTGCTATCGGAACGGTTGGGCATTGAACTCGATGATGCTCACGACGCGGGTGCCGACGTAACGGCAACGCTGAACGTGGCGGCGGTTTGTTCAGCCCGATTACGTCAGGGAGGCGGCGAAGTTACGATCGCCAAGAAGGAGAAAACACGTGCTCACTTTAAGATTTAGGACAATGGAAGAAGACAAGAAAGTTACGTTTGACACGTCGGAGAGAATGACATACGGAGCTATGAACTACGACGGCACGGAGATGATGGCAGTGATTTCAGGTTATGATCTCAATATCGCTTTTAATATGCGTACCATCAACTCACTGTCCGATGCCGAAGCTGCCGCCAACGCATTGGCACAAGTGTTCTATGAGCTACTGATGGAGCAGTTAATTGAAGAAAAATCTCATCTGATTAAACCTCCACCGGAAGAAACCGCTATTCCTTAGTATATAAGACAAACAATGGAAGAGAAAGATATAAAATTAACCAATGCTGAAATCGAGTTCTGTGAACTCTTTGTCGACGGTGACAAGGAGTTTGCAGGACAAGCCGAGGCGTGCTACAGGGAAGTGTTTGGCGAGGATAAGAAAAACATCCCCCTTGCTGCACGCCGTCTGTTTGCCAAGGAGCACATCACCTCCTATATCAAGGAGTTGATTGCACGAAGAGATATAGACATCGAAGCAGCAGCTGTAAAACTACAAGTTTCCGAGACACTGAAAGCCGTGATGTCGGAGACTGCCAAAGGTGAGTATGTGGATAAGTTCGGTGTGCCTCTCTCTCCGGCTCCTCTTCGTGCCGTATCAGTTAATGCGGCCAAAGCTCTGATGGAGATTTATCCTATCAAGCACGTTCAGAACCAATCAGGCAAAGGCGGCAATGAAAACGGTAATAGCATTTTCAATGTCATTGTACCACAAACACCACCGTCCAATGAAACCGAAGATTAGCCGAAAAACAGCTGAGAGACTGGTTTATATCCTGATTATCATCAGTCTGGTATTATACGGAATATTAAAAGATTCGGCAGCAGCAGACACCCTTATCAGGGCGGTAAAAGAAGCATTTTCAATTTTAATTCAATAATAACAGTATGACATCACTCAGAGACTTTCTAACCAACAACATCCGCTCACTAATTGTAATCGTTTCATTTATTGTAACGATGTATGTACAGCACATTAATAACACCACTCAAATTCAGGAACTTACTTCTCAATGCAAGGCTCTGGAACTGAAAATTGCCGATCAGTATGACCGAATTGATGCCATCAAGCTCGACAAAGCTGTGTTTGAGGCTACTATGACACAATTTGTATCTATTCAAACCGATCTGCGTGAGATGCGAGCAGATATAAAGGAACTGCTCAAATCGCAAAAATAAGATGTGCTATGATTACAATAGGAACCAAAATAACAATTATTCCCTCAGCAGCATTAACGGAGCTTCGTCTGGATGCCTTGCTGGGAGCAACGGGATATGTGCTGGAAGACCTTACCGACAAGAGTCGTACGATAAGGGGATATATGGTGTTTTTTCCAGAGGCTTACAAAGAAGAATATCTATGGTTTATCCCACAAGAATCAGCCTATGAACAAGATTAAGTTATTAGGGGTTGTTGTCTTCATCCTACTTGGGGCGACAGTGTGGATTCAGCAATGCCGTATTACATCTATCAAGCAAGCACGAGACCGCTATCAACAAAATAGCGATGCCCTGCTTTCCGATATGAAGCAGTGGCAGGTGGACTCTGCTACGATGGCTACCGATGTGAAATCGCTCCGCCTGACGGTTGATGAGTTTAAACGATACAGAGCTGAGGATTTAACTAAAATCAAACAGTTGGGAGTTAAGATTAAGAATCTCGAAGCGGCAGCTAAACATCAATTAGAGGTCAATGCCGAGATAACAGCCGCGGTTAAAGATTCTGTTGTTATCAGAGATACGGTGCCTGTATTAGTGAAGTCCGTATCTATGATGACACCCCATATCCAGTTGTCGGGTATTATAGAAAACGATAGTCTAATAGGAAAGATTCATCTTCCGGTAACGTTGCGGCAGGCGGTGTGGATAGAGTATAAACGCCGTTGGTTGTTTTGGAAAAAGGTAGTAGCTGTGCATCAAACCATCGTCAGCGACAACCCGCATGTGGAGATTAAGTATTCGGAGTATATTCGGATACAATAACACAAAAGATTAAATCTTGTATCATCACATTTGTAAGGTATTGATTTCTTTTGTTTTCAGAATGCAAAAAAAAGGAATACTTACTTGTAAAGGTTTTCTATATGGTTGGATTTCAAAAGAATAATTTAAACAGTAGATATATTTATGACAACAGTAAAGACAAAGTTTCGGGTCTCTTCTGTCACAACGAAAGAGGGCACCCTGTATTATCAAGTAATTCACAATCGTATTGCAAGGCAAATAAACACCGGATATAAATTATATCCATCCGAATGGAATGCCTTTCAATCAGAGGTACTCCTCTCGGCAGATATTGACGAAAGTAGACGAAATTACCTGCTCAAGCTTAAAAGTGCTCTGATTCAAGATAACAATCGATTAAAAAACATCATCGGTAAACTTGAACAGACCGGAGAATCTTATTTTACAGACAAGGTTGTGGAACTCTATTGTGCACCAAAGGACAGCAGTGGATTTATTGCATTCACCCTTACACTAATCAATCAATTAAAACAGATAGGCAAAAGGCGGACAGCTGAAACATACACGACTGCCTTGAATAGCTTTGAGCGTTTTAGAGGAGAAGGTGATGTTTTATTAGACGAGTTTGATTCAAATTTGATGGTTGAGTACGAAATCTATTTGAAATCTGTCGGTGTATGTCCTAACACTTCCTCCTACTATATGCGCAGTCTTAGGGCAATCTATAACCGAGCAGTAGAAAAAGAACTTACCTTGCAAAGGTACCCATTTAAACACGTTTATACAGGTATAGACAAAACAGTTAAACGGGCAATCCCATTGAAAATGATTCGTCAGATAAGAGACTTAGATTTAACATTGAATCCAATGTTGGATTATGCCAGAGATATATTTATGTTTTCATTTTATACTCGTGGAATGTCGTTGATAGATATGGCGTATTTGAAGAAAAGTGATATTCGTAATGGTATTTTATCTTACCGTCGTCAAAAGACCAATCAACAACTCTTTATCAAATGGGAGACGCCAATGCAAGAGATTGTTGACAAGTATGATACATCAGCGACACCCTATTTACTTCCCATTATCCGAGATATGAAAACTGATTCAAGAAGGTTATATAGAAATGCCTCTCATTTGATAAATGCCAAACTAAAAATAATAGGAGAACAGCTGGGTTCTCCTATTCCTTTGACAAGTTATGTTGCCCGTCATACTTGGGCAAGTATCGCAAAGAGCAAAAACATACCCATTTCTACAATTAGCGAGGCAATGGGGCACGATTCAGAAAACACTACACGTATCTATCTCGCCTCACTGGATACCTCAATAGTGGATAAGGCAAATAGCCTTATTCTTAAATCGTTATTATAGGAAGGGTAAAAATAGGATTATAACGCCATAAAGTAAGATATACATTAAACTCAGTATGTCATACTTTATGGCTTTTTTCATGTGGATACTTGTGAATTTGATAGAGTGTTTCTAAGGAAAGAGGAATAGTGAGACAGCCATATCAAACCTAACATCTACAAGAGTTGAAGTAAAGGAGCTCAATACAAAAATACGCTAATGATAAGTATTTAGTACGACATTATATATATCTGATAAACAGTTAAGAAGAATAATACTACCTCAAATTTTGTTTTAGAATTTGTCGAGTTAAAATATTGATCTCTTTATAAGAGAAGCATTTACGGAAATCTCTCTTTATAAGAGAAGCATTTACGATGCAAAGATATGTATTTTTTCACAAATCGAGACATAAAAACGACCTATCTTTTTCAAAATCAATCATTCAGAGAGAGCTAGTTTGATTAATGTTGAGTGTTTTAGGATTAATGAAAATATCCAATAGCCTGAATATCAATCATATATATTGATTTTTAGATCGAGATAATTCTCTTATAAAGAGAAATATCGGATTTAGGCTCGAAAAATAAGCCCTGCAGATACCTTACATCGCCCATTAATGGTTAGTTCAATTTTTTTTGATTGATACAATTTAAGTGAATAATATAAATATTGTTGAGATTATGAAGCATATATTAATCATAATAACTATCCTTATAGGATTTTCAAGTAGGTTGTTCGCTCAAACAACAACTAAAATTGACACGACAGCTAATTTTACCGTCTATTTTCGTTTTGATAAAGCTGTGGTAGATAGTGGCTTTATGGATAATAAAATGACATTGCACGCAATGGATAGCCTTTTATATCAAAAGGAGGTTCTGCAAACTCTTGACTCTATTGTTGTAGTTGCCTCAGCCTCACCTGAAGGTGTTGTAGAGCACAATATTAGTTTAGCTATGCGTAGAGCTAAGGCAATGAAAGGATATATCATCTGGAAACATTCAGATATAAATCAACAACTCATAAGGGTAAAACATATTGGAGAGAATTGGAGTGAACTTAAAAACTTAGTAGAAAGAGACAATAACGTACCATATAAAAATGAAATGATAAAAACACTCAACGCTAATATCAACTTGGCAACAAAAGAGTGGCGACTGAAGCAAATTGGAAAAGGTGTTGCGTGGAAATATATTGAAAACAACTATTTAAAATATTTACGTTCAGGCGCATCGTGTGTTATTTTTTACAGAACAATAGTAGAACCGCAAAAAGAACCAGAAGTTATAATATCACCAAAAAAGGAACAACCAATAGAGAAAGAACCAGTAGAGGTAATTGTTGACCAAAGGATTGATTTACTTACTGTTGAAAAGGTTAGAAAACCTCTTGTAGCGATTAAATCGAATCTTCTTTATGATGCTATTACTGCACTTAATATCGAACTTGAAATACCTATTGGTAATTCTTGGTCAATAGCTGCAGAGTATATATTCCCTTGGTGGTCATCTAATAAAGCAAATTGGACTATGCAAACGCTCTCTGGTAATGCGTCTGTAAAGTACTGGTTCGGGAATAGAGAGAAAAAAGATCTCCTTACGGGGTGGCATATTGGTCTGTTTGGGGGATTGGGAAGATATGATTTCCAATTATTTGATAACAATGGAGAGCAAGCTGATTATTTTGATGTGGGTATTCAAGCTGGTTATGCTCATAAAATAAGTAAAAATTTAAGAATGGAGTACGCTCTTGGTTTAGGTTATATGCAGTTCGATTATAAATCATACGACAAGGTTAGGGATACTAAATATGGAGATATAAAAGTATTTAGATACCCTTGGGAGGTGCGACGAAGAAACTGGGTCGGGCCAATTAATGCTAAAATATCTTTAGTATGGCTACTACACTATAACACACGAAAAAGATAAGGAGGTGTAATATGAAAACTAAATTATTTGAATTATGTGGAATACTTGCCGTCTGCCTATTTGTGTCATGCAATCGAGATAAGCTTTACTATTCATACGCAGAGGTGGCGAATGTCAAATTGAATGTCGATTGGTCACAGACAAACATTACACCAAACGGTGTTTCTGCATATATTTTTGACTATAATACTGGTTTTGCAATTGGTCAGGAGATTATCAGCAATGATATTAATAGCGTGAAATTAGAGCTACCACAGGGACAATATGACATTTTGGTGATTAATGATACCGAATATGAGTTAGAAAATATAGACTTTAATAACACAACAAAACTATCTGATTTTGTTGCCTTGATACATAGGTTAGCCGACTCTAAATATGGATTGAATAGAGCCTCGAAAAATGTAGGATATGCAACTGATTGTGACGTACTTGCCTATGACCTTATCAAAGAAGTGACGATAGATAGACACGATATAGACTATTACCAAGAACGTCCGTCAGTAGGTGGAGACGAACATATCGTATATAAAGAGATAACTGCAAAACCAAAACAAGTTACAGAGGTTGTGGAGATAGTAATTGATGTTATGAATATTAACTCTGCGGCGGGAGCACCTCGCTCACAACTGACCGATATAGTGGCAGGCTTTACATTTGCATTGGGTGCTAAGCTTAATGATTTAGTCATTCACGAGTTTGCGCTTAATAACCGAGTGATAGATCCTGATAATTATAAAAAGGGTAGGATTAGTAAACGCTTTGTCTGTTTTGGACCAAATATAGCAGATAATTTAAGAGCTATATATGAAGGAAAACTAATAATGAATTTTGCACTCACAAACGGTGACCTATATCCTATTGAAATAATGGTCGGCAATATATTGGAACGTACACACAACGGTTATGAGTACATAAATAAAATTCACACAGAAATAACTCTTCCTGAATCTATCGGTAATGGTGACGGGGTATTCAACCCTGATGTTGAAGAGTGGGAAGATGTAGATGTAGAGATGCCTATTTAATGAAGAATAAATATGTGAAGCTACGAGTAGCTCTACTAATTAATTATTAACTTTAAAAGTTCACAAAAATGAAAAAAAAATGTCTATTCATTGGAGTAGCAACTTTGGCATTGATGGCAAGTTGCTCAAAAGAGAGTGTTGTTGACTCTGAAATCACAAAACCAAGTAATGCAATTGGTTTTAGCTCCTACAAAACAGTCTCCAGAGGAAATCCTGTTGATGACAACACTGAATTTATGACGGAAGGAAATGCTTTTGGTGCAGTTGCCTATGAAGTAGGTGCGACTTCTCCTTATATGGGAACGCCTTCTGAGGGCATTAAGATTGTTGCAAAAACAGCTACGCCGAGTAATATTTGGGATTATTCTAATCCGTCTGATATGGCTTACTGGCCTGCTGCTGCATCAAACTTTATTGCTTATTATCCCTATGCTCACACTGCTATCACAAACAAAGCATTTACAAACGGCAGTCTAAGTTTTGATTATGCAGTTCCAGCGACCGAGGCAGAGCAAGTAGATGTGATGTTTGCTACGGCATTGAATCAAACCAAACCTACTGGGAGTAATATGGTGAAAATGCCATTCAAACACGCTCTTACACAGGTTCATTTTAAGGTTGCAACAAAAACTACACGTCTTAAAGTTGATGTGGCTGCAAACGGCATCACTATCTACAACATTAAATCTGTTGGTAAATTCACAATACCAACTGTTAACACTGATAATGGTTGGACTAACATTACTACCCCAGTTAATTACACAGTTACTAATAGTGCGGTTACAGGTTCGTTTGTTGGTGAAACAACCAAAACTTACACCCAAATAGGGAGTGCCGACAAAGCGCTGATTCTTATTCCTCAAACATTTGCAGCGTGGGCTCCAGCAGTTGATGCCACTGAACCTGCACAAAATGAAACAGGAGCTTATGTTAAGTTGTCTTGCAAAATATATCAAATGCTTGCAGACGGGACAACTAAACAATATTTGGTGGGCTCAGCAGATACTTTTGCCGATGTATATATCCCTTTCTCAAGCCAAAAAGAGGGAACTGAAGTATGGAACAGAAGCAAGAAAGTCACTTACAATATGTTAATAGGTGCTGGTAATACGTTACTTGACCCAATTATGTTTGAAACAGAAGTTGAAGCGTGGGTTGATGCTGACGGCGGCGAAATAGAGAACCAATAGCCACACAATCATGCATAAAACTATGCTACCATAATCTATGGGAGGTTGAATCTCCTCCCATAGGTACAATATCATTACAAATATCTCAAACTATGAGAAGAGGATTTTTTTTACTATCAACATCAATGTTTATTATATTGATGTCGTGTGATAAAGTATCTGACACACAATACCCGGATAAGTATCCTATCGAATTAGGAGTTGAATGGAGCAGTGTTGCCTCTGAGAACCTATCGCACAACGACTCAAGAGCGATTGAGGTGACGGAACAAAACATCAGCGATTTTGGAGTGCTGGCATATTATGAAGATGGCAGTTTTAATGCGGCATCTTCAACACCCAACTTTATGGATAATGTAAAAGTTAGAAAAAGCGGCAGTCAGTGGGTATACAATCCGTTGATGTACTGGCCCGTAAGTGGAACAGTTTCATTTTTTGCTTACGCACCATTTGATGTGAGTGATGTAAATTATTTGAGTGTCTCAACGCTTGGTATGCCTACATACACTTATACGCAACCCAATGTGGTTAAGAGCCAGAGAGACCTCCTGCTTTCGTACCCTATGATTGACAAAACAAAATCGGATGTAAACGCCAATAACAAATTGCCTCTTAAATTTAGACACGCCTTGTCAAGTGTTGTTTTTAAGGCGTATGTTATGTTGGCGCAAACAGACCCTGTAAAGGTCACTTCAATAACCCTACAAAGTTTACGCAATAAAAAGAAGGCGTCATTTATAGCTGTGCCTATTAATGAAACATATCCCCACGGATGGCAACTTTCTTGGAGTGATGTGGCAGATTACACAGACAACAACTACGACCTAAGTATTGCCAATGGATGCCTATACGATACAGATATAAAAAATAATACTGCCCCTATTAACATATCAACTGTCGATGGTCAATTAATGCTATTACCTCAAATTATTGATGATACGGATAAAATTATAGTAATGACTACTATTGGTAGCGAAACAAAGACAAAAGAAATTTCATTAAAAAGTATAATCCCCGTTTTTGAAACAGGTAAAAGATATACTATCTCTATAAAAATAGTATCAAAGGTTGATGTTGATATTATATGCACTGTCACTCCCTGGAGAGTTAATGTTATTGATGTACCCGAATTTAATTAAAAGTATATAATTATGGAGAAGATAAAAACCGTCTTGACACTGTTGATCTTTTTACTTTTTACCGCTTGCCAAAAAGATAACTTATACAATGACCTGAATTCAGGTGATGCTATGCTGACCATCAACCTTAACCCAACAAACAACCAATTATCATCAAGAGCTGTATCGGGAGAGAATGATGAGAAAACTATATTCAATGCTTATGTATTTATCTTCAACTCAGAGGGTGAAAAACTATATGGTAAATTCTATGGAGGACTGAATAAAATTAGCACTATTACAATCAATGATATTAAGCAAATTTTAGGTGGCAGTGGAATGACCGTCGCTGTTGTTGTGAATGTAGACAATAGTATATTCAACGCTTCACGAACCGACTTTGATGCTATAAATACAAAAAATGAGTTGTTGAACTTTGTAGCAAGTATCAACGATAATGTGATTGAGAGGGGAACCTCTTTCTTAATGAGTGGTATTGATGAAAATGTCTCCTTGACTAATAAGACCAACAGTGTCAACATACCCTTGTACAGATTAGATGCTAAAATACGGTTTGATATTAAAACGTATGTTCCTACTGAGGATGGTGAGTATCCCGTTTCCTTTACACCCACAGAATGGAGAGTCGTATCAGTACCTTTGAGAGCAAGATTATTTCCCAACAGCTCGATAAAAAACCAATTTGCGAATGACCCTAAAAACTATTTCGCCTCTGAATGGCGAAATTTTGAGACTCTTTCAGATAGACCCTCAGGGGTCACCGGAACGTTTGCCTTTTATGCATTGGAGAGCATTCTAACAGCCAAAAAAGAGATTCCGACTGATGGATTAACCGACATTCAAAGATATGCACTTAGAGATAAGAACCTCAAAAATAGTGATGGGACAAACAGACTTGAATTTGAATATGCAAATGACGCGGCAACCTATGTTGAATTTAAGGGTAATATACAATATAGATTAAATAGCACACAAGTGTTATCTGCCGATGTTAAATATATAGTTCACTTAGGAGGCGGTGTATCAGATGTTAATAATTACAGTAACGAAAGAAATGTACATTACACATACAATGTAACGGTCAAATCAGTAGATCAAATAGATATTGAGGTAACAAGAGACGAGGAAAATAGACCAGGTGCAGTAGGAAACATTGCCGTCGCAAATGAAATTATTGACTTAGACGCATACAACAACATAAAAACGCTTCATTTTGCATCCACGTCTATCGGTAAAAATTTGACATGGGACGTTTCAACTCCTTTTTCGAAAGGCAATGCGATCGCTAATCCGAAGGATTATGAGTGGGTTCTGTTTAGAATAGGTAAGAAAAATACCAATAAGACCGCTTATGTTGAGAATTTCAATCTCTATTTAGGAGATGGCAGTGATAAAAGATACCCTGATGTGTTAGATGCCAACAATGTATCCGATTTTTTAGATCAATATATCATAGATATAGCTAACAATAACGATAAAATGTTGGATGTAAAACAATTGGTGGAGGTTCTTAAAGAATGTAAACGAAGACAACCAGATGGACTATCTTACAACACCTTATTTTTGAGTAAAAACATAGCTTTTACTGCATACATAAAGGAGTATTATTATGATGTTAATCCAGAAAATACTTCAGAAACAGCTGAGAATGGTTTATGGAAAAAGTTTGTAAATAAAGATATTAGAGTGCTTAATATTCTATCTGATTATGAATTGAGCAGCGACAAACAAAGTTCTAAATCGGTGGCTGAATACTCTATAAGACAAGCCTCTATACAGACTATGTATAACTTGAAATCGACTGAAAACTACACAGGATGGGGTTCCCAATTCTACCCCAATGATATTATTGAGGGAAGTGCCTTTGCAGGAAGTGGCGAAACAACCTTAACCAATACAAATTCTGACGGGAAAAAAAATGGTCGACGAAATTTCGCAAATTTTTTCCCTAACAATCCTTTCTGGAATACCTACTTGAATCTGAACACGTGGCAAAATGTAACAAACTACAATTATGCCAAATACAAGTGTCTAAATCGCAATAGAGATATGAATGGTGACGGAAAAATACAACAAGAAGAAGTACAATGGTATTTGGCAAGTATCAATCAGTTGACAGATTTATGGATTGGAGAAGAATCGTTCAATCCAGTCTCAAAATTATATCAGTATGACACCTGGGAGTTGACAAAACAACACTATGTTAGTAGTAGTGTTCTAAACGCAAATAACCCTGAAGTGTTATGGGCCTCAGAAGGCTCAAGTGTCGGACGTTTGAATAATTCGGGAGCTACTCAATTGTATTACAGATGTGTTAGAAATTTAGGCGTTTCAAACAAT
>OJUG01002357.1_pt1 | contig 20226 bp, 20 predicted proteins | sample 1599841 | NCBI WGS metagenome assembly OJUG01 (sample SAMN04168659, study PRJEB22393) | human gut metagenome | biome: human gut microbiome; feature: stool | host: Homo sapiens | collected 2014-05-12 | reverse complement strand
GCGACCACCGAGATCTACACTCTTTCCCTACACGACGCTCTTCCGATCTCATGACATATTGCATTCTCAACAATTGGCTGTAATAAAAAGTTCGGCATCTGACACTCTCCCCCAGCTTCATCCAGCTGATACTCTACATCAAAATTGTTTTCATGTGATTTTAGTTGAATTTGCAAGTATGCTTTAATATTTTCCAATTCATTTTGTACAATCGTAATCTGTCTTCCGCCATTCAATGCTGTCCGATAGAATGTTGCAAGAAGACCTGTAATTTCTGCGATATCATCCTGGTCTGATCTTATTGCCTTCCATTTAATGCTAGATAAACAATTATACAGAAAATGAGGATTCATCATCGCCTGCAATGCTTTCAATTCTTCTTTTCGCTTTTCCAATCCTAACTGGTACATATCCTGCATCATTTGATTTATTTTCATACACATTTCGCGAAAGCTTTCTGCCACAACTCCTATTTCGTCAGAATACCCCTGCTCTATCTTTAGCTCAAAATTCCCCCTGCTAATCTCTTCCGCTCCATGTTTTAGTTGAAGAATTCTTGTACTTAAAATTTTAGAAATCACACTCATCATAATCAACGCAACCGCAAGGCACAATCCCATTACCAGTACTGTCGTTGCCATAATTTCTCGAATTTGCTCCGAAATTTCCGATTTATCAATATAATAATATAATTTCCAGCCATTATCCATTTCCTCAGATGTGGCTAATATATATTTTTTAGTTTCGTAAATCCTTTCTTCCCGATTTTCTTCAATATGTTGATAAATATTTTTATTTATTTCTCTATCTTTAATTGTTCTTTCCGTAATCTTCTTTCCATTTGCATCCACTAAAAGTATTCCATTATTCAAATAGCTTGATTGAAAAAGTCCATCTAAAAATTCATCTGCAAACACTTCTAATCGCATATATCCAATTGCCGTTGACGAAGTCGCCGAATCTAAAATCATTCGTGTCGCATAAATCCGGTCATCTTTAACACTCCACTCTGTTTTAAAGTTATTCTGGTTTTTTCTGAACCAACTTCTCTTTTCTTTCCCTTCTAATGGTTTCAAAAAACTTCCCAATGACTGTTTCACATATGGAGAATAGATTTCAATTCCCTTTATCTTATCATCACTGGCTATAAAATACCAAAATGTGGGTTCTACAGAATCGTTCATTTCTTTTACTAACGCATTTCTGTTTTTCAATCCATTTTCCAGACTTCCTCTTAACTTTGCATTATATGATAAATATTTAATATTGTCAGTTTCTCGTTGAATATCATTTTGCAAACTGTAAGAAATTGCATCGACATTGCTTTCCATTGTATGCTTCGTCTGTCTTATCAGATTTTTTTTAGATACATAATAAGAATACATGCCAAGTACTAAAATTGGCAATATAACCAATATCAGATAACTGATAATTAATTTTTTTCTGATAGATGCCTTTCCGTAATACCAATCCCATATTTTTTTCATATTTTTTCTCTCAATTGCTTAGGTGTAATTCCATAATAATTTTTAAACAGTTTATTAAAATAAGATTGATTTTCATAACCACACGCTTTAGCAATTTGAACAATTTTTAATGTTCCTTCTTCAAGCATAACTTTAGCTTTCATCATCTTCACGTCCGTTATATATTTTACCAATGTCTGTCCGGTTTCCTTTTTGAATATATAACTAACGTATGCTGGTGTTAAATTAACATTTTCAGCTACATAATTCAAACTTATATCTTTCGCATAATCTTTTTCTATCAGATTTTTAATTTTATGAATAATCCTTGAGTCATCTTGCTTTTCTACCGCTAACGAATCCAGCATCTTATCTATAGATTCTCCATAAATCTCCAACATTGTCTTTGCATTTTTTGCACGAAACATTCTTTCTGATGAAGCCAGTACCTCTTCCATTTTTATTTTCGGAGATTTATCATACAATGATTTTATGATAGAATACAATATATTTTGCAAATATAATTTACTGACTTTATCTAATGACAAAATCGTTTTCTTCAATAATTCATTTTGTTTTTTTATCAATTCCAAATCCATGGAGGCAAAAGCTTGTTCCAATTTTTTACCGGCACTTTCTACGTCCGAAGCATAATATTCCGTCTCACTATAATATGATTTCACCCTGATTATCTGATTGTCATAACCAAATATCTCACTTTGTATTTTATGGATTTTAACCAGTTGTTCCTCTAATTTTGCATCATTATCTATCAAATCACTAATAATCATTACCGCTTCACTATGAGTTTCCTTATGTAAATCCATCAATAGTTTTTCTGCCTGCTCTTCCAACTGGTTTCCAGTAAGATACTTTTTTTCTTGAACCAACAGATATGCTTCATTCGGATACATATTAAAATATAATACATTTTTCCCCATATACATTTTCAAAAAATGAGTAAATAACTCTTCGTGTTCTTCAAAAAAATTCTCTGCAAATTCAACATCTAACAACTTACATCCTGTATTACTTTGTTCAAAAAGTATCTGATTTACTTTTTCTCTGTCATCAGCAGCAATATGCGCTCTATTAAATATCTTATAAAATAGATTTTTACGATTTTGAATTTCCGCATTTTGTTTTAGCTCATCTTTTTTATTATCATCATTAATTGCTTGTATGACGGAAAGCATTAACTTTTGAAATTCTTCAATCTCTATAGGTTTCAACAAATAACTTACGGCATTTGCTTCCAATGCCTGTTTTGCATAATCAAATTCCCCATAGGCGCTATAAATAATAATTTTAATCTCCGGCCATCGTTTATACACTTCTTTCGCCAATTCTAGGCCATTCATAACAGGCATTTTTACATCAGTAAACAAAATATCTATTTTGTACTTTTCAATACATTGCAATGCCTCTTTTCCATTTGCTGCTTGCACGATTTCTAATGGATACTTATATTTCTTTATAAGCCAGGAAATCCCTTCTCTTTCTTCCCGTTCATCATCTACCAGTAAAATTTTCATCTCTTCATTCCTTTATGCTAGTGTATTCCCATATATTCTTGTGCATTTTGCACATATTTTATATAGTATACTCGCTATTTTATGAAATATCAAGCACCCATACATAAAAAAACCGCCAGTGCAATGCACTGACGGTTTTCAACATTCAATATTAATCCTGTACGTATGGCATAAGAGCGATGTGACGTGCTCTCTTGATTGCTACTGTAAGAGCTCTCTGGTGCTTAGCGCAGTTTCCAGTAATTCTTCTAGGAAGAATTTTTCCTCTTTCAGAGATGTACTTTCTTAATTTTGCTGTATCCTTGTAATCGATCTCGTTATTCTCTTTTCCACAGAATACGCAAACTTTTTTTCTTCTGCGTCCGCCGCCTCTTCTCTTGAAGCCGCCTTCTGGACGATTTCCTTTATCGTAAGCCATTTTGGTTTCTCCTTTCAACAAAATGAAATGCGGCAAGTACCACAGCACGGTACTATTGCCTAATTAAAAGGTAATTCCTCATCAATTCCATCCGGAATGTTCATGAAGCCGTCACCTGCATCAGATACTGGTGTGGCTGGTGCCGGAGCCGGTGATGGAGCTGCCGCACGGAAACTTCCTGCATTTGCGTCGCTTACTGCCTTGCTTTCAGCAAATTCCTGATCTTCTACAACAACATCTGTTGTGTATACTTTCTGACCTTCTTTATTGGTATAGCTTCCTGTCTGAATACGTCCGGTTACAATAACCTTCAGTCCCTGACGGAAATATTTCTCAGCAAATTCTGCACTTCTTCCGAAAGCTACGCATCCGATAAAATCGGCCGACTGCTCTCCGTCATTGTTACGTCTGAATCTGCGGTCTACAGCTAATGTATATCTTGCGATCGCTGTAGAATTCTCACCCTGTGAATATCTTACCTCAGGATCTCTTGTCAAGCGTCCCATCAAAATTACTTTATTCATATTATACCTCTACTTCCTGCTTATGCATCCTGTCTAACGCATAAAAATCTGATAACGTTGTCCATAATGCGAATTCTCTGCTCGATTTCGCTTGGAGTCTCAGCATCAGACTCGAAGTGGATGAAATAGTAGTATGCTTCTTTCATCTTCTGAATCTCGTAAGCTAATCTCTTCTTACCCCATTCATCAACGTCAGAGATCTGTCCACCGAAACGTTCAACTAATGCTTTCACCTTTTCGATTACCTGAGCTCTTTCGTCGTCTTCGATTTTTGCACTGACAACAACAGCTAATTCATATTTGTTCATGTCGTCTTGCACCTCCTTCTGGTCTTTTGGCCCCCGCTCATCTTATGTGGGAGCAAGGATTTCTGTCTCTATTTTAGGACAGAATTATTGTATCACGAGTTCTTATGTTACCATAAACTCTCGATTCTTTCAAGCCTTTTTCTTCAAATCTTTTGTATTTTTTTCTACCAATTTGCGGGCGATCATGATCTGATGTCCGCATCCCATACATTTCAGTCGGAAATCTGCTCCAACCCTTAGTATCTCCCATTCTTTACTTCCACATGGATGCGGCTTTTTCATTGTTACCACATCTCCTACTTCATAGGTATATTCTTTCTTCATCACTGTTTCGTCTCCTCCTCTTTTACCCCTCTTACAACAAACCGGTGATTATCACTGGCGCTGGTACAGGTCGACAATGTAATGATCGTATCTGCCGTTGTCACTTCCACGCCGGTATTATACAGAGAAGTACTCTGCGTCATATTCAAAAATTCCTGATATTCTTCATCTGTTTCAAATGTTGTCTGATACGATTCCGAAGTGTCGACTACCTGTCCTGCCGAATAAATATGATATTTCAGAATTCTTCCATCAACGGTATATATGTAAAAATATGGATTATTCTTCCAGAATTCACGGGTATCATAATCCTGCAGGTGACGGAACATCGAACCGTCCCGCATTCTATGTCCATATATTACAGAGTTTTTATCCGAAAAATCCTTTTGATTGTCAACATTCAGGAAGATTGCTCCCAGCGTGTTTTCGTTAGACGAAAATGTTTTCTTCAGATATTTACTGTTATCCGTTCCCTGAACAACCGGATAATTGATCTGACTCGGCTCATCCGGGAATCTGATCCATGCGATCGTATCCGGATTGATCTCCAGCAGTTTTTGAAAATCAATAGAGAATGTATCATCTCCGTCTTCACTATGATTTTTATCTTTATCATTTTTATTCTTATCATCCGTCACCGCAAGTTTCCGCACTTTATCATACTCACTTCTTCCATCCAGATAACCTTTTCCGATCTTAAACAGTTGAAAGCCCGACACGCAGAATACGATCAGTGCGATCACAAGAATCACATTGGCGATTATATTCCCTTTTTTCTTCTGCCTTCTTCCGCGGTGATGTTTTTTTCTTTCATTGTCTGCATTTTCATTTCTCATTCCGGATTCGATCCCTCCCTGTGCTGTTCTATTTTCTTTACTTTTTCGATTCCATAATCTCTACGATCGTCTTTTCCGTCCCTGTCATTCCAGGGGATGCGATCATTCCCATGTACTTCATAGTTGCTTCCGGAGTCCTGCCGTTGATTCCATGAATATTTTCTATGCAGATATCATCCATTGCCATATCTGTTGCACGGAATGCTGCATCTACTGCCACGATCCCTTTCATCGTACATCCGTGATTGCCTCCGTCACAGATCATTCCGGTCAGACCGCTTGCCATATTCTGAATCACTTTTGTATGTTTTTCTCCATCCGCTCCCTGCAGATATGCCAGTCCACAGGCCATCCCGGTTCCGGCTGCAATCCCGCAGCCGCAAAATGCCGATAATCTTCCTGAGTACTCTTTGATATACATTGTAATCAGATAGCTGAGTGCAGTTGCTCTCCACAGGGTCTCATCATCCGTCTTATCTTCATTGGCATGCCGGTACGCATACAACGGCATCGTCGCAATGATTCCGTGTGCACCGCTCCCGGTAATGCTCATAGCCGGTCTGGAAAGGCCCAGAACCCTGGCCTCTATCGCACCGTTACACAGTAATTGTGCCGTCTTAAGTGCATCCCTGGATATGATCCGGTTGCCATTCTCACGATAAAGTTTCTTTGCGAACACTGCCCTGTCCGAAGCCAGTCCTTCTTTTAATAATTCCAGATTCATCGTATACGCTTTTTCTATAAACGCAATCTCTTCAACCGGAACTGTATTTACATATCGAAGAATCTCTGCCAGGGAATATCCGTGAATTACCGGACGTGCCTGCTTTTTCCGGGATTCATCCCTGTACATCTTATCTTCTGTCTCAAATATTACAATGCCGTCTTTCTCTATCTTTACGATATTCGTATGTGCATCCCGGATCATCACCTTACACCGGTTATTCTCCGTTGTCACCACGGCATCGATCGTGATCTCGGATCCGACATGATCCATAACCACCTCCACCAAACCGTCGCTCACCATCTGCGCCGCTTTCTCATCATCTTCCGGTGTGATATCTGCCAGCGATTCCAGTCCTTTTTCCGAATCTGCCGCTACCGCCCCAAGTGCCGCCGCATAATAGTTGCCGAATCTCTCCGAATTAGGAATTCCACAGGTAAATGCATTCTTGTACATACCGGAATTCAATGCCACATGTACATTTACAATCTTACCTTCCGTATATTTCTTCGCACTTGCCACGGCAAATGCGATAGCTCCCGGCTCGGTCACGCCAAGTGCCGGTTTCATATCTTCTCTGATCAGCTCCGTCAGATTCTGCATATTCTGCCTCCTCCCCGTTATCAACCCTGTTCTACGAAATTAACATTCTTATCTTAACACATCCACCACAGTTTCTGCACTTTTCTCATCTAAAATCTTTAGAAATTTTAATACTCTGTTTATTGATTTTTCCTATTCCCGGCGTATGATTAAATGTATATTGCAAGTACTATTTTAAGAGGTGAATGAATTGAAACTAAAAGACAGATTTATACGTTTTATGTACGGAAGATATGGTGTTGATTCCTTTGGCAAATTTACCATCTGGGGATCCCTGATCCTTATGCTTATCGCAGGATGGACGCATCGGGGAATCCTTTCCTGGCTGGCATGGGCCGGTATCATCTATTCTTATTTCCGGATGTTTTCCAAAAATACTTACAAACGAGCCGCCGAGAATCAGAAATATCTGCAGATGACACGCGGCATCCGGACATTTTTCTACAGGCAGCGTAACATGATAACACAGCGCAAGACACACCACATTTACAAATGTCCGTCATGCAAACAGAAGATCCGTGTTCCAAAAGGAAAAGGCAAGATTGAGATCCGCTGCCCGAAGTGTAACACCAGATTTATCAAACGAAGCTAAGGAGTTCCCATGTTTGGTTATATTTCTATCAACAAAGCCGAGATGAAATTCAAAGATTATGATGTCTATCATTCTTATTACTGTGGACTATGCAAAGTCTTAAAAGAATGTTATGGTAGAAGAGGTCAGGTGACTTTATCCTTTGATATGACATTTCTTGTGATCCTGCTCACCGGTCTTTATGAACCGGACACGAAGACAGAGATGGTCCGTTGTATTGCACATCCCATGCAAAAGCATGCGGCAAAGACCAATGAATTTACTGAATATGCCGCAGCCATCAACATGCTGTTATCTTATTATAAGTGTGAAGATGACTGGGCAGACGAACACAGGAAGAAAGCTTTTGTTGCCGCAAAACTTTTGCATTCAAAGATAAAGAAGATTGAAAAATTATATCCCGTAAAATGTAAGGTCATCTCAGAAAATCTCGCCCAAATCTCAAAATATGAGGCAGAAAATGAACAGAATCTGGATCTTATGTCCGGACTTTTTGGCAATATCATGGCTGAGATTTTTGCATACCGCCACGATGAATGGGAATCCTCTCTTCGTAAGATCGGATTCTTCCTCGGAAAATTCATCTATCTGATGGATGCCTACGATGATGTCGAAAAAGACATCAAATCCGGCAGCTATAATCCATTCAGGAAGGCACACCTGGACGATCCTGCATTTGCAGATGACTGCCGCAGCCTTCTGACGCTTATGATGTCGGAATGCTCCAGGGAATTCGAACAGCTTCCGATACTGCTGCATGCAGAGATCTTGCGGAACGTTCTCTATTCCGGAGTATGGAGCAGATACACTGCCGTAACATCCGAAAGACTCGCCGGCAAGAATACACACAACGCTGCAGATACTGCTGACGGCAATTCCACTGCCGGTAGAACCACAAATGATAATCCACATCCTGATACAGATAATTCAACAACAGGAGATCAAGAACAATGACAGATCCATATAGTGTCTTAGGAGTATCCCGTGATGCTTCTGATGACGAGATAAAAAAAGCATATCGTAACCTCAGCCGAAAATATCATCCGGATGCCAATATCAATAATCCGAACAAGGATCAGGCAGAGGCGAAATTCAAAGAAGTCCAGCAGGCCTATCAGCAGATCATGAAAGAGCGGGAATACGGCTCTTCCGGGAATTACGGTCCATATAGCCAGAACGGATATGGTCCGTTCCGCGGCTTCTACGGAGAATACCGACAGACCGGTAATGCAGGTAATGCAGGTCAGGAAAGTGAGCAGGATCTTCACTTAAGAGCTGCTGCCAACTTCATCAACAACGGCCGGTATCAGGAAGCAATGAACGTATTAAACGGAATCAACGAGCATACTGCCCAGTGGTATTACTACAGTGCGATTGCCAATTCCGGTCTCGGCAACAATGCAACGGCCCTTCAGCATGCCAAAGAAGCGCTCCGCATGGAACCAGCTAACTATCAATACCAGATGTTAGTTAACCAGTTTGAAAGCGGCGGAAGCTGGTACCGCCAACGCCAGAATCCGTATACCACCACCTTCGGCGGTGGAAGCGACTGGTGTGTAAAATTATGTATTGCCAACATCGTCTGCAACTTATGCTGCAGCGGCGGAATGTGCTGCGGTGCCCCGGGCGGTTACAGCGGCGGCCATTATATGTAACTCATAAAATTTCAATGTAATCCAGATGTACAATAAATTGTGACCATCAACAAACGCAAAAAGGAGGAATTCTTATGTTGGATTATCTTGTTTTATATCAGAGTGAATCCGGAAATACAAAGAAAATTGCTGCATCTATCTTCTCGCGCCTTCCCGGCAATTCCAAAGATCTGATCGATATCGATACAGATAAGACAATTCCGGAAGCCAATGTCTACTTCATCGGATTCTGCGTGCACCGCGGAAGCTGCAGTATGGAGGTCAGTGACTTCTTAAGTGACTTAAGCGGCAAACAGATCGCTTTATTCGGAACTTGCGGAATGGGGGATTCTCCGGAATATTATAAGGATATTGCCGGACGCGTCAGTGCCTGGATCGAAGCAGACAACGATTATCTTGGATATTTTATCTGTCAGGGAAAGATGCCGCAGAAGGTACGTATGAAGTATGAATCCATGAAAACTAACGAGAATAACGACCAGATCGACCGTTTTATCCAGAATTTCGATCTTGCACTTACACATCCGGATGATCTGGATGTGGAGCATGCAAAAGTATTCGTCGATCATATGTTAAAGAAGATTCAATTATAACGAAATAATATACGAGAGGCTGCCACCGGCAGCTTTTCTTGTATTCTTTGACAAAAACACCCGGAAATAAATATTCCGGGTGTTTTTATAAGAGGCGCCAACCAGATTTGAACTGGTGATAGAGGTGTTGCAGACCTTTGCCTTACCACTTGGCTATGGCGCCATGCCTTACGTACTGTTAAGTATAACAAATACGTAAGATGAAGTCAAGAAAATCTGTATGTTAAAATCCGAGATCTTCATTTACCAGAATGACTTTGATGCGCTGCGGTGTCTTGGAATATCTGGTGATCAGGATCTGACAGCAGATCGTATCCGGTGTTTTGCAGTCAAAACAGGCACCTGTTTTGCAACAAGGAGTGCTCAGGTTGAAACGCTGTGCGTTGATCGGAGCGGCTTCATTTCTTGCACGGGACATGGCAGAATCTACATCGTGTGTAACTTTATTCATTCCGATGATCATCAACACATTCCGTGGTCCGGCAGCGATAGAGGATACACGGTTGGAATGTCCGTCAATGTTGATCATAATTCCATCTTCCGTGATCGCATTTGCACTGGTCAGGAAGTAATCACAATCATATGCCGCAAGCTCGATCTTGCGCTTATCTTCCGGTGTCGGTGCGGTATCGCGGTTGTATACCTGATAATTTCCCTGACAGACAGCTTCTTTTAAGCCGATCTCATTGACAGACATGGAACCGCCCCAGGAGATGCTGCTTCCTTCCGGGATTAATTCTAATGCTTTCTTCAGAGCCTCTTCTTTGGAGTCTGTATAATAAGCTTCCATGTTGCGGGCTGTAAGTTCTTTTACAATCTTTGCGCCTAACATCTGGTTTCGTTTGATTCGATTCTGATCCATAATGAATCCCTCCCACGTTTATGTTGTTTAGATATTTCTACTTGAAATTATAACACAGATTCAGGTCCGTAGTCTTTGAAATCATGCAGAAGTTGAGGGGATGATCATTTATATACTGCGCTTTTCCAGCCTTAAAATATAAAAAGAAAGCATGATGTTTGTCCGGTTCTCATTGGTCAGGATATCATAATCCAGAAGTTCTTTTATCTTATTCAGTTTATACGACAGCGTATTCTTATGACAATAAAGTGCATCTGCGGTATGGATGATACTACAGTCATGATCAAAGTAGACTTCCAGGATATGCAGATAATCGGTATGATGCACAGCGTCATAGTCAAGAATCGGGCCAAGTGTGGAGTTCAGGAAATCCGTTGTCAGAGATTGATTGTGGATATCGGCCAGAAGTTTGTATACACCAAGCTTATCGTACTCAAGGAAGTTCTTCGGGAGAGCAGTTTTGGTGAGCTGATAGGCGGTAAATGCGGTCTCGTAAGAGCGGTGAATGTCTGTAAGCTGCGAGACCGTAGTTCCAATCCCGACATAGACATCGGAGTTATTCTGACAGACATCGTAGAGCTTCTGAGATATATCGTTTACAGATTCACCGGCAAACAATACGATCAGATGCTTCCCTTCTTCATATACGATCCCTTTAGACATGAAATAACGGATCTTCTTTTCCAGCTGTTCCAGGTAAGAATTACCGGAATCACTGTCATAAGTGTGGCAGCTGATTATGAGGACAGTATAGTTCATGTCGCGGAAGAATCCATTGCTTTCCAGAGGATTCAGATAGGAGTCTTCATTCTCGGGGTAATAGATCGCATTTTTCAAAGCAGCGGCAAGACTGGTCTCGCGGTGTTCGTTTTTTAACAGAATCTCAGAAAAGATCCGCATGATATCAATGAACGGAGTGTCCCAGGAAGTGGAGAACAGCGGAAGCTGTATTTCATTGCAATAGTCGATAATCTCCTGGGAAAATGCAGGACGTGATTTTACAGAGATGATCAGTCCGCTGGCGTGTGCGTCTTTCAATGACTTTAAGAACTCTTTCAGCCAGTCCTGAGAGGTAAAATTCAGACCTGAGTTAAAGATCAGTTCATCACCGTGGAGCAGATGGGAGAATTCACCCTGTTCGACGGTATGGATCCAGGTTACTTCTTTATCATAAAAACTATTGGTATGAAGGATGACATCAAATTGGTTGTTAATTGCTTCATACAGGGACTGTAATTTAATTGCCATAAGTGTGGTCCTCCTGATATATGTTGATCAGAGTATAGATATATTTTATCATAATTGTGTGTGACACACAATTTATGGAATAAAATCTGTCGATTAAAACTATATTCATAGTGAATTTCGTGTGATATATTGTATGAGAAGTACAAAAGAATGAATATTCAACCCCGAAAAATGTGCTTCTAAAAAATCCATTCTCTAGATTTTTAAAAGACGGAAAGCTCTTCAACGAAAGTTGAGGAGCTTTTTGCAATTCCAAAAAGCAAAAAACAGAGTGCACTCTATTTACAGGTAATACCAATAGTGCTAGAATGAATAACATATTGATACTACCCAGGAAAAGACGGAGGAATGAAAAATGAAAGCAATAAAAAATGGGAAAATTGTAATTATCGGAGCAGGACATGTAGGATCTCATTGCGGACTGAGTCTTATGATGCAGGGACTGGCAGATGAGATCGTATATATTGATATAGATAAGAATAAAGCGGCAATGCAGGCACTTGATCTTGATGATATGGCCTCTAATCTGGACAGAGATTTTACAGTGAGAGCCGGAGATTATTCCGACTGTGCGGATGCTCATATTGTTGTGATGGCGGCCGGAAAGAGCCGTCTTCCGGGACAGACAAGGCTGGATATGTTCGATGATTCGATCAAGATGATGAATACGATCGTAGGACCGTTAAAAGAGTCAGGATTCCATGGGATTCTGATCAGCATTTCCAACCCGGCAGACATCATTGCTGATTTTTTAAGAAAAAGACTGGGACTTCCAAGAAATCAGGTATTCAGCACCGGAACATCTCTGGATTCAGCAAGACTCCGCAGAATGTTATCTGAGATCACCGGCGTAAGCCGTCATTCCATTCAGGCTTATTGTATGGGTGAGCATGGGGATTCACAGTTCATTCCGGTATCACATATACAGATTGGCGGAATACCGGTAAAAGAATACCTGAGCATTCATCCGGAATACCGGGATAAAATGGATTTTGATAAGATCAGTGCGGAGGATAAGGTCTGTGGATTTCACATCGTAGAAGGAAAAGGCTGTACAGAATTTGGAATCGGTGCCGTACTCAGCAATATTACAAGAGCAGTCATGCATGATGAAAAGAGGATCCTTCCGGTATCCGTTCTCCTTGAAGGAGAATATGGAGAACAGGGTATTCCGGCGGGAGTACCATGTGTAATCGGGAAAAACGGTGTGGAAGAGATTCTGGAAATCTCCCTGACAGAGAAAGAAAAAGAGCAGCTTCATAATTCATGTAACGTCATCCGGGGATTCGTCGAGAAAGCCGATCAGATGTAAAAATCGTTAATATTTTAATTACTTTTGGATGTGTTGCATTTTATAGCGTCCTATGTTACATTGACAACAGAGTACAAAAAGAATCAGAAAGAGCCAAAAACAGTGCCCCTCTAACAACAGAGACCGGAACAGGATAACCGGCAGACAAGTATGTCTTATAGGAGGTAATTGTAACATGGCAATTTCAATCGGCATTAACGGATTTGGACGTATTGGACGCGTAGCACTCCGTATCGCCATTAATCAACCAGACACTTTTAAAGTATGCGGAATCAATGTACGGAATGCAGACCTGGGTTATATGAAGTATATGATCCGGTATGATTCTACATTTGGACGTTTTCAGGGAGAACTGGATACATATGAGAATGGACTGATCATTGAAGGACAGAAGATTCCTGTATTTTCAGAATCAGATGCGGCATTGATTCCATGGGGAGCATGTGGTGCAGAGTATATTATTGATGCAACAGGTGCATACTGTACAACGGAAAAGGCAAAAGCCCATTTAGAAGGCGGTGCGAAGAAAGTTATTATCTCAGCACCGGCAAAAGATGGGGATACACCGACATTTATCATGGGAATCAACCATGACAAATATACATCGGATATGCCGGTTGTATCGAATGCATCATGTACTACGAATTGTCTCGCACCAATTTGTAAAGTTCTGGAAGATAATTATGGAATCGAATATGGGCTGATGTCAACGATTCATGCCGCAACTGCAAAACAAAAGGTTGTGGACAGCCGTTCCCAGAAAGACTGGAGAACCGGACGTTCGGCATTTGGTAACCTGATTCCATCTACAACGGGAGCCGCAAAAGCAATCTCGCTTGTCATTCCGGCTTTAAAGGATAAGATGAGTGGTATTTCTTACAGGGTTCCAACTTCAGATGTATCAATTGTTGATCTGAATGTAGCGTTAAAGCAGCCGGCATCATATGATGAGATCTGCAAAAAAGTCCGGGAGGCCTCTGAGACATATTTGTCCGGCATTTTGGATTATGTAGAGGATGAAGTGGTATCTTCCGATTTTATCGGAGATTCACATGCATCGATCTTTGATGCAAGGCAGGGAATTCAAGTGAATTCCCACTTTTTCAAGGTCATCTGTTTCTATGACAATGAGTGGGGATATACAAGTCAGATATTCCGGCTGATTGAGCATATGGACAGGATAGATCACAATCGCTAATAATTAAGATGACGACAGGGGCATGTAAGATCTGATTCTGATGTAACACGTTTGATTTTATATCATACACTTCTGTAAGGGACATATGGATTCGTTATTACGATTATGAACCGGACAAGATGCGGACAGAAAAAAGCAGGCAAAGCTTTTGCTGTCCGCAGAAAATAAGAAAAAATCTGAAAAATAAAAATTTTTCGGAAAATTCAAAAAAACACTTGCCAAACAACCGAGTCTATGATATATTAAATCTCGGTCGTGTGAAAAACACAGTGACAAATAAATATACGGCTCCATGGTCAAGCGGTTAAGACATCGCCCTTTCACGGCGGTAACACGGGTTCGATTCCCGTTGGAGTCATTTAATTAAATATGGCGCAGTAGCCAAGTGGTAAGGCAATGGTCTGCAACACCAGTATCCACCGGTTCAAATCCGGTCTGCGCCTCTCAGGATGGCCTCGGAAACTTATTGTTTCTGGGGTTTTTTCTTGTCCAGAAACAACTCTGTATAACAAACCTATATATCGCTGAATCCTGCGTAAAATCAATGGTTACAGCGATTTCCCTATGCTTCAAAATAGCTATTCTAATACCACTCTATCAATAAAATACCTTTCAAAGCTCTTTTCATTGTAATATTTTGCAATATTCAGTTTTTCATAGAAAGCTCCGTTAGAAACCGTTTCAAAACGAATAAAATCACCTCATAAGGTGGTAAAATGGTGGAAGGGCAATGGTACTTATTGTCTTCATCTGGATGCAGATACGTTTTTATGATGACCTTGTAATCATCGCCCATGATAGCTGCTACTGTTTTGATATCTCTCAGATTTTTTGTTTTCTCAAGCAGTTTTGTTGCAAAGGTATGTCTGAGGGAATGAGTACCGTAGTGCTGCATATTGCAGACTTTTAATATACGATCAAAAGTATCCTGCATATGTCGGGCGGTCGGCAGATTTCCTGTATCCGTAGTTAAGATGAAATCACTACGTACAAGGTTCATTTCTGTATAAGTCGTATCCATGATCTTAAGGCAATGAAGTGCCTCTGGATTTAATGGAATATTTCTTACACTTCGAGGATATTTTGGCGGCGTTACGATATGTACATATTTTCTGTTTATTTTAGGATCCCGATTCTTTACACGGCTTATCGTTTCGGAGATATGGAGATAAGGATGATTGTTTTTATCTACCATGATTCCATTTTTGGAGATCGTTATCAGCTCTCCCTCTCGTACTCCGGTATTTAGTGCAAATACAAGTGCAGGCCCAAAGCGATAATTTAGTTTCCCGGCAGAGTTCCTTGATAAGGCTATTTTCTTGAATAGATCAAGATCCTCCGTAGGTAAAATTTCAATCTTTTTGGTCTTAACAGCAACAGAATCTTCACTGGGTAACTCTACGGTTTTCATCGGGTTATAGTCTTTGGGAAAATCACCGTCATCCAATCCGTAAGTTATTAGTGCTGAAAAAAATTCATAGCATTTTTTTATGGTTGAATAGCTGTACCTATCCTGCAGATCATCAATGAAATCCTGAATATCTTTACCGGTAAGGTTACACATCAGTATTTTTACAATAGCTGCGCTCATAGAATCAATCTTTACTTCAATCTTGTTGTTAGAAGTTGCATCAGCACCAACATGAAGAGTTAAAGATAAAACGCCCTTCAAAGTCCTATCTACAGCAACATCAGTATTAGCACGAGTGATTAAATTACCGTCTTTGTCATTGCTTACTGCAGCTCACTGTTATCGGCAGGCTGTGAAAAAAGTAGGGTGTGGCTGCTAGAATTTGCGAAACTGCTGCATGTAGCGAAAAAGGTAAGAGAAGTAGTGGGAGCATGGATAAAACAAATTTTCCATAGCTGTGGGAATTGACATGACCTCTTTTTGTGGAGTATACTAAAAAATAGGTTTAACGTAAAACTGCTGATAATCGAAAAATAGACAGTAAAGGATATCAGTGGAAATAAGAAAGAAAATTGGAGGTACGAGATGGTTACAATCAAGGAAATTGCGCGGGAGGCAGGAGTCAGTTTTACCACAGTTTCTAATGTAATTCATGGTAACAACTGCCGGGTATCGCCGGAAACGGCAGAGCGTGTCCGTGAAATTATGAGAAAGACGGGTTATATACCGAATATGGGGGCAAGAGCACTGGTCAGCAATGCAACAAAACTGATTGCGTTTGCTTATCAGTCCTATCGCTCATTAGACGGAATCAATTCGCTGCAGGATCCGTTTATCAGCGAGCTGGTAGGGGGATTGGAACGGAAAATTCATGAAGAGGGATATGACATGATCTTATCTGTGCTGGATACATTTGAAAATATGAATGATGCAGCACGCAGATGGAATGTAGATGGGATGATTGTATTTGGTGCATCTTCTGCACAGTGCAGAGATTTGCTGAAGGATATGAAAAAACCGGTTGCCTTCATAGATTGTCATGTACCTAAGGATGCTGAAGGTAACTATGTGAATGTGACAATTGATGACCGCAGGGCAGGAAAGGAAATGACAGAATATCTGCTTGCAAGAGGACATCGCCGCATAGGTTTTGTATGTGGCGTGAGTTGGGAAGTAGACGGACCGGCGCAATTAAGATGGCAGGGATATCAGGATGCCATGCAGCAGTGGGGAGTAGAAGTATCGGAAAAGTGGTCTGTTTCTGTGGGAACAAGCGATGAGACAATACAGGCGGGCTTTGCCGAAATTTATGAAAGGATTTCCTGCTTCAGTGCATTATTTGTTCCGGGAGATAAGCTGGCTGCAGAATTGGTTAATTACCTGACGGATCGGGGAGTAAAGATTCCGGAGCAGATTTCGATTGCCAGCTTTGATGATAACTTCTATGCCCGGATTGTGCGTCCGCGTTTGACAACGATGCATCAGAGCGCTGCCAGGAAAAGCGAGGAAGCGGTAGAGCAGCTGATCAGTATGATACAGGGAAAGAAACTGAAGGAAAGAGAGATTTATCTGCCGGTACAGATGATAGTACGTGAATCCACAGCAAAATATTCGGAAAAACAGCTAAAATTGTAATATATGTACAAAAAGAAACACACTGCTTTGTAAAAATACACAGTTTAACGCAAAACTTATTGACGTGTGAATAAATAGGTATATAATATGAAATATAAAGGTTTAACGTAAAACCTAAACAAACTAAATGTGAAATGGAGGATGCATTATGAAATTTAAGAAGAAAACGACAGCAGTAGTTATGGGATTAACAGTTGCAGCAGCGCTCACAGCCTGTGGAAGCAGCGGAACACAGGATGCCGGTGGAAGTCAGACGGCGGACAGAGGGGAGTATGATCTGAGAATCTTAAACTTTAAAGGGGAGATTGCAGATGATCTGTCAAAAATGTGCCGGGAATATGAAAAAGAGTTTGGTGTAAAGGTCGATGAATTTACGATTGGTACGGGCGAAGATATCAATGGTATCATGCGTGCAGCAATGAATTCAGAGGATAAGCCTTCGTTATATTCCTGCGGCGGTAATTTTATTGAGTGGAAAGAAGGCGGATACATTCTGGATTTAAGCACAGTGGAGGACACAGAGTTTCAGGAATTTATGCAGACTGTGAATGATGACATGATATTAAAGGATTTGGATGGAAATGGTTCTTATGGTGTACCACTTTGTGTAGAGGGTTATGGTTTTATTGCTGACAAGAGAATGTTGAGCGATATTCTGGGGGCTGACAAGGTAGATGCTTTTTTGACAGATTATAAGAAGGCAACCTACGAAGAATACGAAGCTATGGTAAATGCACTGGATACATTTATCAAAGACGGAAAGGAAGTTACTTTTACCCTGAATAAAACAGAATATACAACACAGGCGAAAAGCGGACTTGCAGAAAATCTGTATGGTGTATTCTCTGTTGCAGGTGCCGACCCGTGGACCTATGTAGGTCATTATGTGACCGGTCCGGTGAGCAGTGTGCTGAAGACAGAGCGTGATGCATTACTGGCAGCACCGGAGCAGGTGGATAAGTTAAATGGCGGTCTTCAGGCATATGTCAAGGCACTGGAACTGGCAACTGCACACACAGCAGGACAGAACGGAGCCCTTTCCCGTGGGGATGAATATATTCAGAGTGTAACAAATGGATATGATCAGGCAGTACAGAATTTTGCATTAGGAAAATCTGTTTTGCTGGCACAGGGAACCTGGGCATATACAAAAATAATTGGAGAAAATCCGGAAACAGCAGACAGTTTGGTTATGTTGCCATTCAAATTCCCATTAACTCAGCAGGATATCTGTGTAGAAGGTTATACTCCCGAAACAATCAATCAGGACGTTGTGCAGCTCATTCCGCAGTACTGGGCAGTAAATGCAAAAGTGAGTGAGAAGGAACAGAAGGAAGCAGAGAGATTTTTAAAATGGATGCATACTTCCGAGACCGGACGCAAATACATCACAGAAATATTTAAGTTTGTACCGTATAATGCAACGGAAGAGATGGATCTCGGAAACAGCCTGAACAATTCTTTCTTAAGTTATCAGCTGGAAGGAAATGTTTATAACTATGCAGCAGCAGGAGCTCCCGGTGGCTGGTCAGATGAAGTGGGAGCAAAAGTAAAGGAAGAATATCTGACAAAGGAAACATGGTCAAAAGAGGACATGGATACATTAGTTGAATTCATGATTTCAGACTGGAAGGGCAGACTGGAAAATTAGAGAAAGAGCGATTCACAGTAAGAAAGAAAAAAGATAAGAAAGGGGCACAGACATGGAACGATTTTACAAAAAGGCCTCCGTTTGGCTGACACTGCCATCGATGCTGCTTTTTTTTACGGTAATTGTAATTCCGTTTATCATAGGAGTAATCTATTCCTTTGCATCATGGTGAGGCACGTATTTTGCGGGAGGAAGTATTTGGGAATCCTTTGTGGGATTGGATAATTACAGTCGTATTTTTCGGGACAAGAAATTTTTAAGTGCACTGGCGAATACAGCAGAGTATACATTTCTTGCGGTGATCATGGTGAATGTAGTATCGTTGACTCTTGCCCTGATGGTTCATAAGCTGATACGGGGCGGCGGGATTTTCCGAACAATTTACTTTATTCCCAACCTGTTGGGCGGTTTGGCGCTCGGTTATATTTGGCAGTTTATTTTCCAGATTGTGTATACAAAGATTTTATTCGGACCGGAAGGAGTGATACATATTCCGGCACTGATGAATATGACTCAAAACCATACAAAAGCATTTTGGGCATTGGCACTTATGGTAACATAGCAGCAGGCTGGATATATGATGATTATTTATCTGAATGGTTTGAACGCCATTTCACAGGATTTGTATGAAGCAGCCAAAATGGATGGGGCGACGGGAGGACAACGCTTTCGGTATTTGACCGCACCTTTGCTGATGCCATCGTTTACGATAGTTCTGTTTCTGACGCTGTCCGGCAGTTTTAAACTGCTGGATCAGAATATCGCCTTGACAGATGGAGATTTTAACACACGTCTGTTGGCGATGCAGATATTACAGACCACAAACGATACAACACCCCCTAATTATGGACTTGCACAGGCACAGGCGGTTGTTTTCTTTGTGATAATTGCGATAATTTCACTGACACAGGTATATGTGACAAAAAAACGGGAGGTGGAAATGTAATGCGAAAAGAGCGGGCACTACAGGTTATTTTATGGCTGGTTCTGACAGCAGTTGCAGCCTATACCCTTTTTCCTCTTCTATTTTTGCTGATAAATGCATTCAAATCACAGAGTGAGATCATAGCAGATCCGATGAAAATGCCGGCAAACTGGGATTTCAATTATATTTTTGAAGCAGTAAAAAAACTGGATTTTGCGAATGCCTTTGCTACAACGTTTGTAATTACATTTTGCTCGGTACTATTGATTGTAGTGTTGGCAGCATTGTCGGCATGGATGATGGTGCGCAGCAACACACGCCTGTCAAGGATTCAGTTTTTAATGTTTACAGCAGCTATGCTGGTGCCGTTTCAAGCTATTATGTATCCGCTGATGAGCGAATTTGA
>OJUG01002354.1_pt1 | contig 20236 bp, 16 predicted proteins | sample 1599841 | NCBI WGS metagenome assembly OJUG01 (sample SAMN04168659, study PRJEB22393) | human gut metagenome | biome: human gut microbiome; feature: stool | host: Homo sapiens | collected 2014-05-12 | reverse complement strand
GGAGATGACTTCTGAGATTGCCGGGAGGAACTCCGCCCGGAGACTGTTCTTCTTGACGAGAACGGCACTGTCCGGGAGATCCCGGCCGGTTCTGCCGCCGTTGGAAATATCGTGCAGATCCGCCCCGGCGACCGCATCCCGCTCGACGGAGTCGTTGTCAAGGGCGAGAGCCGCATCGATACCTCCCCGATCACCGGAGAGCCGGTTCCGGTATCCGTAACGATCGGAAGCACCCTGACCTCCGGCTGTGTCAATACCTCCGGTCTCTTAAAGATGCGCGTGGAAAAAGAGCTCTCCGAGTCCATGGTCACAAGGATCCTGGATTCTGTAGAGAACGCTGCAGCCAGCAAGCCACAGGCAGAACGCTTTATCACAAAATTTGCACGGGTATACACCCCGTTCGTCGTTGCTCTCGCAGCAGCGACCGCGATCATTCCGTCCCTGATCACCGGAAACTGGTCCCACTGGATCTACACAGCGCTTACCTTCCTGGTAATCAGCTGTCCATGTGCACTGGTGATCAGTATTCCGCTCAGCTTTTTTGCAGGAATTGGCGGGGCGAGTCATGAAGGTGTGCTGGTCAAAGGATCGAATTATCTGGAGACGATGGCACGGACAAAGTATGTGGTATTTGATAAGACCGGAACGATGACACAAGGTGTATTCGAGGTGAGCGGAGTGCATCACAATACGATACCGGAAGAACAGTTATTAGAGTATGCGGCACTTGCGGAGTGTTCCTCATCCCATCCGATCAGTAAGAGTCTTCAGAAAGCATATGGAAAACAGATTCACAGGGATCGTGTGACTGAGATTGAAGAACTGAGCGGAAAAGGTGTGACAGCGAAGGTCGATGGTATTCCGGTGGCAGCCGGTAACGCAAAACTTATGAAATATCTGAATGTGGAATACAGTGAATGTGAAGAAACAGGTACAATCGTTCACGTTGCGGTGGACGGTAAGTATGCGGGACATATCCTGATCTCAGATAAATTAAAACCACATGCGAAAGAAGCTGTCAGAGATCTGAAAAAAGCAGGCATCACCAAGACCGTAATGCTGACCGGTGATATGAAACGAGTGGCAGATAAGGTCGCAGAAGAGTTGGGAATCGGCGAAGTATACAGTGAACTCCTTCCGGCAGATAAGGTTGCGAAAGTAGAGGAACTTCTGGAACAGAAATCAGAGAAAGAAAAGCTGGCATTTGTCGGAGACGGAATCAATGATGCACCGGTATTGTCAAGGGCAGATATCGGAATTGCCATGGGAGCGCTTGGATCAGATGCAGCGATTGAGGCGGCAGATGTTGTCTTGATGGATGATGATCCGAAGAAGATTGCAAAGGCAATCAGGATTTCTAGAAAATGTATGCGTATCGTATATGAAAATATATACTTTGCACTTGGAATCAAGGCAGTCTGCCTGATCCTCGGAGCACTTGGAATTGCAAATATGTGGATGGCAATCTTTGCAGATGTCGGTGTCATGGTTATTGCCGTATTGAATGCAATCCGTGCATTATTCGTAAAACACTTATAGAAAAGGCTGGTGGGCAGATGGCAAAAATAGAAGAAGGAATGGAAGTATGTGACTCATGTGAGGTACATGAGAATCTTCTGAAGATCGTAAATGAAAAGATGCCGGAAGAAACGGAATTATATGATCTTGCGGAGTTGTTCAAGGTATTCGGTGATTCGACCAGAATGCGTATCCTGTTCGTGTTATTTGAAGCAGAGGTGTGCGTGTGCGATCTTGCAGAGGCATTGAATATGACACAGTCTGCAATATCACATCAGCTTAGGATTCTGAAGCAGAACAAACTGGTCAAGAGCAGAAGAGAGGGAAAATCCGTGTTCTATTCACTGGCAGACGATCATGTGCGTACAATTGTGGATCAGGGAAGAGAACATATAGAAGAAGATTTATATTGAAAAGAAGAAAACTGTATCAGACGATAAAAAGTCTGATACGGTTTTTTTATATCTCCAATATACAAGAGAAACTTTTGGAATTGTAGATGAATTAGACTAAAGTATGAAAAACAGTCTATTTACTTTTGAATTATCAGAAATTAATAAAAAATATAATAAAATGCATTTAATATTACAGTTTGTTATATTTGTATAAAAAAACATAATATTTTCCATTGACAATTATATAACCATCTTTTACACTATAGTTACAAGGTATTCATTTCTAAAAAATTGGTATATGAATGGAGGTTTTGATATGGAACAAAAACAAGAAAAATTTAGTACCATAGGTTACATAGCAGCCGCGTTAGGTATGTGTATTGGTACCGGTAATGTATGGCGGTTTCCGCGAGTGTGTGCGGCGAACGGAGGAGGAGCATTTATCATAGCATGGACGATTGCAATGCTGGTATTTGCTGTACCGCTTCTTTCTACAGAGATGGCATTCGGTAAAAAGACGAGACTTGGATGTATCGGTACATTCCGTGATGCAGGTGGAAAGAAATATACATGGATGGGATTCTTTGTTGCAGCAGTATGTTTCTTCCTGATGAGTTATTATTGTGTACTTCAGGGATATTGTATGAAATACGCAGTTAATTCTGTAACTTCAGCATTTAAACCGAATCTGTCAACAGAGACGACATCGGCAATGTGGACAGCATTTACAGATTCACAGGCACAGGTTATTTTATTCCATGCGATCGGATTTGCACTTGCATGTTTCATCGTTTATCAGGGAATTGCAGGTGGAATTGAAAAATTCTGTAAAGTAGCGATACCGGCACTGTTTATCATCCTTGTAGGATTAGCAATTTACGCAGTTACATTAAATGGAGCAAATCAGGGACTTCAGTATCTCTTTACTGTTAAGAAAGAGTATATTTTAAGCCCGAATACATGGATTCAAGCCTTCATCCAGGCAGCATGGAGCACCGGAGCCGGATGGGGATTCATTATTACATATGCGAACTACGTAGGAGAAGAGGAAGATGTTCCGACAAGCTGTCTGATCATGGGACTTGGTGATAACCTTGGAGCAATCCTCTCGGCACTGGTAGTTATCCCGGCAATCTGTGCACTTTCAGCTACACCGGAGGCAGCGAATGAAGCACTCAGTCAGGGCAACTTCGGACTTACATTTATTTACATTTATCAGTTATTTACAACAATCCCGGGTGGAAGATTCATTTCCTTTATCTTCTTTGGATTACTTGCAATTGCAGCAATCACATCACTGTTCTCTATGATCGAAGTTGGAGTAAAATGTGTTGTTGACCTTGGATTGCCGCGGAAGAAAGCAGTTGTCAGTGTCTGCTTCGCAGGATTCTTAGTAGGATGTTTCTCATGCTGGTCACTGGTTAACATTGATAATCAGGACTGGGTATGGGGAATCGGACTTCTGGTAAGTGGTGCCTTTATTGCAATCCTGGCATGGAAGTACGGTGTGGAAAAATTACGTACACAGGAAGTTAATGCAAAAGGTGCAGATGTACATCTTCCAAAAGCATATTATACCGGATGTATGTATCTGATTCCGGTTCTGGTAGTGATCATGGTGGTTTACTGGTTATTACAGACAAAGGAATGGTTCCCGGATACCTGGCTGAATCCGTTTATTATTCAGGATAACACAGGAACTGTATTACTTCAGTTCGGAGTAGTGATCCTTGCAGGTCTCGCACTTTCCAAGTTCTTTAATACAAAGACTGCAAAGGGAGCTATGAAAGATAACGAAGCTGGAAAATAATAGTAGAAAGAAGGTATGAACTATGACGATGGATGCAATTATTATGATGGTGATTACACTTGTTGGATATATTGGCGGATTTAGTTATTTCATGATACGTGTATTTAAAAAAGAAAGAAGTAAATCCAAAGAGTAGCTATCAAATGAGGAAGGAATAAAGGATAGTATGATAGATTAGACGACGTTCTGATTGAAATGAATACATAACCGAACAGACCGGAGCCGGATTCTTGTCAGATGTGACAGGATTCCGGCTCCGGTCTGTTATTTGGATGCTTGACAGATCTGTGAATAAGAGGTAAAATACATATACCCGGTAAGGGTATGAGGACTGAAGAGGAGAAGATATATGGAGGATAAAAATATAGACAAAGGATGCTGTTGCCACACGTCCAAGCATCGTTCGGAAAAAGAATACAAAGATCTGATGAACCGCTTAAGCCGGATAGAAGGACAGGTGCGAGGAATCAAGGGGATGCTGGAGAAGGATGCCTATTGTCCGGAGATCCTGGTACAGGTGTCGGCAGTGAATGCGGCATTGAACAGCTTCAATAAAGTATTACTGGCGAATCATATCCGCACCTGTGTAGCGGATGATATCAGAGAAGGAAAAGATGAGACGGTTGATGAGTTGGTAAAGGTTCTGCAGAAACTGATGCGGTAAACAATAAGAAATAAGATGACAGGAGGAAACAGACAACGATGATACAATATATTGTAACCGGTATGAGCTGCGCAGCCTGCAGCGCAAGAGTGGAAAAAGCAGTTTCAAAAGTACCGGGGGTAACATCCTGCTCAGTGAGTCTCCTTACAAACTCTATGGGAGTAGAAGGCACTGCAACGGAACAGGAGATCATTAAGGCAGTCAAAGATGCCGGATATGGAGCGTCAAAAAAAGGAGAAGGAGCAGCGAAGGCGCAGCCGGCACAGGCTTTGGCCGGAGAGGACATGCTAAAAGACAGAGAAACGCCGGTACTAAAGAAACGTCTGATCGCATCGGTGGGATTTCTGATCGTCCTGATGTATTTCTCTATGGGACATATGATGTGGGGCTGGCCGGTTCCGGGATTCATGAAAGACAATCATGTGATGATGGGACTGTTACAGATGCTTCTGACGATCGTAGTCATGGTAATCAACCAGAAGTTTTTCATCAGTGGATTCAAAGGACTGCTCCACCGGGCACCGAATATGGATACCCTGGTGGCACTTGGATCCGGAGCGTCTTTTGTATACAGTACGTATGCACTGTTTGCAATGACAGATGCGCAGATGCATGGGGATATGGATGCAGTAATGTCTTATATGCATGATTTTTATTTTGAATCAGCAGCTATGATCCTTGCACTGATCACGGTCGGAAAGATGCTGGAGGCAAGATCCAAAGGAAAGACGACCGATGCATTAAAAGGACTGATGAAGCTTGCGCCAAAGACAGCGGTTGTGATCCGTGGAGAAAAAGAAGTTCAGGTATCGATCGAACAGGTACAAAAGGGAGATTGCTTTGTTGTAAAACCGGGAGAGAATATTCCGGTTGACGGAGAAGTCATAGAAGGAAACAGTGCAGTCAATGAATCTGCTCTTACAGGTGAAAGTATTCCGGTAGATAAGGCTGTCGGTGATAAGGTATCAGCCGCAACCGTAAATCAGTCCGGATATCTGAAGTGCCGTGCGACCAGAGTCGGCGAGGATACGACACTTTCGCAGATTATTCAGATGGTAAGTGATGCGGCTGCAACGAAAGCACCGATCGCAAAGATTGCGGACCGTGTATCCGGTGTATTTGTGCCAATGGTTATCACAATTGCAGTGCTCACAATTATTGTATGGCTGATCGCAGGACAGAGTATTGGTTTTGCGTTATCCAGAGGAATTGCGGTGCTGGTGATCAGCTGTCCATGTGCACTTGGACTTGCAACACCGGTAGCAATTATGGTCGGAAATGGAATGGGTGCCAGAAATGGTATTATGTTCAAGACAGCAGTTTCACTGGAAGAGACTGGAAAGATGCAAATTGTTGCGCTGGATAAGACCGGTACGATCACAAGTGGAGAACCGAAAGTGACAGATATCATTCCGGCAGCGGGAGTGACAGAAGATACCTTATTAAAATGTGCGTATGCACTGGAGAATAAGAGTGAACATCCACTGGCAAGAGCAATCCTTGAAAATGCAAAAGAGGAAAATGCCGGCATCGAAGAAGTTACCGGATTCCAGGCTCTTCCGGGTAACGGCCTGACAGCCATATTGGATGACCATACATTATATGGAGGAAATTATACATTTATCAGCAGTAAGGTATCCGTTGATGGAGATATCCAGAAGAAGGCAGAGAAACTTGCCGAAGCAGGTAAGACACCATTATTCTTTGGAAATGAAGACCGTTTATTAGGTGTAATTGCAGTGGCGGATGTCATCAAAGAAGACAGTCCGCAGGCAATCAAAGAATTACAGAACATGGGAATCCATGTAGTCATGCTGACCGGAGATAACGAACGTACTGCAAAAGCCATCGGACAGCAGGCCGGAGTTGATGAAGTGATTGCAGGCGTACTTCCGGAAGGAAAAGAGCAGGTGATCCGTAAGCTGAAAGAAAAAGGAAAAGTTGCGATGGTCGGGGATGGTATCAACGATGCACCGGCACTTACAAGAGCCGATATGGGTATTGCGATCGGAGCCGGAACGGATGTTGCAATCGATGCGGCAGATGTTGTTCTGATGAAGAGCCGGTTAAGTGATGTGCCGGCAGCAATCCGCATGAGCCGTGCGACACTCCGTAATATTCATGAGAACCTGTTCTGGGCATTCTTCTATAATATTATCGGAATCCCGCTTGCGGCTGGTGTATGGTATCCGCTGTTCGGATGGAAATTAAATCCGATGTTCGGTGCGGCAGCCATGAGTTTATCAAGCTTCTGCGTAGTATCGAACGCATTGAGATTGAATCTTTTTAAGATGTATGATGCATCAAAAGATAAAAAATTAAAAGCCAAAAAAGAAAAAAAGAGATCTAAGAAGGAGGACAAGACAATGAAAAAAATAATGCATATTGAGGGAATGATGTGTGGACACTGTGAGGCAGCCGTAAAGAAAGCACTGGAAGCACTTCCACAGGTAGATGAAGCAGTTGTAAGCCATGAGGCAGGAACAGCAGAGCTGACATTAAATGCAGAGATCGCAGATGATGTGCTGAAGAAGACAGTAGAAGACAAGGATTATACGGTGACATCTGTGGAATAATCTATGATTTCTTATATACAGAGTATACTTTTTATTTGAAGCATCCAAAGAACACTGCTATACTTAATTATAAGTATCATAACGAGGAAGGAACGAAAGTTAATGAGAAAGAGTGGAATGTTAATGCCGGTCTCTGCACTTCCGGGGGCATATGGAATCGGATGTTTTTCAAAAGAAGCGTATGAATTTGTAGATATATTAAAAGAAGCAGGACAGAAATTGTGGCAGATCCTGCCGCTTGGACAGACGGGATACGGCGATTCACCGTATCAGTCTTTTTCAACATTTGCGGGAAACCCGTATTTTATCGATCTGGAGACGCTGATCGAGGATGAACTTCTGACAAAAGAAGAGTGTGACCAGGCAGATTTCGGAGAGAATGAAGAAGAAATCGATTATGAAAAAATATATAATGCAAGATTTAAAGTATTAAAGCTTGCATATGCAAGAGCCAAAAAGAACGGATTGATGGAAAGTAAGGCATACCGTACTTATCTGGAAGAAGAAAAAGCATGGCTTGCGGATTATGCATTGTATATGGCAGTGAAAGATTCATTTGACGGAAAAAGCTGGGATCAGTGGGAGGAAGACATCAGGCTGCGTAAGCCGGAAGCAATTGCGGCATATCAGGAACAATTAAGTGCAGAGATTGATTTTTATGAATTTCTGCAGTATCTGTTTGCCGGACAGTGGGCCGGACTGAAAACATATGCCAATGAACAAGGCATTGAGATTATCGGGGATATCCCGATTTATGTAGCATTTGACAGTGCAGATACCTGGGCGAATCCGAAGCTGTTCCAGTTAGATGAAGAGAATCTGCCGGTTGCGGTAGCGGGATGTCCACCGGATGCATTTTCGGCAACCGGGCAGTTGTGGGGGAATCCATTGTATGCATGGGATTACCATAAGAAGACAGGCTATGACTGGTGGATGAAGCGGGTGGCCTGCTGCTTTAAATTGTATGACATCATCCGTATCGATCATTTCCGTGGGTTTGATGAATATTATGCAATCCCGTATGGAGATGAGACGGCAGAGAATGGTGAATGGATGCCGGGACCGGGCATGGATCTGTTCCGTACGATGAAAGAAACATTAGGTGACCTTCCGATCATTGCGGAAGATCTGGGATTCCTGACGGATACGGTGAGACAATTGTTAAAAGACAGTGGTTATCCGGGAATGAAAGTACTGGAATTCGCATTTGTGGCAGGAGAGGACAGTGATTATCTTCCACATAATTATGATAAAAACTGTGTAGTTTATACGGGAACCCACGATAACGATACCCTTCAGGGATGGTATCAGACACTTTCCGAAGAAGATAAAGAGATGACAAAAGAATATCTGAATAATCCATACACTCCGGATGAAGAAGTACACTGGGATTTCATAAGTCTGGCGATGAGAAGTGTGGCAGATACGTGTATCATTCCGGTACAGGATTATCTGGGACTTGGTAATAAGGCAAGAATTAATATGCCATCTACACTCGGCGGTAACTGGATGTGGAGAATGAAAAAAGGCGCATTTACAGATGAACTGATCAAGAAGATCAGAAAAACGACAGAAGTCTGCGCAAGATAAACATAACAGGAAACAAAAAGAAAACACAATATTCAAACGAAGGATTCACTGAGAAGGGAATGGAAACGTTTTGGATATTGTGTTTTTCTTTTTGTTTTGTATATGCCAAAACCTCTGATTTTTCATAAAAGTATAATTTTTGACATAAAAAGTATGATTTTTTGCATAACAGATATGATTTTTGGTAAAGAAAAAGTATAAAAAATTATAGAATGAGACTGTAATATGTTAAGATGGTATTAATAAAAGGTATGAGGTGTACTATGGGGTTGTTAAAACTGGTGATCGTAGATGATGAGCCGATCCTGCTGGAGGGTCTGGTAAAGACGTATGACTGGAACGGTATGGGATATGAGGTGGTTGGTTTTGCGCAGAGCGGAGAGCAGGCGTTAAAGGTAATACGCGAAAAAAAACCACACGTAGTGCTGACAGACATCAGGATGAAACAGATTTCCGGACTTATGGTAATGGAAGAAATCAAGAAAGAGAACCCGGAATGTCAGTTCGTGGTATTAAGTGCATACAGGGACTTTGAATATGCGAAGAAGGCATGTGATCTGGGGGCATTCGCATATCTTCTGAAGCCGATTGAAGATGAAAAATTACAGGCGACGATGACAGATGTCGGTAAAATCTGTGAAGATCAGATCAGAAATGAGGAAAAGTATGACCGCTGGGAGAGACTTCTGAAAAAGGACGGAGATGGATTTTTGCAGGTTGTCGTGCAAAAATATGTCCAGAACCGGCTGCCGGAAGAAAAAGTAGATGAAGTCTTCCATACGCTGCAGGATGTCATGAAGGAAGGAGACCGGTTTATTACAGTATATGCAGATCTTGATCTGGCCTATAAGATTACCAATGAACTGGAATATGAAGCCTCGAGATTTTCCATGGTCAGAATGATTGAAGAAAAGATCGCAGAGAGATTCACATACTGGAAATTCGAGAGTGAAGAAGGACATCGTACATTTATTATAAAGACGCAGGAGAACACAGCGGTACATGAGCTGAAAGAACTACTGGAAGAGATAAAAAAAGAAGAGAACAGCCCGGTTATTGCAGCAATATCCAAACCATATAAAGGGATCCGCGGAATCAGAAGAAGTTTCGAAGAAGCGCAGAGATTGTTCGCTGTTACAAATGCATCCGGAGCGGGAGTATTTACAATCCCGGAGACTGTTGAAGAAAAAGAGGAAAGCCCATATCCGGCGGAGGCAGAGATGATGGTGGTCAACAGCGTGCGGAAGAACGACGCCGTACAGTTAAAGCAGGCATTTGTACATTTTATTTACCAACTGCCACACAGAGAAGAACTGCAATGCCAGTATATGCACAAGATCATGGTAAAGACAGAATTCATGTTAAAAGACAGTTACGGGATGGACGAATCACTGAATCAGCAATTTGAAAATTATTATTCGAATATGAGAAACTTAAAGGCGGCAAAAGCGGTGGATGTCTGTTACAAGATTCTGGGAACTGCTATTGAAAAAAGACTGGAAAATGCAGAGAAGAAAGAGAATAAGGGATCAAAAGAATACATTGCAGCGGCTGTGGCATATATAGATGAACATCTGGATAATGAAGATCTTTCGATTGTATCAGTGGCGACACATGTATATCTGAATCCGGTATATTTTGGACGGGTATTCAAGAATACCTTTCATATGACATTCAAACAATATCTGTTGCAGCGTAGAATGGAGCTGGCAAAGAGACTGCTGGAAGACGGAAGAACCAGCATCGGTAATATCTGCGAGCAGGTCGGAATCAGTAATCCATCCTATTTTTCGCATTTGTTTAAAGAATATACAGGACAGCTTCCGAGAGATTACAAAAGGGAATATGAAGTATGAAAAAAAGTAAAATGTCAGGAATCCAGAAAAAGTATCTGAAGTATATGTGTACGCTTCTGATACTGGCACTGGTTCTTTCCAGCATCTGTGTATGGACTTATGTCAGACGGAATATGACAGATGTGATTGTGGATAAGTATGAATTCATGAATGAGAAGATGGGGATAGCCCTGGATAATCTGTACCGGAAGACGGATGCTGTGACAGCAGAGATCATCCTGGAAAATGATGTGCAGAAGAGTCTGAAGAATAAAGAACTGCAGGAAGTAGAGAAGAATGCACTGAGCAAATATTTTGCATATATAGATCTGAATCATGTCGCTGATTACTGCTACATTGATAATAAAAGAAATGTTTACGAAAAATCCTATTCCCAGATTGGTTATTCGGATTTTCAAAGCAGCGGTCTGCGTGAGAAAATGGGGGATGAGTATGCGAAGACGCAGTGGATCTGGACCCGGGATTACCTGTTTGGTACGGGGGATGAAGCATTGTTTATCGGAAGATATGTGAATAGTATGGATTACGCACACGAACCTGGAATCGTGTATCTGAAGATGAATCAACAGTTTCTAGAAAGTGTTATGGATAAAGACAGGAAGATTGCAAAAGATGTTGCAGTGGGAATCATAAGTCCGGAAGGAAAGACTTGCATCCGGCAGGAACCGGAAGATCTCAGTATCGAAAAAAGGACAATGGAGAAGATTACGGAACTGACCAGAACGAAAAAATCCGGTGTGATCGTGCGGGGAAAAAAGATAGAAGGCGGGATTTTACAGGCATACCGGCAGGAAGAGACAGGAATGGTGATCTTTACACTGGTGCCGGATATGGTATTGAATCAGGGAATGACGCAGATATTGATCGTATTACTCACTATCTATGCGGTGATCGCAGTGCTGGCGTTTGTATTAAGTCTTTATGCATCACAGACATTTACCCGGCCGATCAGACAGATCAGTGATGCCATGACAAGTTTTGATGGAAATGATTTTACACATACCATTCAGATCCATACGGACACAGAACTGGATAAGATCGGGCATGCCTATAACGAGATGTTAAAGAATATCGAAGAGTTCCAGAACGAGGTCAAGAATCAGCAGAAAGAACTAAGAATTAGTGAGATGAATACGCTGATCAGCCAGATTAATCCGCATTTTCTCTATAATACCCTGGATACCATCTATATGCTGGCGCGGATCAACGGGGAAGAGAAGACGATGAAGATGATACAGGCACTGTCAAAGTATCTGCGTCTGTCACTGAGCAAAGGACGTGAGATTGTGACAGTAGAAGACGAGCTGGAAAATGTAAAAAGTTATATGGAGATCCAGCAGATCCGCAATGAGAATCTGTTCCACTATGAGATTGAATGTGGAGAAGAACTGAAAACAAGGTGGATATTAAAGCTGATCTTACAGCCAATTGTGGAAAATGCAGTCAAATATGGATTTTGTGATATCTTCGAAGGTGGTCTGATAAGGATCAGTGTCACTGAACAGGCCGGACAGCTTACATTCAGTGTCTATAATAACGGAACTCCGATGGAAGAGCAGATAGCAGAGAAGTTAAACGGACTGTCGGAGATACCGGTGTCAAAAATGAAAGACAGTTTTGAAGACAAAAAACATGGTTACGGTGTGATAAATATTATTACACGACTGCGGTTAAAGTATGGGGAGGATGTGAGAGTTTTCTATGAATCTGATACAAATGGAACCGTCTGTGTTATCCAGATTCCGGATGACGGGAAAGAAAACAGTGAACAGTAGACGGATTATGGCAGCAGTGATGGTGATCGCCATGCTGACAGCACTGACCGGCTGTGCGGGAAAAGAGAATACACAGACCAGAAAAAAGAATAAAGTAGTAGAGATTCCAATGATCCTTACCGTAGATTCCAGTACCGGTAATAAGAATGAAGAGGAAGTGGTGGAGCGGTTTAACAGGGCATATAAAGGAAAGTATCATATAGATGTGGACTGGGTGATGGAGACGGAGGAAGAATACCGGAAGAATCTGAAACGTATGAATGTGACAGATGAATTACCGGCTATTATCACTGATCTGCGTATGCTTCCGTCTTTCTATCAGATGATGATCAAGAAAGGCAGGATTGAGGACCTGACACCGTACATTAATGAAGATCAGGAATGGAAGGATATGATCGAACCGTCAGTAATGGAATCGGTCATGGAAGAAGATGGAAAGATTTATCTGGGGCCGATCAGCACGGCGGCATTCGCCTGTTCAGGGGTTTTCTGGAACCGGGAGTTATTTGAACAGGCAGGAATCAGCAGATTTCCTGAGACATGGGAGGAGTTCTGGGAATGTTGTGAGAAACTGAAAGCAGCAGGGATCACGCCGCTTGCCCTGCATACGGAAGGGACGGCATGGGCCGCAATGCTGCTCGCAACGGCAGAAGTAGCAGGAAGTGAAGAAGGTGCGGCATTCATGAAGCAATTATATCCGGATACCTATCAGAATGAGCCGGGGCTGGAGATAGCCGGTACATTAAAAAAATTATTCCAATATACGACCCGGGATGCATTACATAATGATTTTGACGTAGCTTATGATAATTTTGTGGCAGGAAATGCAGCGATGATACCTAATGGTTACTGGATGATTGATCAGATTCCGGAGGAAATGCAGAAAAAAGTATGTTTTTCTACATTTCCTGAAAATAAACTGATAGGCTCACCGGAGACATTCGGCTGGGCAGTTGTATCAACTTATAGTGAAAAAGTAAAAAAAGGCGCAGTTGAGTTCCTCAAATTCAGAACGAAACTGAATAAAGAACAGAAAGAGGAGTTGCTGAACAGCAGGACAAGACAGGAAGGAACGCTGTTAGATGATTATCTGAAGGCTTATACGGGAAATCCACAGATTGTACCGAATTATCAGGTGAAGTGGAATTCACTGCTGCAGGAGGATGTACTGGGAGAATGTCTGGCGGACCTGGTACAGGGAAAGATAACGGAGCAGGAATTCACGCAGGCAGAAGACGAAAGCATCCGGCAGTTTGAAGAAGAACAATAGATATGTTTTTTTGTATATCAGGTTGTTTTATTGATACAGGATCTGAGCGCATTTCTGTTAATATAATGACAACAAGAGAAACGAAGGTTTCAAAAAAGAAAGGCGAGGGAAATGAATTATGAAAATGCGTAAAGTTGTATCAGCAATGCTGGTAGCAGCCATGGCAACAGGAATGGTTGCAGGATGTGGAAGCTCTTCTGACAGCAAGTCAGACAAGAAAGACGCAAAAGGAAAAGTATACTACTTAAACTTCAAACCAGAACAGGATGAGCAGTGGCAGGATCTGGCAAAAGAGTATACAAAAGAAACAGGAGTGGATGTCACAGTACTTACAGCAGCATCCGGAGAATACGAAAAGACATTAAAATCTGAGATGGCTAAGAGCAATGCTCCGACACTGTTCCAGGTAAACGGACCGGTTGGACTTGCAAGCTGGAAAGATTACTGCTACGATCTGAAAGATTCTGATGTTGCAAAACAGCTGACAAGTGATGATTTCGCACTGATGGACGGCGACAAGATGTCAGGAATCGCATACGTAATAGAAAGCTACGGAATCATTTACAACAAAGAACTGTTAAAGAAAGCAGGATACTCAGCTGATGATATCACTAACTTTGACAGCTTCAAGAAAGTTGTAGAAGATATCACAGCAAATAAGGACAAACTTGGATTCTCAGCATTTACATCCGCTGGTATGGACGGATCATCTGACTGGAGATTCAAAACTCATCTGGCAAACCTTCCAATCTACTATGAATACAAAGATGAAGGAATCGATAACACAGATGCTATCAAAGGAACATACCTTGATAACTACCGTCAGATCTGGGATCTCTACATCAACAACGCTACTTGCAAACCAACAGAACTTTCTACAAAGACAGCTGACGATGCAACAGCAGATTTCGTAACAGGTGATGCAGTATTCTACCAGAATGGTACATGGGAATATAACAACATCAAAGACGTCGGAGATGACAATCTTGGAATCCTTCCAATCTACATCGGTGTAGAAGGCGAAGAAGATCAGGGAATCTGTACAGGTACAGAGAACTACTGGTGTGTAAACTCCAAAGCATCTGAAGACGACATTCAGGCAACACTTGATTTCATGAACTGGTGTGTAACATCTGATGATGGTGTAAAGGCAATGTGCAAAGACATGGGATTCACAATTCCATTTAAGAAGAACCTGAAATCAGACAACGTACTTGTTAACGAAGCAAACAAATATACAGAAGACGGAAAGACTCCTGTATCTTGGAACTTCTCAACAATGCCATCAGAAGAGTGGAAGAACGGAGTGGGTTCTGCACTGACAAGTTACGCAGCAGATCCGACAGATGCAAACTGGGCAAAAGTTACAACAGCATTCGTTGACGGATGGGCAAAAGAAGCTGCAGCAGCAAAATAAAAATAAAAATGTAACAATCAAAATAGTTATATGAAGTGAGTAGTGGCGGGCGGTTGCAAGAAACACCCGCCGCTTTTATGAAAAAGTGCAGGGAAATGAAGCGGAGATTCTCTGCATGGGAGGAGGAATTTATTATGGAAAAATCCATCAAACGTTATATGCCGATTTTCGTGCTTCCAACGTTTTTTGCATTTATTCTTGGCTTTATCGTTCCTTTTATTATGGGAATCTGGCTTTCATTTTGTAAATTTACAACCGTAACAGACGCGAAATTCGTAGGATTTTCAAATTACATAGAAGCACTGAAAGATACGGCATTCCGTCATTCATTCTGGTATACCGTACTGTTCGCAATTGCATCTCTTCTGATCATTAACATCATAGCATTTGCACTTGCAATGGCACTGACAAAAGAAATGCACGGAACAAATGTCTTCCGTACGATCTTCTTCATGCCGAACCTGATCGGTGGTATCGTACTTGGATATATCTGGCAGCTGATCTTTAACGGAGTTCTCTCCAGATATGGTACTGCACTTGCTCTGAATGAGTGGTATGGCTTCTGGGGACTGATCATTCTGGTCAGCTGGCAGCAGATCGGTTATATGATGATCATCTATATTGCGGGTCTTCAGTCTATTCCTGGTGATGTCATTGAAGCAGCAGAGATTGACGGAGCAAATAAGATCCAGACATTATTCAAGGTAACAATCCCGATGATGATGCCATCGATCACGATCTGTATGTTTCTGTCAATTACAAACGGATTCAAGTTATTCGATCAGAACCTGTCCCTGACAGCCGGTGAACCGTCTAAGATGTCTGAGATGATGGCGTTAAACATCTTCAATACGTTCTACGGACGTACCGGATGGGAAGGAGTCGGACAGGCGAAGGCAGTCATCTTCTTTGCGATCGTAGTTGTGATCGGTATGATCCAGTTACGTGCAACACGTTCTAAGGAGGTACAGCAGTAATGAAGAAAAAAACAAGTAAATTAAGCTGGTTTGGAACAGGTGCATTTACGATCATCGGTATTGTATATATCATGCCGATCCTGATCGTGCTGATCAACTCATTTAAAAATAAAGTATTTATCAACAAAGAACCATTCAAAATCCCGACAAAGCAGACATGGGTAGGAATCGATAACTTCCTGTCCGCAATTGACAAATATGAACTGCTGAGTGCAGTCGGCTGGACTGTATTTATCACAGTTGGTTCCGTACTTGTGATCCTTGTATGTACTTCTATGTGTGCATGGTATATTACAAGAGTAAACAGTAAGTTTACAAAACTGTTATATTTACTCTGCGTATTTTCCATGGTTGTTCCGTTCCAGATGGTTATGTTCACCTTATCGCTGGTAGCTGACCGTACCGGTCTTCGTACACCTTGGGGAATCATCATCATTTACCTCGGATTTGGTGCAGGTCTTGCAGTATTCATGTTCTGCGGATTTGTAAAATCCATTCCACTGGAAATTGAAGAAGCAGCAATGATCGACGGATGTACACCACTTCGAACCTTTTTCTCCGTTGTACTTCCGATCATGAAGCCGACATACATTTCCGTAGGAATCCTGGAGACAATGTGGATCTGGAACGACTTCCTGCTTCCATATCTGGTACTGGATCTGAATAAGTATAAGACAATCTCAATTGCAATCCAGTATATGAAGGGAAGTTACGGACGTGTAGATATGGGTGCTGTTATGGCAGCGCTGATCCTTGCGGTAATTCCGGTAGTTATCTTCTATCTGGCTTGCCAGAAGCACATTATTAAGGGTGTTGCTGCTGGAGCGGTAAAAGGATAGCTGGACCTGAATAAATAATAAATAAAGTCTTCTTGTGCTGACTACGAATGCACTGGAAGACTTTATTTATTTTTATTTCGTGTGTATCGAAGGGGGAAGCGGTGATGACAATAAATAGATATTTATTACAAATATGTGATATAATATTCAAAGAATACAAAAGTCAGCAGAGGAAAACATGATTCAAATATACATATGTGAAGACGAAAAGATACAATTAGAATTCTGGAAAAGAACCATAGAGGACTATATAAAATCCGCAAAGATAATGGCAGAAATTGTCTCAGCACGCCAGAATCCACAGGACATCCTGAACGATATAGAACAATGCGATAATTCACAGCGTCTGTTCTTCATAGATATCCAGATGCCGGAATATGAGATGAACGGACTGGAATTGGCAAGGAAGTTAAGAGAGAAGAATAGCGATGATTATCTGGTGTTCATTACGTCTAAAGATGATCTTGCATATAAGGTCTTCGAATACCAGTTGGATGTGCTGGATTATATAATGAAAAAACCAAAGTACTATCTGGAAAATGCAGATATGGCTCCTCTTACAGAACGTTTAAACCGGATCTTTTATAAGATCAACCAGGATCAGAAGGAAACAGAGCAAAAGAAAATACAGCTTGGATCAGGCAGCAGAAAATATAACATAGCAATAGAAGATATCATATATGTGCAGGCAGTCAAGGGTACACATCTGGTAGAAATCAATATTGCATGTAAGAAAATCCAGGTAAGACAGACATTGAAAGAGATAGCTGAGCAGATAGATATGGAAGAATTTTTATTCGTAAATAAATCCTGTATTGTACAAAAGCGGATGATATTATCGGTTGATAAGAAGAACAGAAGAGTGAATCTGACCGGTGGATATCAGGTAGAAATTGCGGTGCGTGAAATGAAGAAAGTCTGTACAGAAGCAGAAAGGCTAGGAATAGGAAATGTGGTTTGTATATGATTTGTTATCAGCGTGTATTGTCGTAATGAGTACGACAGGATTGCTTACAGCAAGGATAAAAGGATGGCAATATATAGCGTTAACAATATATGTGACAGTTATGGCCGAATTAAGTAAAATAACTGGTTTGGGACAGGTTATCGGATTAGTAATGGTACCTGTATTATTTGTGTTATTGGCATTCTGCATAAAGAAAAACAGAATTTGGAATCTGTGTCTTGGATGTGTTGGATATTTGATAAATATAACTTTGAATAATCTGGCATTATATATGGTAAGTAAGTTTGGAAAGATATCTGTATATACTATATCGGAAAAATATTGGTTACTATTTTCCATAGGATATATAGCTTTCATTGCAATGCTGATTTTTTTTATCAGAAGATGTCTGATAGATAAGAAAAAGGAATCCATAGAAAAGATGACGCAGACAATGACGATAGGATTATTTACTAATCTTATGCTTTTTTTGTTGATATTCATAATAAATATATCTATGGTAGAACGAATCGGTTATTCTATTCGGGGAATAAGATTCAATATCATATTATTTGCAATCTGCCTATTGATAAGTTCTATTCTTTTTATAGCATGTATCATGACTGTAAAAAAGGAAGAAGAACAGAAAGCAGAAGAAAAGCAATTGGAAATATTAAAATCATATATAAAAAATCTAGAACAACTAAATGAAAAAACTAGTGCATTCCGACATGATTACAAGAATATCTTATCCGGATTATCTGGTTTCATAAAAGAAGGAAAGACAGAAGAAATGAAAGCTTATCTGTCAGAAATCATACATACAACAGAAAAGATTAGTGAAGGACAGGACCTAGCATGGAAAGAACTAAAATATGTATATCCGCTGGAGTTAAAAGGATTCTTATACGAAAAAATATTATCTGCATATGCACAAAAGATTCAGATGTATCTGCAGATAGATGAAAAATTAGATTTACAATGTAGTTATATGAAGGATGTCATTCGAATACTCGGAATATTTATTGATAATGCAATCGAAGAAACCAGGGATATGGAAAATGGTTATATCATTATCGTTGCAATGAACACGGAGCAAGGATGTTTCTTTTCTGTAACTAATAATTATAAGAATAAACCGGAACTGGCACTGATACAGCAACGAGGATATACAACAAAAGGAGAAAATCGTGGCATGGGATTATATTGGGCAGACGAGTTGGTAAAGAAGCATGAAATTATGCATAATACGAATATTACAGATACAGAAATTGCGCAGGAAATAGAGATTATGAAAGAATAAAAATGGATGAAAGCAGTTGCAGAAATGTAGCTGTTTTTTATATGCAAACGTTTACGTCAGAATGTGATACGTTTATGCCAAATGTATTTATTTACAAATAAAGTATGATATGATGGCAATATAAACAAAGAAGGGATGCAAAATTACAAGAAAAATAGCAAAACATATAATTGATTGGGAAGATAAGAAAAGAAATTATTCTGATGAAGAAAAGATAGTTTTACAATATGGGATTGAATTGTTTTTGAATTCAGCAATCAAAACAATACTATATATAATTGGGGCTATCATAATAGGAAGAGTAAAAGAGACTCTTTTTGCTTTAGTGATATGGTGTATTATTCGAAAACAATCTGGAGGAAGACATGCAAAAAAAGATTTTGTATGCTTTGTAATATCTGGAAGCGCAATTTTTTTCCCGGTAATGGTATCTTCTGCTTTAAAGCTTACTTTAAAAATGATAGTCATTAGTGTGATTGTAATTAATTTAATATATATGCTATATGCACCATATGATGAGTATTTTTATGCCGAGGAACGAAAAAATGAAAAAAAGATTGCTAAATATAAATCTATAGTATGTTCGAATTTTGCTTTGATAATAGGATATTTATGTGAAACAAAGTATTTAAATATTGCAATAATCATATTATTGGAACAAGGCGGGTTAATTATACATAGGGAAAAAGGAGATAGAAATGAATAAGAGAGAGTATTCGATTATTGAAAAAATGGCAATTTATTTAGCTGAGAGAAGTTGTGAAAAAAGTGTACCTGTGTTTTCACATAAAGTGGATAAACCTCAAAATATAGAAAAAGCATTGGGAAAAGTAAAAGAGGGGCTGATTTTGGAAGATATGAAGAACAATGTAGATTAGGAGCAGTTCTATCAGGGGATTTTGGGAAAGATGAAGGAATTGTAATTTATGGAAGATCGAACGGAGGACAGAGCTTTTGAATTACTGAAAAAATTAGTTAAAAACGTACAATTATCCAGTAAAAAAATATTGATTCTAATTACAGGGATTGTTATATCGGCTTTCATTACGTTTATAAGACCACAAATAGTAAGCACACTCACGGATGCTGGATTGGCGAAGAAAAATTTTATGAACATTGTATTTTGGTGCGCAATTTTGCTTATATGTGCCGTTTTTGAATATGGAAATGGATTGCTTCAAATTAAAATATTTGTAAAAATGAATAATCAATTTGTGGAAGATATGTATCGGATGGCATTAAATAAGATTTTGAAAGCACCATATAGGTATTCGCAAAATCGGACATCAGCAGAACTTTT
>OJUG01002340.1_pt1 | contig 20366 bp, 15 predicted proteins | sample 1599841 | NCBI WGS metagenome assembly OJUG01 (sample SAMN04168659, study PRJEB22393) | human gut metagenome | biome: human gut microbiome; feature: stool | host: Homo sapiens | collected 2014-05-12 | reverse complement strand
AGCTCCATCACTTATCATAGAATGTCTATTTACAGACTTTATTTCACAGACTCAAGAAGTCAAACATTGTATTGATGGCTTTATTACAATGTAAACTATTTGCCGATCACAGGGTTAATATTTACATTAAATTCTTTATTATACTTTATAAGCATTTTTAATAAATACTCTCCAGCACATCAAAATAATTCTCAAACGTTTTTCTGCAACACATTGGATTATCTATAATCACACCATCAATTATAAGCCCTGCCATTGCAAAACTCATTGCCACACGGTGATCCTCATAAGTATCAATCTCACATCCATGAAGAACGCCTGGTTCAATAACCACATCTGTTTTTGTTCCTTCAATAATTTCTGTCTTGCAACCAAGTTTTCTAAGTTCTGTTGCAATTACTGCCACTCTGTCTGATTCCTGTCCTCTAATGTGACCTATATTTTTAATAATGGTTTTTGAGTTTGCAAATGCAGCTACAACAGCCATTGTCAGTGCCTGATCTGAAAAATCAGACATATCTATTTCAATCCCAGGATAGCTGTCAATACCTGTTCCATCAACTTCAACACCTACAGGTGTATCTGTTAATTTACATCCTAACTTTTCCAAAACTGTTAAAAATTTAATGTCTCCCTGCATTGAATTTAAATGAATACCTTTTACAGCACTTTTCACTTTAAGTAAAATTGCCATGGCATAAAAATAACATGCTGCCGACATATCAGGTTCAATGGCATAAGAATCCAAACTTACTTCCTGTTTTTTTATGTTATATTTATTGTTATTTTTTTTAAATATAATGCCAAACTGTTCTAACATTCTAAGGGTTATCTTTATGTAAGCACCATTTGATCTTGAACCTGTCAGATTGACTTCCATTCCGTTAACTGCAGCTGCCATCAGTAATGCGCTTGCATACTGACTGCTTTTAGATGTATCAATTGATATTTTTGTTTCTCCTATTCCCTTTGAATTTAACTTAAAGGGAAAATGTCCTTCTTTTTCTAAATATTCTATTTCCACACCATTTTCCATAAGTTTGTCAAGCAATTCACTCATTGGTCTTTTTTTCATTTGTTCAGAAGATTCCAGTGTATATTTTCCGCCACACACAGCAAGTAACATTGTCATAAATCTTGCTGCAGTTCCTGCACTTCTAACATTTATTGTAGCTTCATTATTTGGAATTCTTCCGTTCTCGCCTTGAATCACAACTGTTTTTGCATTTTCATCAATTTCCAGTTTAAAGCCAAGTTTATCCAGACAGTCCAAAAAAGCTCTTGAATCATCACTAAATAAAACGCCACTAAGCTTACATTTTCCATTTGAAATTGCAGCTAACATTAATGCTCTGTTTGTAATACTTTTTGACCCCGGTACCTCAACGTTTATATCTTTTTTATTTATAACTTTTTTTATTATATATTTTTCCATAATTTCTTATTCTTTCTTTTGATAAATTATTGGTTTTCTAATAACCAATTTGCAAACAGAATACTATAATATTTTCGCCTATTTAATTATTTAATTTTAAAATTGTAGTAGCTCGCCTTTAAGTGTTTCAATATGTTGAACAATATGTCCAATATTTCCCTCTCCGGCATATTGTGTTTCATCAAAAAAGTTATTATCCAATGTAGACCAAAACAATTTGTTTTCTGTGCCATTAACATCTACTATTTTATTTAACTTTCCAACATAAACTTCAAGGTAATAGTTTTCAATATAATATTTAAAATCCATTATATGTAAAAGCATAATATCATCTTTTGTTATGGTTGTTTCTTCTTCAAGTTCTCTATATGCAGCATCAAGTCCATTTTCGTTTTTTTCTATTTTTCCACCCACAAAATTTGCTAATCCCTTATACGGATCTTTTTTTCTTTTACACATCAATATTTTATCTGCATTTTCATTATATACTACTATTACATTGTATCCTCTCATATTTTCACCCTTATAAAGTTTATTCTATTACTTTACATCACTTTCATTAGTAATAAACATTGCATCACCAAAACTAAAGAATCTATACTTTTCTTCTACAGCAGTTTTGTAAGCATTAAGGATATTGTCTCTTCCAGCCAACGCTGATACAAGCATTAATAATGTTGATTCTGGTAAATGGAAGTTGGTAATAAGGCAGTCAATTGCCTTAAATTTGTAACCCGGATAAATAAAAATCTGTGTCCAACCACTGCCGGCATGAATCACACCATTTTCATCTGCCACAGTTTCAAGAGTTCTTGTGCTGGTTGTTCCAACAGAAATAATTCGTCCACCATTTGCCTTTGTATCATTTATCATTTTGGCATCTTCTTCGTCCACCATATAAAATTCAGAATGCATATGATGTTCCAGAATATTTTCTACCTTTACAGGTCTAAAAGTTCCAAGTCCAACATGAAGTGTAACGTGTGCAATCTTTACACCTTTTTCCTTAATCTGCTCCAGCAACTCCTTTGTAAAATGAAGACCTGCTGTTGGTGCAGCTGCAGAACCTTCATACTTTGCATAAACTGTCTGATATCTGTTTTTGTCTTCAAGCTTGTGTGTAATATAAGGTGGAAGTGGCATTTCTCCAAGCTGATCCAGCACCTCTTCAAATATTCCCTCATACTTAAACTGAATAAGACGATTGCCTTCTTCAACCACGTCAATTACTTCACCCATTAAAAGTCCATCACCAAAACTAATAACCGTTCCCGGCTTACACTTCTTTCCAGGCTTTACTAAAGTTTCCCAAACGTCATTTTCACGTCTTTTTAACAATAAAACTTCAATCTTTGCATTGGTTCCGACTTTGCTACCATAAAGTCTTGCCGGCAACACCTTTGTGTCATTTATAACAAGACAGTCACCTTCATGTAAATAGTCGATTATTTCCTTAAAAATATGATGCTGCACTTCACCTGTATTCTTATTAAGAACCATTAATCTTGAACTGCTTCTGTCTTCTAAAGGATCCTGTGCAATTAATTCCTCCGGTAAATCATAATAATAATCATGTAAACTCATTTTATCTGCATCGCTCATAACTGTTCCTCTTTTCGTCTATATTTAAAACTATCAAATCTAATTTTTGTTTTTACGCTAACTTTAAATTTTTAAAATAATATATTCCAACATTAAACGGACTATTTTTATAGCTGTTCACTATCTAATACTATTGTAAATGGACCGTCATTTTCAAGTTTAACTTTCATATCAGCGCCAAACTCACCGGTTTCAACAACCTTAACCTGCTCTCTGCATTTTTCAATTATGTACTCATACATTTCATTTGCCATGTCAGGCGCACCTGCGTTAATAAAAGATGGTCTGTTGCCCTTTTTACAATTTGCATATAACGTAAACTGTGATACTAGCAAAAGTTCTCCATCAACATCTGCCAAAGCCAAGTTGGTCTTTCCATTTTCATCATCAAATATACGCATCCCAATTAATTTTTTAATCATCTTATCGGCAATTTCTTTTGTATCATCATTTGATACACCAATAAGAACTAAAAAACCTTTATTAATTTTGCCAACAATCTTTTCGTCAATTGTTACACTTGCATTATTTACTCTTTGAATTACAAATTCCATATTAAACCATTCCTTGTATTTTATTTTCAACTAATCTATTTTACACTATTCTTATATTTTTGTCATTAGTTGGTGGAATAAAGTATTTCTTCTAGCAAAAAAAGATGAATATTTCTCTCCCACTTCATATGGAAAAGATAATACTCATCTTTTTTATATTTTTAATATAACTATTCGACTATAAACATTTATCGGATAATAGTCAAACCCTAGCCTCTTAACTGGATTCCTAAACGCTCTAATCCGTTAAGAATCTTCTTCATTGCTCCTGCAATGTCGTTTTCTTCAAGAGTTCTGTCTTTTGCTCTAAATACAATATTGTAAGCAACTGACTTAAATCCTTTTTCAATCTGATCACCTTCATAAATATCAAATAAGCTATAGCTTTCAAGGATTTTTCCACCACGCTGTTTGATAACTGCTTCAATGTCACCAACTAAAATTTCTTTTGGTACAACCATTGAAATATCACGTGAAACAGCTGGGAATTTTGCAATTCCTTCATACTTCTTGTCGAAGTTTGCCATTTCGTAAATGTATGGCATATCAATAACAGCAACATATGCTCTTGTTTTCATATTGTAATTTTCGCAAACTGTTGGATGAACTTCTCCTAAGTAACCAATAACTGTGTCATTGTATACAACATTTGCCTGTCTACCCGGATGTAAGAATGTCTTACCAGCCTTTGCATCATAAGAAATGTCTTTGTCAATTCCAACCTGTCCTAAAAATTCTTCTACAACACCTTTCATTGTGAAGAAATCTCCATCTCCATAGAATCCTAATGTAAACTGCATTCTTTCATCAGGAAGATCTGTTACAGGTAATTCCTTTGGAATGTAAATATTACCCATTTCAAATAATCTTACATCTTTGTTACGTCTGTTGTAGTTTGTTGCAAGTGATGTAAGCATACCGTTAAGAGATGTTGTTCTCATAACACTGAAGTCTTCTCCTAAAGGATTTGAGATTGTAACTGTTTTTCTTAAATCACTGTCTTCAGGTAAAAGTAATTTGTCAAATACCTTTGGACTTTCAAATGAATATGTCATGCCCTGTGAGAAACCACAATATAATGCAACACTTCTTGCAAGTTCATCAATTCTTAATTTTTCTGATAATTTTCCTGAAGTTGCCTCTCCTGAAGGTAATGTTGTAGGAATCTTATCATATCCATAGAATCTTGTGATTTCTTCAGCAATATCACACATTCCGATTAAGTCCTGTCTAAATGTAGGAACTGTAATCATCTTTGTTTCTTTATCATATTCTAATTCTAAAGCTGGGAAGTAGCTTATCATTTCTTCTTCTGTTAAATCAAATCCAATAAGATTATTTACATAATCAGGATCAAATTTAATCTGATGTTCTTCCTTCTTTTCAGGATAGAAATCAACCATTCCTTCAACTACTTCACCTGCGCCTAATTCTTCGATTAACTGGCATGCTCTGTTAATAGCTGCTTCTGCATTGTTAGTATCAAGTCCTTTTTCAAACTTTCCTGATGCGTCAGTTCTAAGACCAACTCTCTTTGATGAAAGACGGATATTTGTACCATCAAAACATGCTGCTTCAAACAACATATCCTGAACATCATCTGTAATCATTGAGTTTTCACCACCCATAATTCCAGCTAAACCAATTGCTTTTTCTTCATCACAAATCATAAGCATATCTCTGTCTAATGTTCTTTCCTGTCCATCTAATGTTGTAAACTTTTCACCGTCTTCTGCACGACGTACCACAATCTTATTTCCTTTGATTGTTGAAAGATCATATGCATGCATTGGCTGACCAAATTCTTCCATAACATAGTTTGTAATATCAACTAAGTTATTAATTGGTCTGATACCACAGGCACTAAGTCTTCTCTGCATCCATTCAGGTGATGGAGCAATTTTTACATTTTTAACAACCTTAGCACAGTATCTTGGGCAAAGCTCTGCATCCTTTACTTCTACTTTGATGTAATCATTTACATCACCTGTTGTTCCAACAGCCTTAACTTCAGGAGCAACAAATGGCTTTCTAAATGTTGCTGCAGCTTCTCTTGCAATTCCTAATACACTGTAGCAATCTACTCTGTTAGATGTAATTTCGTATTCGAAAACTGTATCATGTAAGCCTAATACTTCTACAGCATCAGCTCCTACTTCTACACTGTCATCAAAAATATAAATACCATTTTCAGGTGCTTCAGGATAAAATTCTGTAGTTGAACCTAATTCTTCAATTGAACACATCATTCCGTTTGATTCAACTCCACGAAGTTTTCCTTTTTTTATTTTAATTCCACCAGGAGTCTTCTTTCCATCGTGTCCTCCTGCAACTCTACCACCGTCTAATACAACAGGTACTTTTAAACCTTCCTCTACATTTGTTGCACCTGTAACGATCTGAGTTGTTTCTGTTCCAATATTAACCTGACAAATAACTAATTTATCTGCATCAGGGTGCTTTTCAATTTTTTCAATTTGTCCAACAACAATTTTATCAAGGTCAGCGTCAAGTCTTTCAAAACCTTCGCACTTTGTTCCTGATAAAGTCATTGCATCCATGTATTCCTGATCAGTACATTCAAGGTCAGGAACGTATGCCTTAATCCATGATAGTGGTGTATTCATTATAATTCCCTCCTTTAATTAAAACTGATTTAAGAAACGGTCATCGTTCTCGTATAATAATCTCATGTCATCGATTTCGTATTTAAGCAATGCAATTCTTTCAAGACCTACACCAAATGCAAATCCCTGATATTCATTAGGGTCAATTCCACCCATTTCAAGTACATGTGGATGAACCATACCACAACCAAGAATTTCAATCCAACCTTCACCCTTACAGAATCTACATCCTTTACCGCCACACTTAAAGCATGTAACGTCAACTTCTGCACTTGGTTCTGTAAATGGGAAGTGATGTGGTCTAAACTTAATCTTTGTATTTTCACCAAAAAGTTCTTTTGCAAACTGCTCTAAAGTACCCTTTAAATCAGCCATAGTTACATTCTTATCAATTACCAAACCTTCAATCTGGTGGAATGATGGTGAATGAGTTGCATCTACCTGGTCTGATCTAAATACTCTACCCGGACTAACAATTCTAATAGGTGGCTGAGTATTTTCCATTACTCTTGCCTGAACTGATGAAGTCTGAGTTCTAAGTACGATATTTTTATTTATATAGAATGTATCCTGTTCGTCCTTTGCAGGATGATTTTCAGGAATGTTTAATGCTTCAAAATTGTAATGGTCAAATTCAACTTCAGGACCTTCAACAACTTCGTAACCCATTCCTACGAAAATTCTTTCAAGTTCTTCTAAAGCCAAAGTATTTGGATGCTTATGACCTACTTTATTTTTCTTTGCAGGTAAAGTAACATCAATAACTTCTGCCTGAAGCTTTGCCTCTCTAGCCTTTGCTTCAAGGTCTTTCTTTACATTTTCCAATTCTTCTTCGATATACTTTCTTGTATCATTTACAAGCTGACCAACTTTTGGTCTGTCTTCAGGAGCAACATCCTTCATACCTTTTAATACTTCAGTAAGCTGTCCTTTTTTACCAAGAATCTCTACTCTTACATCATTAAGTACACTAATGTCCTTGGCTTCTTTGATTTTTGCAATTGCCTGTTCTCTAATTGCTTCTAATCTTTCCTTCATTGTACAGTATCCTTTCTATAAGATAGTATAATTTTTTACAATTTGCTTTCCAATTAAATATTTACGGTAAACAAACATTGAGAAAACTTTTGTAGCCCGTGGGTTCATTAAAGCAGCGTAGCTGGTTTGATAGAACCGCTACGAGGCGAAAGAAGCGGGAGCGTGTTTTCGAAATGTTAGGTTTGCCGGAAATATGAATGTCTGGTGACAAATGTAAAATTATAATATTTTTATGCAAAAGAAAAGTCCCTGCATAAAAATGCAGGGACGAAATATCTATCCGCGGTACCACCCTTATTTTCACAAACGTGAACTCTCAATATACTTAACGCGTATAAAACGTCATATGCTACTTGGCTTTCACATATGAAGCTCCTGTGGGAATTTCAAATATTTCCGTCACTTAAAAGACCTTCCAGCCGATGAGTCTTTCTCTCTCAAAGAATAAAAATATTCTACTTTGCACATTCACTGCCTTTAAATATCGCATATATTTTAGCATAATGATAAAAATGTGTCAACAAGAGTTCTTTGCCGGTAAATGTTTTAAATTTATTTTTCTTGATTAATAAACATGTAGTAATATCTATCCTTAAACAATACCTTTTCTTTTCCTTCTGATTTAATTTCAAATTTAATATTGTTATATTTAATTACTATATTCTTTGAGTTTTCATCATAATGTGCATCGTATCCATTTTGTTTCAATTCTTCTAATATTTCATCTTGTTCTTTTTCACTACTAAATCTATAAAACGAATGTCCATAATAATCCTGATGATTTTTCAGTTTGATTTCAATTGACTTATTATCTTCAGTTATTCTAATATACTCGTCTCCATCATATACCTTATAATAATAGTATCCTGCAAAACCTAATATAACTATAACTACAGTAAATATAATCAATATAACTCCCATTACTTTTTTCTTATTATTTTTAATAAAATATATAACACAACCAATAATAGCTCCAAATAATAAGACGCAAATAATAAATAATAATCTCTCCATAACCTAATCCTCCCTAAAAAAATATTAATATTTTAAATTTTCGACTACCTTTTTCTACGTTACCACCAGTTTATTTAATACAACAAATCCTCAATCTTTTATACAAAAAAACTCCAAACACTACAATAATGTAAGATTCTTAAATACATTAATTGTAGTATTTGGAGTATAATAGTTCGGCTCTATTAATGTCTTTCATCACCTTGTCGTTCAAGTATTCTCTTTTATAAATTTTATCATATGTAAAATTTATTAGCAATGTTTATCTATAATATTTACCCTCTCCCTAAATTAAAATTCCACACTCTCTAAATTCATTGTCTGTTTTATGAAAAAATGCTATAATCCCACATATACTATTTATATGAGATTGGATTTATTTATGGGTAAAAAGATTTTAAAACCGATAGTAAAAATATATGATTTTTGTGCCATCATGGCTAAAGACCGTGTGGGCATTTATACTGCTCAGGCGTCTTTCTTTATTATTTTGTCGATTTTTCCATTTTTATTACTATTTTTGAATATTCTTGGTATGATAAATATTGATTCTGACACAATTTTCAGGCTCATAAATAATTATGCACCTGAAACTATCAAGCCATTGGTAATACAGATTCTTGAAGAAATATATACTCACGTATCAGGTACAGCACTTTCCATTTCTGCTATTGCAGCAATTTGGGCTGCATCTAAGGGTGTGCTGTCTGTAATGTTTGGGTTGTACGAAATCAGCAAAATTCATCAAAACAGAAATTATTTCATTTCCAGATTTATATCTATGATTTATACTGTTTTGTTTGTATTTTCAATTATCTTTACCATGGTTATTTTGGTATTTGGTAATAAAATATTCAACTTTTTGGTTTCATTTATTCCTTTTTTAAAGGACATTAGTATAACCACGCTGATTTTAAGATACCTTGTATCCTTTATTGTATTAACATTGTTCTTTATTATTATTTATAAAATTGCCAACTTTAAAATGACAACTATAAAAAAAGCTATTCCCGGTGCTTTGTTTAGTGCCCTTGGTTGGTTAGTTTTTTCATATGCGTTTTCTATTTATATTGACAATTTTTCTAATATGACATATATGTATGGCAGTTTAACTGCTGTTGTTATTATGATGTTCTGGATTTATTTTTGTATCTACATCTTTTTTATTGGAGCTGAAATCAACAAAAAAATGTATCCTGAAACAGAGGCTAAACACTTTGATTCAAGGAATCTGATAATTAAATAATCAATATTTTACAAGTTCTACATTTTTGTAGAACTTTTTTAATATGTCCTCATATTTCATATTTTGTTTTGCCATGGCAATTGCACCATTTTGACTTAATCCACTTCCATGACCAAAGCCACCACCATACAATTTGTAGCCTTCTGATATTTTTTCTATATGAAAAAACGCACTTGGAAGCATACTTATGCCGGATATTTTATTTCCAGCATTTAGATACAGCATAACATAAGGGGATACAAACACTTTCCTTATCTCACTTTGCTTTTTTAATATAATCTGTTTTAAAGATCCATTTACAACCAGCTCAGAAACAATTCCACCCTGTCCTCTTTTATTTACCTCTATGCTTTTTATATTTCCTATATTTTCTTTAAATGTATTGTAAATTCCATTTTTTATCTGCTCATTTGTAAATGTGCAATTCCATCTGTAATATGGATAATCTTTTTCATAGCCACCTGGTTTTGATTTTATAAATTTTTTGAAGTTATCATTATCCTTTATATTTTCAGAAGTTTTTTTGTGCAATAAATTTGCACTTTGAAGATAATCTTTCTTCTCCTTTCCCCATATCTTATAGTCAGTTGTAAATCCACAGGTTGTAGAGAAATAATAAGCATTTATTAATTTTCCATGTTCTTTTAATACTTCATTTTTTGTATCATATGCTGCTTTTTTGCAATTTTCATTTGGCTCAATACGATTGTACACCTGATAATCTGTGCTATCATCAGCTACTGCATTATATTTTTTATACTTGTCTTTCCTTTGTTTTAATATGTATGTTCTTGCACATACAGCCTGTGCCTTCAATGCTTCAAGTGGTGCATCTGTTCCAATTTCACTTGATAGCACTTTTGCAACATACTCTTCCAAATTGACTTTATTAACTACTATCAAATTATTTTTCTGCTTATAAATATATAAAATACCATTGTATTTATTGCTGTTATTTTTTTCACTATGTCCTATCCATTTAATGTCTTTTGTACTTTCTATTTTTACAATATTATTCTTTTTAAAGAAATCGCTATTGGGCATTATTTTTAATGAATTGTTTTCCATTTTATTTCTAAAATTTTTGCCATAGTATATGCTTAATTTATTTCCTGTCACATTTATTTCATTGTGAAAAATTGAACTATTATCATTTTTTAATAATATATTTACATAGACATTTTTATTTTCTTTTTTATTAGATTCTTTGATGTCTTTTTTTGTTTCTTTTTGAGGGGTTTTATAATTTTGAGTTGTTTCTATTTGGTTTAAACTGACCGACTTTATTTTTATAAACATATCTTTACACTGGATTTCAAATATAAATAAACTTACTATCCAAACCATCAGACTTGCAAACAATATTTTTTTCATGTTTCCCCCTTTTACATATAAAAAGAAAATAACGCAGCATATATAAATATGCTGCGTAACTTATCTTAAGTATACCCGAAATGCCACCTGTGTTTTGAGTCCTAGCAAATGCCAGGTGGGCAACCGCATCTAAAGTTGCTGTCTTCCACTAAATTGAGGCTTGACATCCCTTTAGAAATATAGGAATCCCTTTAATCAAACTGTAGGTTCAAAATTAACAGGTTCACCAACATTTCAGGTACCTTTATTATAATCCAGTGCCATCATTTTTGCAATAATTTTTGTTTTCCAATTTCTGTATTTTTAATTCAATTTTTATTGTTTTATGACATTAAATTTATACTGATTTTTGAAAAAATTTTTTTTATTTCGTTATGACATTAAATTCATTATTTTTAATAATCTTTTTATTATGTTATAACATTAAATTCATTATTTTTTTGATAATTTTTTTATTGTATCTTATAAATTATCTTTTTTCCACTATATTATTTTTGTCCTTAAAAATATGATTTTCATGTATAACACCACGAACACTTGATAATGGATAAATATTACAATGTCTTCCAATTACAGTACCTGGATTAAGTACGGAATTACATCCAACTTCTACATAATCACCAAGCATTGCGCCAAACTTTTTAAGTCCTGTTGCAATCTGCTCTTCTCCATCTTTTACTACCACCAATGTTTTATCTGATTTAACATTTGATGTGATTGAACCTGCACCCATGTGTGAATGTGTTCCTAATATGCTGTCTCCTACATAATTGTAATGGGGAACCTGAACAGTATTAAACAATACTACATTTTTAAGTTCTGTAGAATTTCCAACTACACAGTTTTTGCCTACAATAACCTTTCCTCTTACAAAAGCTCCCGGTCTTACTTCTGTACCTGCGTCAATAATTAAAGGACCGTTTAAGGTTGCTGTTTTTGCAACTGTCACAGATTTATGAATCCACACATCATCTGATGGATGATCAAACTCATCAAGTGATAATGTTTTTCCAAGTTTTAAAATGAAATCTCCTATGTCAGATAGTACTTCCCATGGGTAAGTTTTATCCTGAAATAATTCTGATGCTATTGTTTCATTTAAGTCATACATGTCTTTTATTGTGTACATAATTTTCTCCCTTCTGGTTGATAGCGATTGTTATTGATTTTATGTATACACATAAAATCAATAACCACGCGCGCATGCGCGTTGTAAAACCAAAAATGAAATAGCATTTGCAAGTAAACTTGCAAATGCTTTTCCATTTTTGGTTTTGTATCGCTTAATGTGTTCGCGATTACTCTACAGTTACTGATTTGGCAAGGTTTCTTGGTTTGTCTACATTTAATCCTTTTAATACTGTTGTATAATATGCAACAAGCTGAAGCGGTACTACTGTAACCAATGGCATTAAAATGTCTTCTAGTGCAGGTACTTCAATAATTTCGTCCATTATACCTTCACTAAACTCTGTGCCTTCTTTTGTAACAGTAATTGTAAACGCACCACGGGATTTTACTTCCTGAATATTACTCACCATTTTTTCTAATAACTCACTCTGTGTTGCAACACTGATAACAGGCATTTCATCTGTAACAAGTGAAATTGTTCCATGCTTTAATTCTCCGGCTGCATAACTTTCAGAGTGAATATATGAAATTTCTTTCAATTTAAGCGAACCTTCCATACTCAATGTATAGTCAAGTCCTCTACCAATATATAACAGACTTGATGTTGTAATCAGTTTACTTGCAACATATTGACATTTTTCAGCACAATTCATTGTTTTTTCTATTACATCAGGAATGTCTGAAAGTTCTTTTGTAAGTCTCATACACTCTTCTTTTGTAATATGACCTTTTGCATATGCCATTTCAAATGCAAACAAATACATTACTGCCATCTGTACTGAGAAAGCCTTTGTTGATGCAACTGAAATTTCAGGACCTGCATGTGTATATAAAACCATGTCAGCCTCTCTGGCAATTGATGATCCTTTCACATTGACAACTGCTAATACTTTTGCACCTTTTTCGTGTGCAAGCTTTAATGCTGCTTTTGTGTCCGCTGTTTCACCTGACTGTGAAATAACTATAACCAAATCTTCAGGCATTACGATTGGATCTCTATATCTAAATTCTGATGCAATATCAACTGTTACCTCTGTACGGGCAAGTTTTTCAATAACATATTTACCAACCATACCTGCATGCATTGCTGTACCACAGGCAACAATAAAGATTTTTCTGTAATTTTTCAAATCCTCCTTTGTCATACCACACTCTGATAAATTTGGCATACCGTCAATAATACGTGGAGCAATTGTTGTCTTTACAGCTGTTGGCTGCTCATGGATTTCTTTTAACATAAAATGTTCATATCCACCCTTTTCGGCAGCATCCATATCCAAATCTGATACTTTTACTTCTTTTACGATTTCCTGTTTATGAATATCACAAAATTCTACTCTGTCAGCCTTGATTGTTGCGATTTCATTTTCTTCAAGAAGATAATACTTTCTTGTATACTGTAAAATTGCAGGAACATCTGATGCAATAAAGTTTTCTTCATCACCAACACCAATAATCAGTGGGCTGTCTTTTCTTACTGCAAAAATCTTATCAGGAAAATCTTTAAATAAAATACCTAATGCATAAGCACCCCTAATGTCATTTAAAGTCTTGATAATTGCACCAACAGGATCTCCGTCATAATAGTAATCTAACAATTTTGCAACTGTTTCTGTATCTGTCTCGCTGACAAATGAATATCCTTTTCCAATTAAGAACTTTTTAATATCTTTATAGTTTTCAATAATACCATTATGTACAATTGAAACTCTCTTACTTCCATGAGGATGTGAGTTGATATCAGATGGCTCACCATGTGTTGCCCATCTTGTATGACCAATACCACAATGTCCATCAGGCTTATGATCATCTTCTATTTTCTTTCTAAGATTTTTAAGTTCACCTTTTGATTTTTCAACTGTAATGTTTCCGTCTTCGAATACTGCAATACCAGCTGAATCATATCCTCTATATTCTAATTTTGATAAGGCATTTAAGAGTACTTCCGTACAATCTCTCTCACCAACATATCCTACGATACCACACATTATTTTTTCCTCCTATAAAACTGTGCTACATAATTGTAATAGCCGGTCATCTGTCCTGCATTGTTTAAATTGATAACATTGTTAAATCTGCCTTTAATAAAATCATCAAGTTTCTGCATGTACTCATCAGCAGAAATCTTTCCTTCTGCTACCTGAGTCAGTCCCAACTCCCAGCTGGCTGTAAGTTCCGGATTAAGCAATGACTTAATGGAACCGTGTACAACCCCAAATATCATTTCACCTAACTGTGTAGGTGTAATAACCTGTGTTTTTTTATTTAATGCAATATATTTGATATTTGTCAGTTTCTTTATGATTTCAGCTCTTGTAGCACTGGTGCCAATACCAGAGCCTTTTATTTGTGCTCTAAGATCCTCATCTTCTATTAACTGCCCTGCATTTTCCATTGCAAGAATCAACGAACCTGACGTGTATCTTTTTGGTGGTGATGTCTCACCTTCCTTTATATTACATTCCGTAACATTTATTTTGTCACCTTTCTTCATATTATACAACAAATTGAAGAATTCTTCATCAAGACTTTGCTCGCTATTTTCACTTTCTTCATTTTGAACATTTGCACTATCTGATTCTTTATTTTCTTTTGTATTTGCCTTTGTCTGAACCTTTTTCTTTTCTTTTGGTACACCAACTATCTCAAAAAATCCCTTTTGAACAAGAATTTTAAAATTGGATGAAAACTGCTCTGTATAAGTCTTTTCATCAGAAAAAACAGCCGGCATAATTCCTGTTAAAGTTGCCTTTTTGTAAATGGCCGGTGGGTAAAAAATACTTAAAAACCTTCTTACAATCACCATATAGACCTTTTGATTTACAGGCTTTTGTCTTACCAGTCCATTTAATCCCTGTCCTGTAGGTATAATGGCATAATGGTCTGTGATTTTTTTGTCATCTACATACTTTGTTTTTTCAAGTCCCTTAAATGACCCTGCTTGTAATATATTTTTTGCAAATGGTGCACATGGTCCATAATTTTGTAAGCCTGCAATATTTTTGTGGATTTCTTTTGCCACAGCTGTTGAAAGAACTCTCGCATCTGTTCTTGGATATGTACAAAGCTTTGCCTCATACAACTGTTGTACCACATTTAATGTTTCGTCAGGACTTATTTTAAACAATTTTGAACAGTCATTTTGAAGTTCAGCCAAATTGTAAAGTAATGGTGCCTGCTTTTTTTCATCCTTCATGTTAATGGATTTAACCGTCATTTCCAATGGATAAGGCTTAACATCACCCTGCGTCTGCTCATTATTTGTGACTTTGTATTTTTCCATTGCTACAATTAAAGCTTCAGCTGTAGTTTTTTCTTTAAACCCATTCTCTTTATAAAGTAGTGGAGATTCATAAAATTTAGAACCTTTTACTGCTTTCCATTCAGTGTCAATTTTTCTTCCAAATATATCTGTCAATGCATTCACACGGTAAAACGGTGTCTTTTCAAAATTTCTTATTTCTCTTTCTCTATTACAAATCATGCCAAGAACACATGTCATAACACGACCTACATTAATGGACTTCCATCCGTCTTTTAGATAATTTTGTATGGAATTGCCATATTTTAAAGTAAGAAGTCTGGAAAAATTAATTCCCATAAGATAATCTTCCTTGGCACGCAAATAAGCTGCATCTGAAAGATTATCGTATTCCTTCAAATCTTTTGCCTCTTTGATTCCACGCAAAATCTCTTCTTCTGTCTGAGAATCAATCCACACTCTTTTTTCTGCCTTGTCCTTGACCCCTGCTTCCTGGGCAACTAGTCTGTAAATGTACTCTCCTTCACGTCCCGAGTCAGTACACACATATATTGTTTCCACATCCTCACGATTTAGGATGCCTTTTACTATACCAAATTGTTTTTTTACGGAAGGAATCACTTCATATTTCCATTCAGTTGGAATAAAAGGCAAATCTCTTAAATTCCACTTTTTATATTTTTCATCATATACTTCAGGATAGCTCATTGTAACCAGATGGCCTACACACCATGTTACAATGGCATTTTCACTTTCCATATAGCCATCTTTTCTGGTAGTATTTAATTTTAATGCTTTTGCAAATTCTGCAGCAACACTTGGTTTTTCTGCAATGAATACTGCTTTTTTCATCTTTTCTCCTGTCTGATGCTATTTGTCTCGTTTAATCTATATGTTTCTTCATATTTTACTATTTATAGTAATGTCTTTATACTTATATATGACACTATTTATTTATCTCATCTAATGTCATTGTATAAGATGGAAGAAATTCATCTATAAACACTTTTATCTCTTCCATGTTCATTTCATCAAGTGAACGTTTTATGGTTTCCTGCGCCTTTTCAAAATCTGTATTTCCCATATTTTTTTCTTCGATACATTTGATATATGCTGACATTTTATCGGCTGCTTTTACATACTTCCACTCAATAGAATCATCTTCTATTAAAATATCTCTATATGAATCCTGCATATCTTCAGGAATTTCTGAAAGCAGCTGATGTGCTGCAATATCTTCCACCTTTTTGTATGCATCTCTGATTTCAGGTGCATAATACTTGATTGGTGTAGGTAAATCTCCTGTAATAATCTCAGTTGTGTCATGCATAATTCCCATTATTGCAATATGTTCTGCATTGAGATTTTTATGAAACCTTGTATTTGCAATCACCGCCAACGCATGGGCAATAATAGCCACTTCCAAACTATGTTCAGCAATATTTTCATTGATGGTATTGCGCATCAGTCCCCATCTGTTAATATATTTCATTCTTGCCAACATACCATAAAAATTGTTCATTTTATCCACCTCTGCACACGAAATAACAATTATGTAATTATATCAAAAATATGGTCTTTTTACTAGTGTAAATAATTCTCATGTCAAGATGCATCCACAGCGGAACATCTTTGGTTTTAAATCTTATCCCACGCCTGACTAAGAGCAACATAATCTATGTAATATGAATGATGGAATAAATTGGCAATTATACAAAATACCGGAAAACATTTTTCTCTATGGCATGTACCCTTTACCAATCAATGAAAGGGATACATATAATGTAGAGATATATGCCTTCCGGTATCTTTTATTTTTATAATATTATTACTAAATACCTAAAAATTTCTTTACAATTGCTTCCATGCCGTCTACTTCAACTAAATTGTTATGACGTACTTCTGCATTTCTAATTTCTTCAATTGCATTTGGAATCTTGATATTTCCGATTTTGCTTAATTCATCAATAAGTTCAAAATCTTCCATTGCATCATACTTAGAATCAATGGCATCCATTACACTTCTTGCAAACTTAAATGGACTTGCTGTTGATGCAATAACTGTTACAGTATCATCATTTGTTTCAGCAACGTATTTCTTATAAACACTTGCTGCAACAGCTGTATGAGTATCCATTACATATCCTGTCTTTTCGTATGTGTCTTTTATAACCTTTGCAGTTTCATCTTCTGTAGCATAATTACCATAGAAATCATCAAGTTCTGCTTTCATCTCATCTGTAATAACATACTTACCATTTGTTGCAAGATCCTTCATAAGCTGGCTATTCTTTTCAGCACTGTTTCCTGCAATTTTGTAAATAAGTCTTTCAAGGTTACTTGAAATTAAAATATCCATTGAAGGAGATGTTGTAAGAATAAAATCTCTATTCTTATCATATTCACCTGTCTTAAAGAAATCGAATAATACTTTATTTTCATTTGAAGCACAAATTAATTTTGCAATTGGAAGTCCCATGTTCTTTGCATAGTATGCAGCTAAAATATTTCCAAAGTTTCCTGTAGGTACTACTACATTCATCTTTTCATCCTTTGCAAGTTTACCTTCTGCATATAATTTTGCATAAGCGTATACATAGTATGCAACCTGTGGTACAAGACGACCAATGTTAATCGAGTTGGCTGATGAGAACTGAAATCCTTTTTCATCCATTTCCTTTGCCAATTCCTTATTTCCAAAAATAGCTTTAACTCCACTTTGAGCCTGATCAAAGTTTCCTTCAATAGCTACAACATATGTGTTATCCCCCTTCTGGGTAACCATTTGTTTTTCCTGTACTTTACTTACTCCACCATGTGGATAGAAAACGATAATTCTTGTTCCTTCTACGTCAGCAAAACCTGCCATTGCAGCCTTTCCTGTATCACCTGATGTAGCTGTTAAAATAACAATTTCGTTTTTAACATTGTTTTTCTTTGCTGAAGTTGTAAGTAAATGTGGCAATATTGAAAGTGCCATATCCTTAAATGCAATAGTCTTGCCGTGGAATAATTCTAAATAATATGCTCCGTCAACTTCTGCTAAAGGCGCTATCTCTTCTGTATCAAACTTTGAATCATAAGCCTTGTTTATGCAGCTTTTTAACTCTTCTTCTGTAAAATCAGTAAAGAAAAGTTTCATAACTTCATATGCAACCTGCTGATATGTCATTTTTGATAACTCATCAATTGTTACTTCCAATTTTGGAATTTCAGTTGGAACAAATAATCCACCATCATCTGCCAATCCTTTTAAAATAGCTTCTGACGCTTTAAGTTCACCTGCTGCGCCTCTTGTGCTTTTATAAAGTATCTCTTTCATAATATTCTCCTTGTTTGCTTCATCCATGCTTATTTTTATTTTGCGTTATTTATATAATTAATCAAACCACCGTTTGAAATAATCTTCTGCATAAATTCAGGGAATGCCTGACCCTGATATTCTTCATTTTTTGTTTTGTTGTAAATTTTTCCACTGTCAAAATCCACTTCAATGCGGTCGCCCTCTTCTATAGACTTTGCTGCCTCAGGACATTCTATAATAGGTAAACCGATATTGATTGCGTTTCTATAGAAAATTCTTGCAAATGTTTCTGCAATAACGCAGCTAACACCTGCTGCCTTTATAGCTATTGGAGCATGCTCTCTTGATGAACCGCATCCAAAGTTTTTGTCTGCAACAATAATATCGCCTTCGCTTACTTTGTTTACAAACTCTTTATCAATATCTTCCATACAATGCTTTGCCAATTCTGCCGGATCAGGTACATTAAGATATCTGGCCGGTATAATAACGTCTGTATCTACATTGCTTCCAAATTTGAATACTCTTCCTTCTGCCTTCATATTGTACCTCCTATAATCCTAACTCTTCAGGTCCTGAAATCTTTCCTGTAACGGCACTTGCAGCTGCAACAGCAGGGCTTGCAAGATAAACTTCTGATTCAGGATCTCCCATACGACCTACGAAGTTTCTGTTTGTTGTGGCAATGGCTCTCTCACCTTTTGCAAGTATGCCCATATGTCCTCCTAAACAAGGACCACATGTTGGTGTGCTTACAGCACATCCTGCCTTTACAAATATTGAAGCAAGGCCTTCTTCTATACACTGTAAATAAACAGCCTGTGTAGCAGGGAAAATAATACATCTTACTCCCTTTTTAACTTCTCTTCCATCAAGAACCTTTGCAGCTATTCTCATGTCTTCGATTCTACCATTTGTACATGAGCCAATAACAACCTGATCAATTTTAACATCACCAACATTGTCAATTGTTTTTGTATTTTCAGGAAGATGTGGAAATGCTACTGTTGGCTTTAACTGACTTAAGTCAATTGTATATTCCTCATCATATACTGCATCCTCATCCGGTGCATATTCTGTAAATTCTTTTGTTGAATGCTCTTTCATGTATTCTCTAGTCAAATCATCAACTACAAAAATACCATTCTTTCCACCGGCTTCAATAGCCATGTTTGTCATGGCAAATCTGTCATCCATTGAAAGGTATTTAACACCATCTCCCATAAATTCCATTGAACGGTAAAGAGCTCCGTCAACACCAATCATTCCAATAATATGTAAAATAACATCCTTACCGCTAACCCACTTTGCAGGCTTTCCTGTAAGATTAAATTTGATAGCTGATGGTACTTTAAACCATGCCTTACCTGTAGCCATACCAGCTGCCATATCTGTACTGCCAACACCTGTTGAAAATGCTCCAAGTGCTCCGTAAGTACATGTATGTGAATCAGCTCCGATTACAACATCACCAGCAACTACTAATCCTTTTTCAGGAAGTAATGCATGTTCTATACCAACTCTACCTGTTTCAAAATAATTTGTAATATCATTTTCTTCAGCAAAGTCCTTAACACATTTGTAAAGTTCTGCTGACTTAATATCTTTATTTGGTGTAAAGTGGTCAGGTACTAAAGCAATTTTGTCTTTGCAGAATACACAGTCCACATTCATTTTTTCCATTTCTTTAATAGCAACCGGTGCTGTAACATCATTTCCTAAAACTAAATCAAGGTTAGCTTCAATCAACTGTCCGGCTACAACACTGTCAAGACCTGC
>OJUG01002338.1_pt1 | contig 20369 bp, 20 predicted proteins | sample 1599841 | NCBI WGS metagenome assembly OJUG01 (sample SAMN04168659, study PRJEB22393) | human gut metagenome | biome: human gut microbiome; feature: stool | host: Homo sapiens | collected 2014-05-12 | reverse complement strand
CTGCGACCTCCTGGTCCCAAACCAGGCGCTCTAGCCAAGCTGAGCCACACCCCGTCGCTTAACTAAAAGGCCTTATCCGTGACGCAAGATTCATTATATAGAAAGAGTTCCAATATGTCAACAACTTTTTTAAATTTTTTATTTTTATTTTTTCAACAGTTCACTCGTAGCTTACTGAGCACAGATTTCATGCTTGCATGAGGATCTGTGCACGGGAAGCTACGAAGGGAGCGCCGCTCTATGAGCAAAAGGGAGCTGCGAAGCAGCGGAAAGCCTCGCAGAGGCGATTCACGACAATAGAATGTTCGCGGAGCGTGCATTCTATTGTATGGCGAATGGCGCTGTGCCCCGGCCTCTTACAAATAGCTCAGATGATAATGGGCATTGCCCTCTCGATCCAGCTCCATCAGGACATAGGACGGTCGTCTGCCCTCCTGCCGCGGGTAGGAAATGCTGCCCGGGTTGATTGCCGTCACGTTCGTCTGCGGATCTATAAAAATCAACGGGCGGTGCGTATGTCCAAACATCACGATATCGACGCCCCGGCTCTCCGCTTCTTCCAGAATCGCTTCTGTCCCAACCGACACATAATAATGATGTCCATGGGTCAGCCAGACCCTATATTTGCCGATCTCAAATTCCTCTTCCTGTGCAAGATCCGTAAAAAAGTCGTTGTTTCCCGCTACCATATGCACCGGACAGCCTGCGATGCTTTTGATAAACGCTTCACTCCCCTCCACGTCCCCGCAGTGGATCAAAAGATCGATCTGTCCAACCATATCGAGCACCTGGGTCAGGTTCCCGTCTCTTCTGTGTGTATCACTGACGATCAGTATCTTCATCTGTTTTCTCCATCCGGCACCGCCCTATTTCTGCTCTTCCAGCATCTTTTTCATCTGACGCAGCGCCTTTCCCCGATGACTGATCGCATTTTTTTCCTCCGCGGAAAGCTCCGCCGTGGATTTATCATTTTCGTACAGATAAAAAATCGGGTCATATCCAAATCCGTTGCTGCCGCACTCTTCCCAGCCGATATAGCCCTCGATCGTTCCTCGCGTCACAAGACTGTTTCCGTCCGGCAGGGCTGCTGCAATAGCACAGACAAAACGTGCTGTGCGCTTTTCTTTCGGGACGCCGTCCAGACGGCTGATGAGGTTGGCGTTTTTTTCACGGTAAGAGGTTTCATGCCCCATATAGCGCGCAGAATAAATGCCCGGCTCTCCGCCCAGCCAGTCGATTTCCAGTCCGGAATCATCCGCCAGCACAATAATTTCTTTCGCCGAAATCCCGCTGCAGCCCGGAATCCCGTTTTCCAGACACCAGTTTCGGATGCCCTCCGCCTTGATCTTTGCGTTTTCTTCAAAGGTTGTGCCGTTTTCTTCGATTTCCGCATCGATGCCCGCGTCCTTTAACGACAGCACGTTCCATCCGGTTCCATTCAGGATTTCCCGGATTTCCTTCATTTTTCCTGCATTTCCCGTTGCAAAAATGATCTGCTTCATCTTTTTGCCTGCCCTTCCTGCTTTGCTCTCTTCGGCGGTTTTGCCCCCTGATATTGATAAAAATAGGTCTTCATCATACCGTTGTAGATTTTGCGGTTCTTGTCCGCCTTGCGTCCGATGTCCTGCTGCGCATTTTCATAAGAAGTAATCAGATACATCGACCAGTCATCCAGCTGTGCATAGCGTTCGCCAAGCGTCCGGTACAGCGCCGGAAGGTCCTTTTTATCCTCCAGACGTTCACCGTAGGGCGGATTCGTAATCAGGAAGCCGTATTTTTTCGGATGGGAAAGCTCTGCAACCGGTCTGCGCTGAAAATGGATCAGATGATCCACGCCTGCGAGTTTTGCATTTTCCCGTGCAATATTAACCATTTCAGCATCAATATCGTAACCCTGAATATCCGTCTTTACATCCGGATCGACCAGATCCTGCGCTTCGTCCGATGCGCGATACCAACATTTGCGATCGATAAAATGTCCCCACTCTTCCGCAGTGAATTCCCGGTTCATGCCGGGCGCCATATTCGCTGCCATCATCGCTGCTTCGATGGGGATCGTGCCGCTTCCGCAGAACGGGTCTACCAAAATCCGATCCGCTTTCCAGGGCGTCAGCATAATCAACGCCGCTGCAAGATTCTCCGCGATCGGAGCCTTCGCCGTCAGCTTGCGATAGCCTCTTTTATGTAAGGATTCCCCGGTCGTATCCAGTCCCACAGTCACTTCATCTTTTTTCAGAAAAACCCGTACCGGGAACGGTGCTCCGGTCTCCGGAAACCAGCTGACCTTGTATACACCTTTCAAACGTTCTACCATCGCTTTTTTCATGATAGACTGAATATCCGACGGGCTGAACAGCTTGCTCTTTACACTGGCAGCCTTTGCCACCCAAAATTTGCCGTCCGCCGGGATGTAGTTTTCCCATTCCAGCGCTTTCGTGCCCTGAAACAGCTCTTCAAAGGTCTCCGCATGAAAGCTGCCGACCTTGATCAGCACGCGCTCCGCCGTCCGCAGAAAAATATTAGCGCGGCAGACCGCTTCCTCGTCGCCGAGAAACGTAATTCTGCCGTCCTCCACTTCGCTGATTTCATATCCAAGATCCGTGATTTCCCGTCGAAGAACCGCCTCCAGACCGAAATGACACGGTGCAATCAATTCCATTTTTCTCATTTTTTCTTCCATTTCTATCGGTGCACGGGCAGCATTACTCCGGCATTTATACCACGGCAGCTTTGCCTCGACATTTACGCGCAGGCATCCTTGCCCCGGCACCTTTTCTTTGATTTCTCGCTCTTTTTATTGTACGGGCATTTTCTGTGGACTGTCAAGGAAAACGCGTCGAAATTTCTTTCCACCCAAAAAGGAGCCGGCGCTCCCGGATTTTCATCCGTTCTGCACCGGCTCCTCTTTTCGTCTGCATCACAGCCTTCAAAGGCTCACTTACTGATTGTTCTTGTCCTTGCAGTCAGAAGTGCTTTCCTTGGTGCTGTTCTTGCTCTGGTTCTTCTGAGTATTTTCAGAATTATTCTTGTTGGTCTGTTTCTGTGTGTAATCGTTCTTGGCCATAGTGCCCTCCTGTTTTCGCCGATTTTGTTTTTCCATGAAAATCAAAATGCGGCAGATAATATTTGTCGCGCAAGAAAGGCTGTCCATCCCTGCTGCCATCACTGTCTCTCCTGCGTTTACAGACACTAGTATCGACGCACTGCGGGCAAATTATACACACAGATTATCCCGAAAAAATTTTTTATCCCCGGTCGGGGAATTTTTCCCCACGGCTGTTGTCCGCTCAGCACTTTTTCGGATCGTAGGTTTCCTTTTCGCAGACCTCGTAAACATCCCGCCCCATTTTCTCTTCGAAATACCGCCGCAGTCCGATATGCGCGTCCCATTTTTCCTGCGGATAGAAGCCATAACGCCTTTTGACGTCCAACATCCGCTCTTCTATGTCAAGCACGCCCTCCGCTCCGGCAATACTGTCGCACAGCTGAACCAACCGGTCGTAATCATCGTAAACCGATTTTTCCAACTCTGTCCGAATCAGGGACAACTCGTCCTCCGAAACGTCATATTTTCCGATATATTCCTCCAGCGTCTGCGTCGCAAAGGAATGCGTCAGGCACACCTTCGCCACCTCGTCGCAGCCGATCTTCTTCATATAAGAATAGCCGTCCGAAACGTGTCCTAAATGTCTCACACCAAATGTCCGCCCGATGTCGTGCAAAAGCCCCAGCACATACGCTTTTTCCGGGTCAAGGTCACCACACGCGGCTGCGATTTTTTCCGCGCAATGCGCCGCCGTTTTGGAGTGGTCGCCCCACGGTCCGGGATTTTTCTGCAGTCCCTCCTGCAGCAGTTGTTCTGCTTTTTCTCTCGATGGAATCATAAGCTTCTCCCTGTTTTTATTCGTTTCGAATCAACATACTCAACATGTCAAATACTATCTCTACAATCACGACCATCAATAATTTCCTACAAATATACTTTTTTAACAACTATATTTAAAGCATCTAATATTCTATCATGTACTTTATCATTACACTAACTAAAAATAGTAATTTACATAATATCTAAAAAAATTATTGAATCTCATCCAATTTTGCTTTAAGTTGATCATAACTCAAATTATTTTTATCAATTATTGTCTGTATAACAAAGAGATTTTCTTCCGTAAATAATTCATTATGTTGTAAAACAATATAAGTATCAAACACGTTATATACACTGATAAACATGCCCTTCCATCTTATATTACTTCTGCCATTGTCCACCATGAATTGATCAAATTGATCTGACCTATATTCACTAAGCTGATACTGTGGTTCAATGCTTGTTATATATCCCAAAAAGTCATCCTGAAAATAGAAATGTGACACTTGAATTCCCGCTTTTAATATTTCTAAACATAAAAATTGCTCACAATTCAAATAATCCGCTTGACTTTCTATATCCTCCAATGCTTCAACATTGAAATATTGGGAACGAATAACATCATATGTCGCTTCGTTCATTTCCTCTTTTTCTAGAAAAAATTCAATAAATTCTTTATAAAAATTTGTTTTCTTAATCTTTTCCAAAATACTATTCTCAAAAATTTCTTCAAAAATTCCTATCGGTATAGGCTCTGCCATTGGATTAAATAGAATGTGTGCGTCAATTTCCGGATCTGAAAGTGCTAATGATAACGGATCAAGGATAATATTCATTACCATTACCAAACCAATAGACTGTTTAAGAAACTCAATAAATAATTGTGTTCTCTCTCCCTTTTTACTTTTATGTTGTAATATACCAATATAAAACGTATCAAATCCTTGTTTGTGAATGTATTTATTGCTTTTTTTTAATAATTCTTCATAATGCTCAAATACTTCCGGGATAGCCTCTTTTATTTCTGAATATGCCGTGTTTATTTGTCGAAGTCTTTCTTTAATTTGATGATCAGACGGGAAGCGCTCTTTCGCTCTCCATTTTATAAGCGCTTTTTCATTTTGAGAAAAAAATAGCATGTTATTCATATTCTCAATACTTTGACGAACAGAATAAAATGCACAATCAAAATACCCTTCCTCATATAAAAAAATCCCATGTTTAAGCAACTCAACCGATTCCATCATAAATCCATTACAGAACATTTTATCTCCCATTCCCGTTATTGGAAATAAAATATGTAAATAACTCATTAACTTGTCATGATCTTGTAATGTATTTTTGATAAGCATACAATGATCTTGCTCCTCAAGAAAATTTTCTGCTTTTTTCAAAAAACACCCTCCTAAAATTTTTTAACAACTTTTTTATATCTTAGCACACAAAAATAGTTCCATCCCTTTAAATCGTTTTCTAGCTAAGTAAGATAAAAAAACCGGAATGCCTTTGCATTCCGGTTCCAGTCGCGTGCGCGAGAAGATTCGAACTCCCGACCTTCTGATCCGTAGTCAGACGCTCTATCCAGCTGAGCTACGCGCACATTTTTCTTGTTCAGGACTTCGTGTCCCTCACAACAAAAATTATTCTACATTCTTTTCTTCGAATTGTCAACACTTTTTTTCAAAAACTTGAATCTTACCATAAAAAATGTTAGAATATCTCAAAAGAACGCGGAAAGTGCAGGCATTTCACAGACTGCATTTTTCCCAGAACGGAGACTATATTATGGAAATGAAACCTCAGCCAAAGCGCAACGGCTTTGCGACGTTTTCGCTGGTTCTCGCCATCGCTGCGCTCGCCAGCACCCTTACGATGACAATTGTCATTCCGATCTTTCTCGCGATCCTGTCCATCATGTTTGGGCTGTTGTCCCGAGGGAACACCTCCATGTCCAATCACGCCCTCGCAGGTGTCATCGTCGCCTGCAGTGCACTCCTCATCAATATTGCTGTCGGTGGGTTTTCTTTTTTTATTGTCTTTTCCAACTCCGATGCAAAACAGCAGTATTGGACAATGGTCAATGACACCTACGAGCAAATGACCGGTCTGACCTTTGACGAGATTCTGAACGAATACGGGATCGAACTTCCCGAAAGCTTACATGACTGAGAGGTAACCTACAAATGAATGATCAGACTACAACCACCGGCACAGCCTCCCCGTTAAAGAGGTCTGTCCTGAAGGGAAAAGCGCGCGCATCCCTGCTTGGACATTATATGCCGCTCTCCAGCGCCTTTCTTTCTCTCGCTATTTTGCAGTATATTATCACAGCTCCCTCCGGATTGATTCAGGTGCATCCGCCCTTTGGTACAATTTTGTATTATGCCGTCACCTTTGCCATCAGTGTTTTTTTTGGGATTTTCCAGGTCGGCATCACAGGACTGTTTCTGAGCAATGCCTGCCATCAGCCGGTCTATGCGGGCGGCATTTTCTCTGGCTTTTGGCATGAGCCGTTAAAGGCCATCCAGATTCAGCTCGTTTTGTCCCTGCTGTTATGTATCCCGGAAATCGTGCCGTCGCTTCTTTTCAGCCTGTACCTGCAATCCGGTCGCGTGAATATGGTTTATCTCTATGCTGCAGCAGGGATCAGCATCGTTTTCCTGCCCTTTGTGCTGTATGTAAAAACGCTGTATTCCCAGGTTTTCTTCATCATGCTGGACTTTCCCGAGCTGAGTGCAAAGGAATGCTTAAAACGCTCCAGAAGGCTCATGAAAGGACACAAATGGCAGTATTTCCTCCTGATGGTAAGCTTCCTGCCCTGGCTGATGGGCGGCTTCTTAACCTGCGGCATCGGACTGCTGTACGTGTATCCTTATCAGAAGCAAACCTATGCCTACTTCTATCTTGAACTGGTATCTTTAAAGAGCGCTGAAGCGGCAGGTGCTAAAGCGTAAGCCCACACCGCCGCGACAGATAAGAATGTGAAACGCTGTTGCCAAGGCGCGCAGCTATGTTCCTTTGTCATAAACTAAAACCGGACACCGACTCTCTGACGAATTGCTCCGTCAGGAATCGATGTCCGGTTCTATTTTTATCTTACAGTTCACTCGAAGCTTTCCGAGTTCAGATTTCATGCTCGCGTGAGAATCTGAACTCAGAAAGCTTCGAAGGGAGCGCCATTTTATGAGCAAAAAGGAGCTGCAAAGCAGCGGAGAGCATCGAAGGAAGATGCGATTCATGACAATAGAATGTTCGCAGAGCGTGCATTCTATTGTATTGCGAATGGCGCGAGTGAACTATTCTTCCGTCGCTTTATCCTTTGTGTTGATCCACTTCAGATATGCGTTGATGAAGGGGTCGAGACCGCCGTCCAGTACGCCGTCTGCATTTGCAACCTCCTGATTTGTCCGAAGGTCCTTCACCAGCTTATAAGGCTGCAGGACATAGGAACGGATCTGGTTGCCCCATGCGATATCCTTGATCTCGCCACGGATGTCAGAAAGCTTCTCAGCGTTTTCTTCCTGCTTTAACAGATACAGCTTCGCCTTCAACATCTGCATCGCCTTATCCTTGTTCTGGAACTGAGAACGTTCATTCTGACACTGTACCACGATACCTGTCGGCAGATGCGTGATACGGATCGCAGAAGAGGTCTTGTTGATATGCTGACCGCCTGCACCGCTGCTTCGGTAGGTATCAATGCGCAGATCCTCCGGGTTGATCTCGATATCCAGATCTTCTTCGATATCCGGCATAACATCCAGAGATACGAAGGAGGTCTGGCGCTTGCCCTGGGCGTTGAAGGGGGAAATCCGGACAAGACGGTGTACGCCTTTTTCCGATTTCAGATAGCCGTAAGCGTTCTCGCCATTTACCTGGAAAGTAACGGACTTGATGCCCGCTTCTTCGCCGTCCAGATAGTCCAGAACTTCCACGGAAAAGCCCTTTTTCTCCGCCCATCTGGTATACATACGGTACAGCATGCCGCACCAGTCGCAGCTCTCTGTGCCGCCTGCGCCCGCATTGAGCTTTAAGATCGCATTATCCTTATCATATTCGCCGGACAGCAGCGTGCTGATACGCAGCTCATCCAGTTCTTCGATAAACTCATCCAATTCGCCCCGGATTTCTTCTACCATATCCGGATCTTCTTCCTCGTGCCCCATCTCAATCAGGGTTTCGATATCGGAATACTGCGTTTCCAGCTTATTGCACAGCTCCGCAGTATCCTTTAAATTTTTGAGCTCTTTCATCTTGCGGTTGGAGGAATCCGGATCGTCCCAGAAGCCGGGTGCTTCCATTTCCATCTCCAGCTCTTCGATGCGCTTCTTTTTTCCTTCCAGATCCAGGGAATCCTTCACTTCATGAAGGGTATTTTCGTAGCTTTGCAGCTCGAACTTCATCTGATCTAATTCTACCATTGCCATAATATTCGTCCACCTTTACCGGTTCTTTCCGCAGCAGTTTTTGTATTTCTTACCGCTGCCGCAAGGACAGGGATCGTTCGGGTAAATCTTGACGCTTTCCCGCTTTGCAGGCCGTCTCGGACCGCTCTCGTCCTTATTGGTGCCGGTCACCTTTGCTACCTGTTCTCTTTCTACCTTCTGCTCGATGCGGATATGGCAGAGCACGCGGATCGTATCCTCTTTAATGCTCTCTGTCATATTTTCAAACATCTCATAGGCATTCATCTTATATTCTACAAGCGGATCTCTCTGTCCATAGGCCTGCAGACCGATACCCTGACGCAGCTGATCCATATCGTCGATGTGGTTCATCCACTTTCTGTCGATAACCTTTAACAGAACAACTCGCTCTGCCTCACGGATCATTTCGGGTTCAGGGAACTCTGCTTCTTTTGTTTCATAGAAACGAACGGCTTCTTCCTTGAGCTGCTGCTTTAAGCTGTCCTTTTTCGGCTTGGAAATCCGTTCCTTTGTGATCGGCTCAAGCGGAATGATCGGAAGCAGCAGAGAATTTAACTCCGCCAGATTCCATTCTTCAGAATCGTTTTCTTCCCCGATGACCATATCCACCGTATTGTCTACGATGTCGGTAATCATCTTGTAGATCACATCGCGCATGCTCTCTCCGTCCAGAACGCGGCGACGCTCCGCATAGATGATTTCACGCTGCTCGTTGTTGACCTGATCGTATTCCAACAAATTTTTACGGATACCGAAGTTGTTGCCCTCGATCTTCTTCTGTGCGTTTTCAATCGCCTTGGAAAGCATCTTGTGCTCAATTTCCTGACCTTCCGGAATGCCCAGCGCATTGAACATGCTGATCATCTTCTCGGAACCGAACAGTCTCATCAGATCGTCTTCCAGGGAAATATAGAATCTGGATTCACCAGGGTCTCCCTGACGACCGGAACGACCGCGCAGCTGATTGTCGATACGGCGGGATTCATGACGCTCGGTACCGATGATTTTCAGACCGCCTGCTGCCTTTGCTTCTTCATCCAGCTTGATATCCGTACCACGGCCTGCCATGTTGGTTGCAATGGTAACCGCACCGTGAATACCGGCATCTGCAACAATTTCCGCTTCCAGCTCGTGGAACTTTGCGTTCAGCACCTTATGCTGAATGCCTTCCCGGCGCAGCATGCCGGAAAGCTGTTCGGATGCTTCGATCGTAATCGTACCTACCAGGACCGGCTGTCCCTTTGCATGTGCTTCCTTGACCGCTTCCACAATGGCGTTGAGCTTTTCTCTCTTTGTCTTGTAAACCGCATCGTGCAGGTCTTTTCGGATAACCGGGCGATTGGTAGGAATCTCCACAACGTCCATTCCGTAAATATCTCTAAATTCCTTTTCCTCTGTCAGAGCGGTACCGGTCATGCCGGATTTTTTCTCGAATTTATTAAAGAAGTTCTGGAAGGTGATGGTTGCCAGCGTCTTGCTTTCTCTTTTAACCTTAACGTGCTCTTTTGCTTCAATTGCCTGATGCAGACCGTCGGAATAACGACGTCCGGGCATGATACGTCCGGTAAATTCATCGACAATCAGAACCTGATCCTCTTTTACCACGTAGTCCTTATCGCGGTGCATCAGGTTGTGCGCACGCAGGGCGAGGATGATATTGTTCTGGATCTCGAGATTTTCGGGATCCGCAAGGTTTTCGATATGGAAGAATTTCTCAACCTTTTCGATACCCTCTGCAGTCAGGTTTACAACCTTATCCTTTTCATTTACAACGAAATCACCGTTTTCTTCCTGCTCGATGCCCATGATCGCATCCATCTTGGAAAACTCGCCAACATCGTCGCCGCGTTTTAACTGTCTTGCCAAAATGTCACAGGCTTCGTACAGGCTGGTAGATTTTCCGCTCTGTCCGGAAATGATCAGAGGAGTTCTCGCTTCATCGATCAGGACAGAGTCCACTTCATCGATAATGGCATAGTGCAGATCACGCAGTACCAGCTGCTCCTTGTAAATCGCCATGTTGTCACGCAGATAATCAAAGCCCAGCTCGTTGTTGGTGACATAAGTAATATCGCAGGCATATGCTGCCTTCCGCTCTTCCGGCTTCATGCTGTTTAATACAATGCCGACCTTTAAGCCCAGAAATTCATGAATCGCTCCCATCCACTCTGCGTCACGGGCTGCCAGGTAATCATTGACCGTTACAACGTGTACACCCTTACCCTCCAGCGCGTTTAAGTAAGCGGGAAGCGTGGATACCAGCGTCTTACCTTCACCGGTTTTCATTTCTGCGATACGTCCCTGATGCAGGATAATACCGCCGATCAACTGTACGCGGAAATGCTCCATGTTCAGGACACGACGTCCCGCTTCCCGAACCGTTGCATACGCTTCCGGCAAAAGGTCGTCTAAGGTCTCGCCCTGTGCCAGACGTGTTTTATATTCTTTCGTCTTATCTTTCAGCTGTTCATCCGTCAGCGCCATCATGTCGTCACGCAGAGACTCAATTTTATCCACGATCGGAAGGATTCGCTTTAACTCTCTTTCGCTGTGTGTACCAAAAACTTTTTCAATGACATTCATCCGTTATTCTCCATTCAAATGCGCCCGCCGGACGCCTTACTCCTGCCAAAACAGGGCAAAAAGAGCCCTCTTTGCCACGATAACTAAAAAACTAAAGGTTATTTTAACAGATTAAGCCCGAAAATGCAAGGCGCGCGCCCCTTTGGCAACAGGTTGTTACAGTTTTTTCACAAATTCTTAATATATGATTCCCGACTTTGTGACCCGCAAAAAAACTGCGGAAGCCTTTTTTGACCTCCGCAGTATCTTTTGATCCTTTCCTGCTGCCTTTTAGAAGATCGCAGGAATGTTCTGTATCAGCTTAATATTCTTTTGCAGCTTCTTCTCCACGGATAACGCGCAGACCACCCTGTGCCAGAGCCAGCAGCTCGTCCTCACCGGGATATACAGTGAACGGAGCGATCCAGCCAAGCTTTTCTTCCAGCATCTTCCTGGTAACAGGTGCATATGCAATACCGCCGGTCAGAATGATCTGATCAACCTTACCATTTAATACTGCTGCCATTGCACCAGCATCCTTGGAGATCTGATAGAAGAAGGCATCTCTTACCAGAGCGGCATATTCGTCACCCTCTTCTGCCATCTTCTGCATATCACGGAAATCGTTGGTGTGCAGATAAGCATTTAAGCCGCCGTTTCCGCAGATCTTTTTATAAACTTCCTTCTCCGTATATTTACCGGAATAGCACATTTTAACCAGATCGCCAACCGGAACGGTACCTGCTCTCTCCGGAGAGAATGCACCCTCACCGTCCAGGATGTTGTTTACATCTACAACCTTGCCCTGGCTGTGCGCACCAACAGAAACGCCGCCGCCCAGGTGGATTACGATCAGGTTCAGATCTTCGTATTTTACGCCGTGCTCTTTTGCATATCTTCTTGCAACAGCCTTCTGGTTCAGCGCATGGAAAATACTTCTTCTGGGAAGCTCAGGCATACCGGAAAGGCGCGCAACAGGCTCCAGCTCATCCACAACGACAGGATCTACGATATAAGAAGGAACACCGATCTCATCACCGATTTCCCGTGCAAGGATACCGCCTAAGTTAGAAGCATGCTGACCCTGTACACCCTTTTTCAGGTCTGCAAGCAGTTCATCGCTTACGGTATATGTGCCGCCCGGGATAGGCTTTAACAGACCGCCGCGACCTACGATCATATCAAAACTCTTAACATCGAAATCCTTTGCCTTCAGGAACTCCAGGATAATGTTCTTTCTGAAATCCTTCTGGTCGATAATAGACGCATACTGTGCAATCTCTTCTGTGGAATGACGCAGTGTTTCTTCAAATAACAGGTTCTCATCCTCGAATACACCGATCTTGGTGGAGGTGGAACCGGGATTGATAATCAGACTCTTGATTGCCATATCTGTCTCCTTTTTGCAGCTTCCAGTCATGCTGCGAAATTATTTGTTTTTCTTTAAGCCTTCTGCTACAACCGCTGCCAGAGCGATGGAATTTACCTTGGTCTGGAAGGTATCGGAACGGCTGGTCAGGATTGCGGGAACCTGAGTACCGGTGAGGATACATCCGTTCTTTACCTCTGCAGTGTGTACCAGAGTCTTGTATACCAGGTTGCCGGCGTGGATATCAGGGAACAGCAGGATATCTGCATCGCCCTGGATCTTACGGTCAGTAGCACCCTTATGCTTTGCAGCTTCCGGATCAATTGCCAGATCCATAGACAGAGGGCCATCTACGATACAGCCTGTGATCTTGCCTTCTTCGTTCATCTTGGTCAGCTCAGCAGCTTCAACGGTAACAGGCATCTTGGGGTTTACAACCTCAACTGCTGCCAGAGGAGCAACCTTCGGACACTCAATACCGCATGCATGTACAACCTCTACGGTATTTTCAATGATATGTACCTTATCTTCCAGGGTAGGATATGTCATAAATGCAACGTCTGTCAGGAACAACAGCTGCTTAATGCCTTTTACTTCAAAACAGCATACGTGGGACAGCGGTTTGCCGGTGCGCAGACCAACTTCCTTGTCCAGAATGCTCTTTAAGAAAGATTTGGTATCGATCAGACCTTTCATATACATGTCAGCAACGCCGTCATGTGCCAGCTTAACTGCCTTTAAAGCAGCCTGCCAGTGATCCGGCTCGTTGATGATTTCGTAAGGAGTCAGGTCGATATTTAAACCTGCAGCGATCTCGCGAATCTTTGCTTCATCACCAACCAGGATAGCATCTGCAAAGCCCTGTTTTCTTGCTTCTTCTACAGCTTCCAGAATCGGAGCATCTTCTGCTACAGCAACAGATACTTTCTTTTTGCCGTACTCTTTGACCTTGGAGATCAGTTCTTCAAAATTTGCACTCATCTTTCTACACCTCATTTTTTCTTCTGAAACCTGTGCGCGTCCACAAAACACGCACTTCACCATCCAAAATAATAACACTTACCCACTTGCGGGTCAAGCGATAATCTCCGCAAATACCGCATTTGCTGCCTTTGCAAGGTCCTCCGGAGTCAGTTCGATCTGCGATCCGATCCGTCCGCCGCTGACGATCATTGTCTGCAATGTCTGAGCACTGGCATCGATTACCGTTTTATACTGTTTTTTCATGCCGACTGCCGTACAGCCGCCGCGAATATAGCCGGTGATCTGGTTGATATCCTTTACATGGATCATCTCCAGAGATTTCTCTCCGACCGCTTTTGCCGCTTTCTTCAAATCCAGCTCCTCTGCCACCGGGATCACAAAGACAAAATAGGCCTTGCTGTGTCCCTGCGTTACCAGCGTCTTATAGACCTGCTCCGGTTTTAAGTTCAGCTTCTCCACGATCTGCATGCCGTCGATAAATTCGTCGCATTCGTAGGTATAATGGGTATACGGAATCTTCATCCGATCCAGAATCCGCATCGCGTTTGTTTTGATTTCTTTTTCTTTCGCCATATATTCTGTCATCCCTTTCCAGCGACAAGTATATCAAATTCGGGGATAGGATACAAGACTGAGGCATACATGATCGCATTTTGACACTGCTTTGCCTCCCCGTTATGGGCAACAGCGGTCACCTTGCCGCCACGAAAAAAGACCCGCCTCATCGACGGGTCTTTCCTGTATACATTCTATATACAATTTAGTTCTTTGCAGCCTTTGCTTCTTTGATCTTCTCGGTCAGAGCAGGCAGGATCTTGTTCAGATCGCCAACGATGCCGTAGTCAGCAACGTCGAAGATCGGAGCTGTCTCATCTTTGTTGATTGCAATGATGATATCAGACTCTTCCATACCAGCCAGGTGCTGAATTGCACCGGAGATACCGATTGCAAAGTATACATGAGGACGAACGGTCTTACCGGTCTGTCCAACCTGCAGGTCTTTGGACTTCCAGCCAGCATCTACAACTGCACGGGAGCAGCTTACGGTACCGCCAAGAGCTTCTGCCAGATCATCCAGCAGTTTGAAGTTCTCTGCGCTGCCTACACCACGGCCGCCGGATACCAGGATCTTAGCGTCCATGATATCTTCTACGTCAGATACAGCCTTTACGATATCCAGGATCTCAACATATTTGTTGTTGGGAACGAATCCAGGATTGAACTCTTCGATAACAGCCTGTGCGCCTTCCACACGTTCAGCCTTCTGCATAACGCCAGGACGAACGGTTGCCATCTGAGGACGGAAGTTCGGACAAGCGATGGTAGCGATTGTGTTGCCACCGAATGCAGGACGAGTCATCAGCAGCTGGTTGTGCAGCTGTTCTCTGCCCGGGATCGGGTTGATCGGGAAATCGCCGATTTCCAGCTGTGTGCAGTCTGCGGTCAGACCGGTATGGATTCTTGCGGATACACGGGGACCTAAGTCACGGCCGATTGCTGTTGCGCCAACCAGCATGATTTCGGGTTTGTACTTCTTGATAACCTCAGCCAGTGCATGTGCATAAGGCTCGGTTCTGTACTCCTTTAATTCAGGATCATCTACAACGATGATTCTGTCTGCGCCGTACTCAGCCAGCTCTTTGGTAAGACTCATAACGTCGCTACCGATTAAAACTGCAGTTACTTCTGTGCCAAGATCCTTTGCCAGATCTTTTCCTTTGCCCACCAGCTCCAGTGCAATACCGTTTAACTTGTTGTCTACCTGCTGCGCAAAGACAAATACGCCTTTATATTCTTCTAAGTTCATCTCATTCACCACGCTTTTCTATAATTTGTTAAATTACATGTTTGGTCAGTAACTTGTCCATAATATAGTCAACAGACTCTGCCGGATCAAGAGCAACCTTTTCGCCTGCGCCCTTACGAACCTTATCAGATGCCTTTGCGATCTGGGTCGGAGATCCCTTCAGACCAAGGTTGGAATCCTCTACATCCTTTAAGTCTTTTCTGCCCCAAACGGTGATCTCTGCATCATATGCATCGAAAATTCCGCCGGGAGTCATGTAACGGGGCTCGTTTAACTCTGCCAGTGCAGTAACCAGGCAGGGCATTTTTGCTTTCAGAACGTGATATCTGTCATCGTACTGACGCTCAACGATTACGGAATCGCCTTCAACCTTTAAGTTCTGAGCGTAGCTGATAACCGGAATATCCAGATGCTCAGAAATCTGAGGACCAACCTGTGCGGTATCGCCGTCGATTGCCTGACGTCCGGTAATGATCAGATCATACTCCAGATTACGCAGTGCACCTGCAATTGTCTGGGAAGTAGCCCATGTATCAGCGCCGCCCAGGACTCTGTCTGTTACCAGAATGCCCTTGTCTGCGCCCATAGCCAGAGCCTCACGCAGAACTTCTTCTGCCTTGGGAAGACCCATGGTCAGAACGGTAACTTCTGCGCCATACTGATCTTTTAAGCGAAGCGCTGCTTCCAGACCAGCCTTGTCATCGGGATTCATAATTGCCATCATGGCACTTCTGTCAAGAGTGCCGTCGGGATTGAACTTAACGCCGCCCTTGGTATCGGGTACCTGTTTGATACAAACAACGATTTTCATTGTATGATTCACTCCTTATTTTAATTTGTCTATTGCCTGCAAAGTTCTTTACTTTGTATGGATTATTTCAGCAGAGCGCCGGAGATAACCATTCTCTGAACTTCGCTGGTACCTTCGTAGATCTCAGTGATCTTCGCATCGCGCATCATACGTTCTACTTCGTACTCTCTGGTGTAACCATAGCCGCCGTGCAGCTGTACAGCCTTGGTGGTAACTTCCATAGCAACTTCTGCAGCGTACAGTTTTGCCTTTGCAGCTTCTACGGAGTAGGTCTTCTGAGTAGCCTTTGCCATAGCAGCCTTGTAAACCAGAAGCTGAGCAGCCTCAACCTTGGTTGCCATATCAGCCAGCTGGAACTGTGTATTCTGGAATGCACCGATCGCACGGCCGAACTGCTTTCTTTCTTTTACATATGCAATGGTTCTCTCAAGAGCGCCCTCTGCAATACCCAGAGCCTGAGAAGCGATACCGATACGGCCGCCATCCAGAGTATGCATAGCGATGTTGAAGCCCTTGCCCTGCTGACCCAGCAGATTTTCCTTGGGGATACGGCAATCCTGGAAGATCAGCTCGTATGTGGAAGAACCACGGATACCCATCTTCTTCTCTTTGGTACCGAATGTGAAGCCGGGAGTTCCTTTCTCTACGATAAATGCAGAGATTTCTTTCATCTTGCGGCCGCGCTTTTCAACAACACCGGTTACAGCGAAGATAACGTAAACGTCAGCTTCCTTACCGTTTGTGATGAAGCACTTGGAACCGTTTAATACCCACTCATCGCCGTCTAAAACAGCCTTGGTCTGCTGACCCTGAGCATCTGTACCAGCACCGGGCTCCGTTAAGCCGAACGCACCCAGCTTTTCACCTTTTGCAAGGGGAACCAGGAATTTCTGCTTCTGCTCTTCTGTACCGAATGTCATGATCGGATCGCAGCAAAGAGAGGTATGTGCAGAAACGATAACGCCTGTGGTGCCGCAAACCTTGGAAAGCTCCTCTACACACATAGCGTAGGTCAGAGGATCACAGCCCTGTCCGCCGTATTCCTTCGGTACCGGGATACCCATGAAACCGGCTTTGATCATTTTGTCAACAGTCACTCTGGGGAATTCTTCGGTCTCATCAACCTCAATTGCCAGAGGCTTTACTTCCTTCTCGGCGAAATCTCTGAAAAGCTGTCTCGCCATCTCATGCTTTTTGTCCAAAGTAAAATCCATGATTTTATATTCCTCCTTGTGAGCTTGCGGCTGTCTTGATCAGGCAGCCGCCTCACTCCTATTATTATTTATTTCGTGTAGTCGTAAAAGCCCTTGCCGGTCTTCTGTCCAAGCTGTCCGCCGCGAACCATCTTTCTCAGAAGGGGATGAGGACGATACTTCGGATCGCCAGTCTCGGATTCCAGAACTTCCATGATAGCCAGTACGATATCCAGACCGATCAGGTCGCCCAGAGCCAGAGGTCCCATGGGATGGTTTGCACCCAGCTTCATAGCGGTATCGATATCTTCTACGCTTGCAACGCCATCTGCATAGATACCAACTGCTTCGTTGATCATCGGAACAAGGATTCTGTTTACAACGAAACCAGCTGCTTCATTTACCTGTACAGGAGTCTTGCCGATCTCAACGGAGATTGCTTTGATCTTTTCCACAACCTCTTCAGGAGTGTTCAGACCTGCAATAACCTCAACCAGCTTCATAACAGGAGCGGGATTGAAAAAGTGCATGCCGATAACCGGACGATCCAGGCCAGCGCCGATCTCTGTGATGGACAGAGAGGATGTGTTGGTAGCAAAGATGCAGTCTGCCTTGCAGATGTCCTGCAGCTCTTTGAATGTCTGCTTCTTGATCTGCATGTTTTCCAGAGCAGCTTCTACAACCAGATCGCAATCTGTGCAGATGGTCTTAACGCCTGTTGTGATCTTAGCCAGAACAGCGTCAGCAGTTTCCTGAGTCATTTTGCCTTTTGCAATTCTCTTCTCAAAGCCCTTTGCAATTTTCTTCTTGCCGTTTGCAGCAAACTCTTCGTTGATATCGCAAAGAAATACTTCATAGCCTTCGGTCTGAGCGAAAGCCTGTGCGATGCCGGAACCCATTGTGCCGGCGCCAATAATACCTACCTTCATGATGTTATCCTCCTGATTTTTTATTAAAAACCTTAAAAGGTTGTTGCCTTAGCAGTTTTTGAAAGGCTCTTTTACTTTTTCCTTATTTTTGTCCAGGAAAAATGCCATGCCATACTTCTGATCTTCTGTCTCGAAGCAGTCACCAAAGAGTTTCTCTTCGATCACGATCGCCTGATCCATATCAACCTGCAGTCCTTCGTTGATGGCTTTCTTGCAGTTGCGGACAGCGATGGGCGCATTTTTAGCGATGCCGGCAGCCATCTTCTCAGCAGCGGGAAGCAGCTCTTCCTGGGGATATACAGCATTTACAAGACCGATGCGGAATGCTTCGGGAGCTTTGATATTGCGTGCGGTGTAGATCAGCTGTTTTGCCATGCCTGCACCAACCAGACGAGCCAGTCTCTGTGTGCCGCCGAATCCGGGAGTGATGCCCAGACCAACCTCCGGCTGACCAAATACAGCATTCTCAGAGCAGATACGGATATCACAGCTCATAGAGATCTCACAGCCGCCGCCCAGTGCAAAGCCGTTTACTGCAGCGATAACCGGGATCGGGAATGTTTCCAGTTTACGGAATACATCGTTGCCCTTCTTACCGAATGCTTCACCCTCTGCCTTGGTCAGAGTGCTCATCTCAGCGATATCAGCGCCTGCTACGAAAGATTTCTGTCCTGCGCCGGTCAGAATCAGACATCTTACCTGATCCAGATCAACACTGTCCAGAGTCTTATCCAGTTCATCAAGAACTGCAGAATTCAGGGCGTTCAGTGCTTTTTCACGATTGATCGTGATGATCGCGTACTGACCTTTCTGTTCATACAATACGAATTCCATGATCTTCCTCCTGATGTTTTTTACATAGTTTGGAGAATGTCTTCTCTTATTATGGAATGGCTGCCTGATCCTGGTAACCATCGTCCTGTTCGTGAAGGCATTCTCCGAAAACGGGTGTCTTGCACCCAGAAAATGAACTTAGTCTCTTTCTACTACAGTAGCGCAGCCCATGCCGCCGCCGATACACAGAGTAGCCAGACCCTTCTTCGCATCCTTAGCTTCCATCTCATGCAGCAGAGTAACCAGAATACGGCAGCCAGATGCACCTACCGGATGACCCAGAGCGATTGCACCGCCGTTGGGGTTTAACTGCTCATCTGTAAAGCCCAGTTCCTTCTGTACTGCTACAGACTGTGCTGCGAAAGCTTCATTTGCTTCGATCACATCGAAGTCTTCGATCTTCATGCCGGTTCTTGCCATAACCTTCTTGGTAGCAGCAACAGGACCGATACCCATGATTTCAGGAGCAACACCAGCCAGAGCGCCAGCTACCCATGTAGCCATAGGCTTAACGCCCAGCTCTTTTGCCTTTTCTTCGCTCATAACAACGATTGCAGCTGCGCCGTCGTTAATACCGGAAGAGTTCGCTGCAGTTACAATACCGTCTTTCTTGAATGCAGGGCGAAGTTTTGCAATGCTTTCAGCGGTGGTACCCGGACGAGGGCCTTCATCCTTAGCAAACACGATAGTCTCTTTCTTCTTCTTAACTTCTACAGGAACGATTTCCTTATCGAAAGCACCGGATTCCTGAGCAGCTACAGCCTTCTGCTGAGAGGTTGCTGCAAACTTATCCAGCTCTTCTCTGGTCAGACCCCATTTTTCGCAGATGTTCTCTGCAGTAATACCCATATGATAATCATTGAACGCATCCCACAGAGCGTCATGAACCATGGTATCAACCAGCTTGCCATCGTTCATTCTGTAGCCGTAACGACCCTGCATAACTGCGTAAGGAGCCATAGACATGTTTTCCATACCGCCTGCTACTACGATATCCGCATCGCCAGCAGCGATCATTTCTGCAGCCATGTTGACACAGTTCAGACCGGAACCACATACAACGTTAATCGTAACTGCAGGAGTCTCGATCGGCAGACCAGCCTTGATGGATGCCTGACGAGCAACGTTCTGTCCCTGTCCTGCCTGGATTACGCAGCCCATATATACCTGATCTACCTGATCAGCAGGAACACCTGCACGGTTCAGTGCCTCTTTAATTACGATAGCGCCCAGGTCAGTTGCCGGTGTAGTGCTGAGTGTTCCACCCATTACGCCGATAGCTGTACGGCAAGCACCTGCTAATACAATTTTCTTAGCCATGTCTTTTCCTCCATTTGAATCAATCGCCTAATTTCGGGCTTATTTTTATTTGTTAATTTTTTATCATTGCCCGCTGTGAATATTATAACATAAGGGTGTTTTTAGGGCAATACCTAATCGTAAGCATTTCTGTAGGATTTTACGCAGGGCACAGAGCAGCCTGTTTGGTTCCACGAGTGAACTGGCATAACAAAAAACGCCTGTTGAGTTCTCAACAGACGTCCTTGTCATTATAGGTTCATACCTTCAAAACTGAACACTGAAA
>OJUG01002330.1_pt1 | contig 20442 bp, 21 predicted proteins | sample 1599841 | NCBI WGS metagenome assembly OJUG01 (sample SAMN04168659, study PRJEB22393) | human gut metagenome | biome: human gut microbiome; feature: stool | host: Homo sapiens | collected 2014-05-12 | reverse complement strand
TATGGCAGATAAAGTAGCGGTTATGTATGCAGGCAGTATTGTAGAGTATGGTTCTAAAACAGATGTGTTGAATCATCCCAAACATCCATATACCAAAGCGTTGATTGCTTCTATTCCTCAAATTGGCGGTACGATTCCAAAAGGAATCCAAGGACAGCCTCCTGCTTTTGGAGAAATATTCACAGGCTGTAGTTTTTCTCCAAGATGCGGTTTATGCGATGATATCTGTACGCATGAAAAGCCGATTATGCACAGTTGTGAAAATGGACATGCTGTATTTTGCCATAAATGTCTAAGTGAGGTTTAAAATGAAAGTGTTAGAATTAAAAGACGTCAAAAAGACCTTTCAAAAAAATAAAAAAACCTTTACGGCAGTGGATGGTGTCAGTTTTTCCATAGAGAAGGGCGAGTGTATAGGGCTTGTGGGAGAATCCGGTTGTGGTAAAAGTACCATTGCGCGAATGGTTACACATCTTGAGCAGACCACTTCCGGCGAAATTTTTATGAACGAGAGAAATGTTACAAAAGCGAAAGGAAAAGAACTGCGTAATCTATATCAAAATTTACAGATGGTATTTCAAAATCCAAGCGATTCTTTTAACCCAAGAATAAAACTTGGAAGCAGTATTGGAGAAGTACTCATCAATTTTGGAAAACCGCGCAGTGAGATAAAATCTACGGTAGTGCAATTACTGGAACAAGTAGGATTGAAACCGGAATTTGCATCGCGTTATCCCCATGAAGTCAGTGGTGGCCAATGTCAGCGTGCTGCCATTGCAAGAGCCATAGCCATTCAACCTGATTTGCTCATATGTGATGAAGCGACCAGTGCTTTGGACGTTTCGGTTCAAGCGCAGATTGTAGATTTAATTTTAAAGTTACGTCATGAAATGAATATGTCCTATTTGTTTATTTCTCACGATTTGGCTTTGGTACAAAGTATTTGTGACCGTATTCTCGTTATGCACCGTGGACGCATTGTGGAAGAAGGAAACACACAAGATGTGATTGAACATGCTGCACATCCTTATACAAAGTTATTATTATCTTCGGTTTTTCCAATTCATCCGGATACGCAATGGCAAATTCCTTCCGTTCCTCAAGTGACGGAGGAAGAGGGGGATGCCTGCAGATTCTGGCAAAGATGTCCTCATTGCATGGAGCAATGCAAAAAAGAACGGCCTAATTTAAAAAATGTAGAAGGAACACATTGCGTTGCTTGTCACCTCATTAAATAAATATTGCAATAAAATGGAAGTTAAAAAGTTAGAACTTAAGTAGACTTTTTGTAATATAAATCTTCTATTTCAATTTGTAATATATGTGGTATTATGTATACCTGAAAATTATAGATATACGGAAAGAAAGATTGGTACAAAAAGTCTGCTTTTTATACCAATCTTTTTTATGAGCTAAATTTTATACAATACTTGTACTTAAAATAATCAAAAACATATTCTTCTGATATTTTAAGCTTATCATAAATCGTGGTTATCAATAAGTTGATAGTTAAAAAAGCTGTAATGTTTAAGCAGTGGAGGTATAAAGAATGAAAAAATTTTCTAGAATCTTGGCAATAGCAGTTTGTTTAGCATTAGGGGCAAGTGTTTTTACAGGATGCGGCAGTGGTTCCGACTCAGAAATAGATAATTCGGGTGCCTCGGCTACGGCGACCAATATAGATGACAGAGTGTTCAACTATGGTGTTACAGCGTATTCCGGCGCGCAGGCCAGTGGAGGCATAGATCCTCATATTTCAACAGTCGGCTGGTCTACCGTACGTTATGGTGTTGGAGAATGCTTGGTAAAAATTGCTGATGACGCTACGATTGAACCGTGGATAGCCAGTTCATGGGAATCTTCTGAAGATGCCAAAACATGGACTTTTATTATAAAAGATAACGTTACATTTTCAAACGGAAAAAAGGTGGATGCAGAAGCTGCAAAAATTTGTTTTGAACGATTTTTGGGAATGAACGAACGTTTTGCTTCAGGTTCTATGATTGATACCATGACAGCTGATGGACAAACTCTGACAATTAAAACAAAAAAATCCAATCCTATTCTTGTTAACTGGTTAACAGATCCGGGTGCATGTATTATTGATGTTACAGAAGAAGTAAACGGAAATAATCATGTAATTGGTACCGGTCCATACATTTTGGAAGAAGCTACAACAGACAAGGTAGTAGTAAAAGCAAATAAATCCTATTGGAACGGTACTCCTAAATTTGGTACAATCAATGTTTTATGCTTCTTAGACGGTGATACCATGGCTATGGCTATGCAAAACGGAGAATTGGATGCTTGTGCAAATTTAGGTTATGATACAGTACCTATGTTTGAAAATAACAGCAATTATAATATTCACAGTATAGCAAGTTCACGTTCTTATTTATATGTTTATAATACAAAAAATGAATATTTTTCTGATCCGAATGTTCGCAGAGCAGTATCTATGACAATTGATAAAGAAGGATTTGTAAACACATTGATGAACGGATTTGGTTCTGTTGCAGACTTGTGTTTCCCAGAATCTTATGAATTTGGTGACAGCAAATTGACAGGTCCCGAATACAATCCGGAAGAAGCCAAAAAGCTTTTGGCTGATGCAGGCTGGACAGATACAGATGGCGACGGTTATGTTGACAAAGATGGAAAAATATTTGAAATTAATTGGGTAACTTATAGAAATCGTCAAGAACTGCCTCTCTTAGCAGAGGCCTCTCAAGCTTCTTTAAAAGAAATTGGAATTAAAGTAAATATTAATGATAATGAGGGCAATACAGTGGTCGCGGATGTGCCGGATGACTTTGATATTTATTCGTGGGCTGTTGTTACAGCGCCTTATGCGGATGGTTTAACATTTTTTACAGATTTACTTACAAGCTATAACCTACATGGTTGGTCCGGACCTGAGTATGATGAATTTGTCAATTTGTATAACCTGGCAGTGCAAGAAACCGATTCAGAAAAACGTGCGGAATATAGCGTTCAACTACAACAAATGTTAATAGATAATGATATTCTTGTGGTTGCTTCTCATTTACAGATGAATATTGTTACAAAACCGAGTGTTGTTGGTTTAGAGCCGCACTCATCAGATTATTATGAAATTACAACTGATTTGGATATTGTGGAATAAAATATAGAAAGGAGATACAATGGAAATAGTACATACAGATGGAAAACATCCGGATTTTGTTGCTCTTAATATATATTTAGAAGAATTTTTTAATGAATTATATCCCAATAGAAATCCGAATAATGCACAGCTGAATAAACTGGATACCATTTCAGATGTATTTCTCCTTTATGATGGCAGTCAACCTATCGGATGTGCCGGTTTTCGAAAATATAGTGAAACGAGTGCTGAAGTAAAGCGAGTATTTGTGAAAAAAGAATATCGTGGAATCAAATTATCCCAAAGATTGATGGATTGTGTAGAGAATACGGCAAAAGAAAAAGGATACCAATATTTAATTCTGGAGACAGGTGAAGAAATGAAAGCAGCCATGAAATTATATACTTCCAGAGGATATGAAATAATTCCAAATTATGGCGCTTATAAAAACTCTTCAAAATCTATTTGTATGAGCAAAAAACTTTAATTAAAAAACGGTTAAGTGGCAGTATTTTAATTGAATATAAAATAATTATATTTATCTTTTATCTTAATATTTTTCATTAGGTAGTAATAATTTTAACATACATATGTAAAAATGGAAATGCAGATGACAATTACAACATGTCATCTGCATTTTTTGTTTATAAGGGATAAAACATTTGCAAATCTATGAGCACATAACTTGTCAAATGTTATCCATCACTTCTCTGATGGAATCAGCACAAATTTTCACAGCTTTTTTCATTTCTTCACGTGTCATGATAAGAGGAGGATTAAAGTACAAAATATCTCCCAAAGGACGCAGCAGCAATCCTTTTTTCAATGCTGTTTTGTATATTTGATATCCGTATCTGTGAGAAGAATCAAATGAAGTTTTGGATTCTTTATCCTGTACCAGTTCAATTGCATTGATTAATCCAATGGAACGAATATCGCCTACATAATGATAATCTTCCAACTCTTCACGTATTAAATTCGTGAAATAAGGAGCATTCTGATTCGCATTTTGTAAAATAGGTTCCTCTTCCAAAATGTTAAGGACTTCAATGGCTGCCGAACATGCCAAAGGATTTCCGCAATAGGTGTGACTATGCATAAATGCTTTTCCCTCCTGATAATCAGAATAAAAAGCGTCATATATTTTTTGTGTTGTAACAGCCAAAGCAGTAGGTAGATAACCGCCGGTAAGTCCTTTGGAAAGACACATAATGTCAGGAGAAATGTCTGCATGATTACAAGCAAACAGTTTACCTGTTCTTCCGTATCCTACAGCAATTTCGTCGGCAATGAGATGGACCTGATATTTGTCACATGCTTTGCGAAGTTTTTGCAAGTATACGGGGGAGTAGATTTTCATGCCTGCGGCTGCCTGCACCAATGGTTCTATCATAAATGCGCATGTTTCATCACCGTATTGCTCAAAAGTTTTTTCAGCATCTTCAAAACATTCCGCCTGACAGGTTTCACAGCTTTTTCCGTACTTGCAGCGATAGCAGTCAGGAGCCTGTACACGTATGATGTCTAACATAATCGGTTTATAAATTTCTGAATATAAATCCACTCCGCTGACAGATAACGCTCCAAGTGTTTCACCATGATAAGCATCTGTCAAAGCCATAAATCGCTTCTTTTGCGGATTTCCGGTTTGATGATGATACTGGAAACTCATTTTCATAGCCGCTTCAATGGCAGAAGAACCATTGTCGGTAAAGAAAAACTTTTCCAAACCTGTCGGTAATTTTTTCTGTAATCTTTCGCAGAGTTCAATTGCAGGAGTATGAGAAAAATTGGAAAAGATAACATGTTCCAAACGGTCTATTTGTTTTTTTACAGCCAGATTAATACGTTCATTACAATGTCCCAGAAGATTACACCACCAAGAGCTGACAATATCCATATAACTGTTACCGTCAACATCATATAGATAGATTCCTTTGGCATGGTCAATGACAATCGGAGGAAGTGCTTCATAATCTTTCATTTGAGAACAAGGGTGCCAGATATATTGTAAATCTTTTTCTGCTAAGTTCATAATCGTCACAGCTTTCTTTTTGATTTTACATGTACATACACTTACAATACTTAAGAAATATCATTGCATAAATGAAGCAATGATTCTGCGCTGACAGACAGCTCGGTTTCATTTGGTTTTACACATGCCACAACGGGAATTCCGGTGAGGCGTTCTATTTGCTTTTTATTATCGCGATGCATAAGGTTGTCAGAATCGTATTGATTTAATATAATTCCGTTGACAATAATATTGTGCTGTTTGGCATATGCTGCGGTTAAAACAGTACTGTTGATGGTACCTAATCCTGCATGAGCAACAATTAAAATAGGAAGATGTAATGTTTGTATCACATCGGTCAACATAATGGGTGAGCTATCCATACGCAAAGGACAAATGATGCCGCCGCTTCCTTCTGCTACCACAACATCAAACTGTGTAGCTATATGATGAAAATCGGATTGAATTTTGTTCATGTCAATTGGACATTTTTCCAGTTCTGCCGCCAAATGGGGGGAAACTGCAGGTTCATAGATGTAAGATACCAATTGTTCAGGCGGGACAGGTAAACCTGATATGGAGGCAACATACGCAGCATCTCCCGGTATCAGTTTGCTTGCATTACGATATGCACCGCTTAATGCCGCTTTATAATACCCGGCATTGACAGACGCTTCTCTCAACTTTTTTAAAATCAATGCAGTCACATATGTTTTTCCTACGTCTGTACCGGTAGCTGTTATAAAAATTCCTTTTTTCTTGTGTATCATAAAAAATTCACCGTATACTTTAATTGTTTTAACATATTCATATCGTCTTGTATGGTAATACCTGAGGTTGTCAGCATATCACCGGATATTGCTGCATTTGCCCCTGATTGAAATGCAGATTTTCCTTTATCGCACATATTGCCGCGCCCTCCCGCTAAACGAATGGCTCCGTTTGGAATTAAAAAACGGAAAATAGACACAATACGGCATAAATCGTCTTCTGTTAGTTTTGGAAGTTCTGCAAACGGCGTACCGGGAATCGGATTCAAAACATTAACGGGAACAGAAGTAATGCCAAGCTCACGAATATCGATTACCATATCGATACGGTCTTCCATCGTTTCTCCTAACCCCATAATGCCGCCGCTGCACACTTCCAGCCCGGCTTTCAAAGCATGTTTGATTGCCTGAATTTTATCATCATAAGTATGGGTGGTACAGATATTCGGAAAATTTCTTCGTGATGTTTCCAAATTATTGTGATATCGTGTAACACCGGCTTCTTTTAATTTGACAAATTGTGGATATGTCAGCAAGCCGTGAGATGCGCACAACGAGATACCGCTTTCCTCTTTTAATTTACGATATGTTTCACAAATAGTATCTACTTCTTGGTCAGACAGAGCACGACCTGAAGTTACGACCGAAAATCTTAAAATACCATTTTTGTAATTGTGTTGGGCTTCCTGTAAGATAGTACTGCTGTCTAAAAGCGGATACTCTTCCACAGCGGTACAGAAATGGGAGGATTGTGCGCAGTATTTGCAGTTTTCAGAGCATTTTCCACTTTTTCCGTTGATAATGGAACATAAATCAAATACATTATCACAAAAATATTCTCTCAGTTCATTTGCTGCCTGACATAACTCATCCAGCGGTTGGTCTGCTAGTGATAAAGCTTCTTCTTTCGTGATTGATACACCTTGCAACGCTTTTTCTTTTAATACTTGTATTGTATTCATGCGGATAGTTTCTCCTTTTTTAGAATAGGAACCAATCGTTTTCCAAGCAAAGCACAAACAACACAAATCAGAATATCGCCGGGCATGGGGAATACAAAACAGTATAAGAATAACGTCCATAGACTTTGTTCGGTTGTTGTATAAAATACGGCAATTAAAAGGTAGTAAATGGTACCTAGTGTATATACAATAAGTAATCCTGAAAAGTTAGCAACCAAAAGACGTTTGATGCTTGGACGCGGTACTTTATGGATGATAAGTCCCGTTACAAATGTACCCACTAAAAATCCAATTAAATATCCGAATGTTGGTTGTAATACATAACCCGGACCGCCGCCTTGTGTGAAAATAGGAATTCCGCAGATTCCGATTAATATGTATACACCCACAGAAAGTGCTCCGTATTTTGGACCAAGAACAATACCGGCAAGGGTAGTAAACAACAGCTGCAGTGTAAAAGGAACGAAAGGCACCGGAATTTTAATAAACGCGCCTACTGCGATTAATGCTGCAAACAATGCGCATAAGATAAGAGAGTATACCGTAGATTTTGATTTTTCTTTCATGAAGCGAAGTTCCCCCTAATGCTTATTTCTCCTGAGTGAAGTGATGTAATGGTTCCGTCTTGTTTTTCAATCATGAGACCACCATTTTCATCAATATCAATTGCGGTGGCTTTTTCAGAGTTTGTGCCCTGAATGACCTCAATATCTTTTCCCAATACAATGGAGCGCGCTTTATATTCCGCAATAAAAGAACGGTCTTGCAATTGATTGCATAGAGACAGTACATGGTTAATGACTGCCGCAGCAATTTGATTGCGTGTGATACCAGCGGGTTTTTCATGGAACAATGAATCCACTTTCTGCTGAATGTTTTCAGGAAAAGAAGAAACAGCGGTACTAAAGTTAATTCCAATTCCAAGAATAATAGATTCAATGCCACCGCTTTCAAAGTCTGTCAATGCTTCAGTCAGAATACCGCATATTTTTTTGCCGTTCATATAAACATCATTAACCCATTTGATTCCCGTACGGATATGAGTCACTTCTTCTATGGCGCGTGCTACGGCAACAGATGCCGCGGTTGTGATGAGAACCGCATCATTACTGGTTAGGTTGGGGCGTAAAATGAAACTCATATAGATTCCGCTGCCGGCAGGAGAGTGAAAAGAACGTCCCATTCTTCCGCGTCCTGCGGTTTGTTCTTCAGCCAACACTACAGTACCGTGAGGCGCCTGCTCCAACGCCATTTTTTTAGCAACAAGATTGGTGGAATCAACGGTTTTAAAAACATGAATCATATCTTGGCTGCCGTATGTTAAATATGGACCAATACCTTCGGCTGAAATTACATCTGTTTCATCAGATAAGCAATAACCCTTATTGGTAACAGAAATAATTTGATATCCTTCTTTTTTTAATTCGCTGATTGCTTTCCAAATAGCAGAACGTGAAATTTGCAGTTGTTGTGCAAGTTCTTCTCCCGAGACATAAGTCCCGCGATTTTTTTCAAGTATTTGCAGTATGTTGCTTTTTGATGACATGATTTTATCCCTCACATAATAATTTTGTCGATTTCTTTTAGTATAAATAGGAAAGAACCAATTGTCAACCTATTTTTGAAATAAGGTTGACAATTGGTTCTTTCCATAAAAAAGCAGCATATTAAATGAAAATATGCTGCTTTATTTATTCTTTATCATTTGGTTCATGTTGTGCGTCATAAATCGCATTTAACAATTGTGTTGTAAACATAGTAGCATACAGTTTCGCTTCAGATAGTGCAAAGGCCAATACACCGTTTGTATCAATCGTGCCGTCTTCCTTACCAAAAGCTTGCATACGCTGGAGCTTATCTCCTTGTAATTCTGCTTCTACATTTTGTTGAACAATTGCAGAAAGTTCCGCAATATCTTTTTTTGTGAGCTCAATTGCCATGTCTTTTTCCTCCCAAATTACTTTTTTATCATTTTATCATGATTCAAATTTAGAATCAAGGTTGTGCTGTCATAATACAAAGAAAGCAATTTGCTCTCGCGTTTTTCTAAACTTTTTTTATACATTTTATTCTTTATGTCTAAAAAACTGACAAAAAGGACCGACTGTCTAAATACAAAATCATACTTAAATGCTATTATAACTGTTACTACCATATTGAAAAGAGGAGAGCATGTTTGAAAAAACGTAACAGTACAGAACAAGTACAATTGCGAGACCCATTAAACGAACAGCATAAAGGCAGAAAAAAATTAATTAGCTGTATTGCTCTCGTTTTGGGGGTTGCCATTATACCGCTGATGTACAGTGGTATTTATTTGGCATCTGTATGGGATACTTATGGCAGATTAGATACGCTGCCTGTCGCAGTTGTAAACCATGACCAAGGTGCACAAATCAATGGAGAGGAACGTAACCTGGGTCAAGAACTCATTGATAAAATGGAAGAGTCTAAAGATTTGGATTGGGTTATTACAGATGAAGCTGACGCAAAAGCAGGTTTAGAGACGGAAAACCGTTACTATGCCGTCATCGACATTCCTTCAGACTTTTCACAAAATGTAGCAACCGCGGAGGATGTAGATAAAGTACCTGCAACCATTACGTATTCAGCAAATGAAAAGCGTAACTACATTGCTTCCACTATTATGAAAAGTGCGGCACAAAGCTTACAAAAAGAATTGCGTGCCAGTGTAACAGAACAAATTACAGGTAATTTGGTGCAACAGCTAAACAGTGTTCCGGGTCAAATGGAAACCATTTCTGAAGGATTTACAACATTGGGAAATGGTACCGGCGCTTTGAGAAGCGGCATGGATGTTCTGCTGCAAGGTTCACAAACCATTACAACGAATTTGGAAACTTTGGATAATGGCTTAGAGCAGGCAAAAGATGGTTCCGAACAATTGAATCAGGCGCTAACACAGTTGCCTACTTTAATGCAAGGCATTGAACAGTTGAATCAGGGGGCATCCGATTTATCTGCGGGATTAAATCAAGCATCACAAGGTGCTTCTACTTTAAATGACGGCGCTGCTAATTTAACTGATTTAACAAACGGTATTCAATCACTGTCTCAAGGCAGCAATCAAGTGTCGATTGGTGCACAGCAATATGTAAGTCTGACAAATGGTATTCAGCAAGCTTTAATGGCAAATGGCTATGACGGAGCAAAGACTGTTCAGGCTTTGGCACAACAGCTGCAATCTGTCAGTGGTTCACAGGCAGATTCATTGAAAGCTATGATTGGTATTATTGGTGGTAACAGTACCGTTATTCAGAATTTAACGGACCAGTATAATGCAATCAAAGATAATCCTGCTTATGCACAACAAGCAGCCCAGCTGCAAGCTTTGATTGGAATGCTTCAACAGGATATGAATCAAGGAAGTGCTTCTGCAGCATCACAATATGCTGCCGCAGGCGAACAATTGGTAAGCGGTACCAGCCAATTAAATCAGGGCGCAGAACAGTTGGCAGCCAGCACAGGAAAAATTGGTGAGCTGCAAAGTGGTATCAGCAGTTTGAATACAGCGTTATCACAACTAAATGACGGTGGTAAACAAGTAGCAGACGGTACTGCAACTCTGTCTTCCAGCAGCAGTCAGTTAACACAACTGCAACAAGGAGTCGGCTCATTAAATAGTGCTTTGGGTCAACTTTCCAACGGAGCCTCACAACTTTATCAGGGCTCATCTGAATTGACAAACGGTGTTTCTTCCGCTCAGGACGGAGTGGTTCAATTAGATGATGGTGTTACATCTGCAAAAGATGAATTGGATAGTGCAATTAGCGAAACATCAGAAAAATTAAAAGCAACAGACGGTTTGGAAACATACACTGCAAATGGAGTATCGGTTCAGGCAGATCCATATGAAGCAGTTCCTAATTACGGAACCGCATTTGCACCATACTTCATCTCAGTGTCGTTATGGACCGGCGGCTTATCCATTTTAATGAGCATATACTTAGAACCAAACAGAAGAATGAAACGTTTGTCTGTGGATTCTCATTCCAGAGTAATCAGAATGTTTGCTTTCTTAGGCATCGGTGTACTTCAAGCGGTATTGCTTGGTATTGTTGGTCAGTTTGGCTTGGGACTGCCAATCAATAATGTCTTTGGTTTCTATAGTGCGGTTATCTTAGCTTCCGTCACCTTTGTTGCCATCATTCAATTCTTAATGATGTATTTAGGTGATATAGGTAAAATATTGTCTATGGCTCTTATGGTATTGCAGTTGACGTCAACGGGCGGTACCTTCCCAATTGAAACTTCGGGTGCGTTCTTTGAAGTGTTGAATAAAATCATGCCAATGACCTATAGTGTAAATTTACTAAAAGAAGTAATCAGCGGTGGAGATGCCGGCATTATCTGGTATAACGTAGGAATTCTATTTGCGTTCTTTGCTGCATTTACAGCAGTTACATTGGGATTGGCTATTTACCAAAATAAAAAGGATAAAAAGAAGAAAGAAATCGAGCACGTAGATACAGATTTAACAGAAATGACAGTTTGATATAAATATATTGAGAAAGGCGCTGACGTTCAGCGCCTTTTTTATGTGAATTTTTTCTGTTTTTACGTGGTATTACAGAGGCAATTATTTATGCTTACAAAATAAGATGTCAATTTATATATGGAAGGAGTAAAAAACAATAAAAGTGTGTAAGCAATGTTAATTTAGAAAGGATACAAAATGAAAAAAAGAAACTATAAATTCACCCACCTACTCGGAGTTAGACCCAAATCGTAAAGTAATACGAGAAATTCCATCATTACGCGGCGAGAATATAAAACAATTTTTGATGAGTGATAAAACCATTCAGGTAGCCATGTATGATGAACCTGTACATTTTGAGAAAAATGGAACATGGAATGACATTGATAATGATACATATATTGCAAGTGTAAAATTAAAGACAAAATCTTGTGCACTCATAAACAGTGTTAGATGCGATATTACTTTAGGAGTATGTTATATAGACGTAACAGCTCGTTATAGCAAATACTGCTATTTGGGGAGAATGGCAATACATCAGCAATGCAATTATATTGGCTTCCCCGGATGATAAAAATAAAATCCCCAAAGAAATTACTGTTTATCTCAACTATTTTTACAATCAAAACTAGGTAGTATTTGATAATGTCCAGCTGATTCGTGATTTTTCTCAAAGTTATCAATATGATAATGAAAGAAATTTAGTTACAACCAATGACCATGTTAATGAGCAAGGCGGCACCAAATACAATGAACATAATCAAGTGTTGAAAATGCTGACTCCCGGGATAGGTACCTATTATTATGGATATTCGGAGGGAGAAGCAAATAAGAATTTAGCGTATTTGATTACAGGAAATGAATTAACGTATAACTTATCATACAATGAATACGGTGATCAAACCAAAGTTAGACTTGAAAGCTCTAAAACACCGGTATCTAACCATACTTATGAAAAATATTATATCAAAAATGCTGCTACTCATAAATATATTGACGTAGGAGGTGCTGATTTTAGAGATTTTGCCAGTGTAAATACATATGCGCTGAATAAAACACAAGCACAAGTGAGGGTATTGGAAAAATGCGGAGATGATGTTTATTATATTCGCTCAAATGGAGACACCAACCTAACATTGGATGTTCTTAACTGGGATACAACAAATGGCAACAGTCTACAGTTATATCACTATAATGAAGGCAGTCAAAAGTTTGTTATCAAAGAGAATGAAGATGGAACCTATTGCATTATGCCGGAGCATGCGCAAAATAAATGCTTAGATGTGGATGTTCCAACAGATAAATTGCAAATATGGGATATTTCAGGAGTAGAAAATCAAAAATTTGTTTTGGAGGCAGTTGGAGATAGCGAACATCATTTATATATGGAAGTATCTGCAGAATATGACCAAGCAGGTCGTATGACATCTTCAAAAGACATACTTGGTGTGGAGACAACCAATACATATGATGAGAAACGAGGAACATAATTAAGCTCTACAAAAGAAAATCAAACGATTCATTACACTTATGATTTAAATAATGATAGGGTGCTGTCCGTTACAACGCAAAATGGGGAGCACACCGTCACCAATGATTATGGATATACGTTAGGTGAGTTATCATCTATTACTCATAACGGTACTGTTTTTCATTTTGAGAAAAACGATGAAGCCCACACTGCTACCGTTAAAGTAGGCAACCGTGTACTGTCAACCAAACAATTTGGTCCTGAGGAATCGCTTACTTACGGAAACGGTGCAGTTATGGAAAATGTTTATGATGATGTAGGACGTACCATAGCTAAAAAGTATAATGGTACCGAAACGGTGCAATGGGAATATGATTATATGGGTATTTCCAAAGAGATTGATAAGGTCAATCATATTAGTCATAGTTTTCATTATGATTCTCTTGGAAGAGTAGTGCGCCATGACAGTATACAGGGACTGAAAAGTCATGTGGTATATGATAAAATGAACCGCATCTCTTAATATTCCTATAGTATTCCTGGAGAAAGTCTAAATACTACCTATCACTATGATAACAAGAATCAACTGTTTATGGGTCAAACAAATAGCAAATTCACCACAAAAAATGAATATGATGAGTTAAACAGATTAATAGATGAAGAATTTCATATGGATGATTTGACTGCCTCTTATTCCTTTAGATATTATCGTAGAGGGATGGGAGGAAATAAAACCAGTCATTTGATTTATATGCTGAGTTTTAAAGCAAATAATCAGGCCAGAGTAACACAATATCAATACTATGATAATGGCAACTTGGCCAGTATTACAGACCATAGTGATTATGGAGGAGCAAGGACATATCAATATGACGGAACCAATCAAATGATTACGGAAAGGATTGGCGATAACAGCATTACATATACCTATGATGCTGGTGGTAATATTACCAGTAAAACTGAAAAAGGTATTACTACCACATGGTTATATGAAGATGAACAATGGAGTGATTTGCTTACAAGTTATGACGGACAAACGATTACGTATGATGAAATTGGAAATCCGCTTACTTATCGAGACGGTATGTCCTTTGCTTGGGAAAAAGGTCGCCAGTTAAAACAAGTGACCAAAGAAGATGAAATTACTTCTTATCAATATAATTCATCCGGTTTGCGTACACAAAAGGTTTCTTCCAAATATGGTACAACGACATTTATGTTGGAAGGAAGCCTTATCTTATCCAGTACATCTGAAAATGAAACAATATATTTTTATTATAATGAGAAAAACCAAGCGGTTGCTATGCGTATAAACGATGAAACATATGTATATGAAAGAAATTTACAGGGAGATATTGTAGGTTTACTTGACAAAACAGGTACTTGAGTGGCAAAATATTCCTATAATGCATGGGGAGAGCCCATTTATATTACAGACAATAAAGGTCATGACATTTCAGGCGATAGAACACATGTGGCAAATAAAAATCCATACCGCTACAGAGGCTATTATTATGATGTAGAAACAGGGTTTTATTATTTAAAGAGCAGATACTATGACCCGATTACCTGCCGATTTATTAATCAGGATAATTTGCTTGGAGCAAATAAGGATGTTTATTGTTATAACTTATTTGCATATTGCTCGAACAACCCAACAAATCTAACAGACCCAAATGGTACATTTGCCGGGGCAATATTTGGATTGATATATGCTGCAGCAACAGTAGTAACAACGGCAGTAACATCATATGCATTTGGACAATCGAAGCCTAATACAGGAATTACGTGGGAAGATGTAGGTAATGCAATTTGGAACACCATTGTATTTATAGTAGATCCGGTAGGATCTACTATTAGGGCGTTAAACCCTCCTGCGGTACAAAGTACACAAAAAGAACAGGTGGCAGATAGAGCGAACACTACGCCGATTGTTCATTCTGTTCCTATTCGAACAGGCTGGCCGAAACTTGATAAGCCAAGATTTCCTGTAGCTCCTGAACTGTTTCATCCCAATGGATTGTATATTAGTTTTAGAGAACATATTAATAGAGGATGGGCTGTTAAATGGAATATACCAAATACAAAAATTACTATTTTTGAATGGAATCAAGATTGTACAGATATTGTTGGACAACATTACCATTGCTTAACCCCTGAAATGAACAATAAACATGGAGGAGATCATTATCATCCAGGTGATTTAATACCAGAACCTTGGGCATCATTATATTTTAGTTAGGAGAAGAAAATGAAAATAACAATTGTAAATAAAGAAATTATAAAAAAACTGAGTGTGCATGATGGAATAATGGGACCAATTACTTATAATTATGAAGAAAAAAGCTGTACTTTTGAAGTGATGAATCCTGGATGGAATAGATATCAAACGTTTCACATTAAGGGTATTTTATATATGGAAGTACAACAGTGTGAATTTGCGGGTCCAGGACCCAATATATTTTGTTGGTATCATGATGAAAAATCTACTCGCACAGAAGAATTATATCGGAAAAAAATAACAGAACATTATAATTCATTTTCCTTATTAGATGAACGTAAAACACACCATTTCGAGGTTGTTTTTTTGTTTGGATCGGAAGATGAGATACGCTTTATATGCGAAGAAATAGAGTTTCATGAATACCCATATTATAAAGATGAAGAAGATTAAATAAAGAGAAAAGCCTTGTTTTGGTCAAAAGCTAAAACAAGGCTTTTTGTATAGTACTTTAGACTGTTTAAGACAATATTAGAATTCTTCACATTCAATATACAAAAAGATACAGTTTGTTTATAATATATTGTAATGCTAAACGAAGACAGGGTTTTATTACTTAAAGACCAGATACTATGACCCGATTACCTGCCGATTTATTAATCAGGATAATTTGCTTGGAGCAAATAAGGATGTTTATTGTTATAACTTATTTGCATATTGCTCGAACAACCCAACAAATCTAACAGACCCAAATGGTACATTTGCCGGGGCAATATTTGGATTGATATATGCTGCAGCAACAGTAGTAACAACGGCAGTAACATCATATGCATTTGGACAATCGAAGCCTAATACAGGAATTACGTGGGAAGATGTAGGTAATGCAATTTGGAACACCATTGTATTTATAGTAGATCCGGTAGGATCTACTATTAGGGCGTTAAACCCTCCTGCGGTACAAAGTACACAAAAAGAACAGGTGGCAGATAGAGCGAACACTACGCCGATTGTTCATTCTGTTCCTATTCGAACAGGCTGGCCGAAACTTGATAAGCCAAGATTTCCAGCAGATCCTGCACTTTTTCATCCCCAAGGACTTATTATCACTACAGATATAATGACACCAAATGGTCAAGTATTAAAGTGGACATATCCTAGTTCAAAGTATGCAATATTTGAATGGAATGAGGATTATGCAAAAGGAGAACATTATCATTGTTTAACTGAAGCTATGAGAAATAGCCACAGTGGTGATCACTGGAAAGCAGGTGATTTAATACCGGAACCGTGGGCATCGATATATTTTTAATTCGGAGGAAAAAATGAAAATAACAGTAGAAAATAAAGAAATAATTAATCCTAAAAACATAAGTGTACATGATGGCATTATAGAAAAATTTGAGTACAATTATTTAGAACGGATATGTAATATTGAAATTTTAAATGATTGCTGGAATATCAGACAGACTTTTTGTATAAAAAATATTATTTTAATGCATCAACAGAATTGTGAATTCTGGGGTTGTAGCCCACATGTTCATTGTTGGTGTTATGATGAAGGGCAACCATTTTTAAAACAATTATGGATAAAACAAAAATCTGACAAGCAGTTTCGTTTTTCGTTATTGGAAGAAAATCCGGATATATATTTTGAACATTATTTCCAATTCATATCAGGCAATGAAATTCATTTTATATGTGAAGAAGTAGAGTTTCATGAATACCCATATTATAAAGATGAAGAAGATTAAATAAAAAGAAAAGCCTTGTTTTGATACAGGAGATGAAATCTGCTTTATATATGAAGAAATAGAATTTTGCGAATATCCGTATCATGAGGATAATTAAAAAAATACATTAATATTTTTTCGTCTTTATCCACCATAACTAAAATAATCTCACGGATTACAATATATTGAATATATCAATATACGGTAATTGTGTGGGTGTAATCACATATATTTTGTGGTAGTCAACGTAATTTTTCAATAAAATATCTTTTTCAACATACAAAATCATAAAATTTGTAAATATTTTGCGAAATTTTAACACAATATCTTTCTTGAATTATAAGTTGTGGTATACTTTAATAAAGAGTATGAATTGTAATGTGATAAGTGAGGAATCAAAATGCAAGAACCGGAGCTTTCTGTAATAATTCCTGTGATGAACATTGAAAATAGAATTTGTGATGTACTTAATACATTAAAAGAGGACACGAAAGATATTTCAGTGGAATTTTTAATTATTGACAGAGGCTCGAAAGACAAGACAATGCAAATGGCGTTGCGCTTTTTACGGCAGAATCAATTAAATGGTTATGTCATGCAGGAAAGTGGGGGAAATGTCAGCCAAGTATTAAATGCAGGTATTCAATATGCCAATGGAACATACATTACCTTTGTCTTTCCTCAGCGTATTTACCAGTCGTATTTGGAAGAATTTCTAAAAAAGGCAAAGGAAACAAATGCAGAGTTTTTGTTTGGATGCAAGCGCCAGGAACAATTAAAGTTTGCAGATTTGCGCAGTACCAGTTCGGTTATTAAGCAATTGACAGGTGTCGATTATGTAGAATGTATGATTACACATAGTATGATACCTGATGCCGGTGCAGTCGTGGTATCCAACCAGTTTTTGCAAAATCATAAAATCTGGTTTAACGAAAACAATACATGCCGTTATGGTGAAGATTTTGTGTACAAATGTTTCCTTGCAGCCAATCATTTGGCACAAGTAGCTGTTGTTATGCAGGTGGATGATGAAAAATCTGTTTTACAGAATCAGAACCATACATCTCAGGATATTTTTGCACCTTTTGAAGAAGTGGAAGGTTTATTACGTACACTTGTGTTTTTACAAAAGCAATATAGCCATCATGAAAAAATGATAAAGTTGTTTATGCAGCAAAAAATTCCGGAAACGGTTATGCAAATCATAGAAGGACTGTTAAAGCAAAAGGTGAAACCTCGTGCTATACGTTCTTATATGCATAAAAAAGGATATGACCGTTTGCTTATCATAGGACCGTATACACCGCATACCTTAAAGGTAAAAATTACAACTTGGCGCTATTTTCCTAGATTTTACCGTTTTGTGTAATAAGTGTTATAAAAACAGGCGTCTGACCGCCTGTTTTTGTTTTATTTTTCAATGATTGGATTTATAAAATATCTTGAAGAAAAACGCTAGATCTGGTATTATTATAAGATAAATATCACGATATGGAGGTGTATATGTTTGGTTCCGCAGGAACAGAACAATGATGAAATCTTTCTACAAAACAGAGCGCATTGCATGAATGCAGTTGCACAAATTATGGAAATGCGCGCCACAGGCGCTGTACCGCTTGCGTATGTACAGACATACGGATGTCAGCAAAATGTGGCAGACGGTGAGAAAATCAAAGGTCAACTGGCAGAAATGGGATTTGCTTTTACAGAAAACCCGGATGAAGCTGACTTTATTTTATATAACACATGCGCCGTTCGTGAAAATGCTGAATCCAAAGTATTTGGTAAAATTGGTGAATTAAAACATAAGAAAAAGAGAAAGCCTTCTTTGGTTACAGCTTTGTGCGGCTGTATGGCGGAACAAGACCATGTGGTAGAGCGTATTAAAAAAAGCTATCCGTATTTGGATCTTGTGTTTGGCACTCACGTTATTCATTACTTGCCGCAGCTATTATATGCACTTTTGACCAACGGAAAACGAATCTTCGAAAACGGACACGAAAATGAAGACAAACAAATCGTAGAAGGTTTGCCGGTGGAACGTGACAGTACACAAGTGGGTGCTTGGCTTACGATTATGTATGGTTGTAATAATTTCTGTACTTACTGTATTGTTCCGTATGTTCGCGGCCGTGAACGCAGTCGTGAACCGCAGGCTATTGAGCAGGAATTCCGTCAATTGGTACAGGCAGGGTATAAAGAAATTATGCTGCTTGGACAAAATGTAAATTCTTATGGTAAGACGTTAGAAAATCCTATTACCTTTTCTGAATTATTGCGCAGACTTGACCGCATTGAAGGTGATTACCGTATACGTTTTATGAGTCCGCACCCAAAAGATGCAACTCCTGAATTGTTTGAAACCATGGCAAGCAGTAAGCATATTGCACATAGTCTGCATCTTCCTTTGCAGGCAGGAAATAACAGAGTACTTAAAGCCATGAACCGCAACTATACCAGAGAACAGTTTTTAAAATTGGTGGAACAAGCGCGTGCTGCTATGCCGGATATTACGTTTACAACCGATTTGATTGTAGGATTTCCGGGTGAAACATACGAAGAGTTTTTAGATACCGTGGATATGCTGGAAAAGGTAAAGTTCAATTCTTTATATACTTTTATTTATTCACCTCGTGTCGGAACCAGAGCCGCCTCTATGCCGGATGAAATCTCTGCTGAGGAAAAATCGCGCTGGTTTCAGGAACTTTGGAAAAAGCAAGAAGAAGTTGTTGCCAAAATCAGCCCTGCCATGATTGGCACAACTCAGAGAGTGCTGGTACAAGGCTATAACGAAAAACAAACCATGCTTTGGGGCAAAACAGAAGGAAATATGAACTGTGAATTTGAAGGTGACGACAGTTTAATAGGAAATTTTGTGAATGTAAAAATAACAGAGTCACCAAATTTTGTGCTAAAAGGCACACTGATAACAGAATAATCATAATTAACAATATTGGAGGATTTTAAAATGGATGTTATTGAACTGGCAAGAGAATTAGGAAAAGCAATTCAACAGGACGAACGTTTTTTGGCAATGCAAATTGCACGTCAAAACAGTGACAATGATGATGAACTGCAACAATTGATTGGTGAATTTAATTTAAAAAGAATGGCAATCAATAACGAAGCTGCCAAAGATGACAGAGACGAAGCAAAATTACAACAATTAAACAGCGAACTGCGTGAAACCTATGCAAAAGTGATGCAAAATAAAAATATGAATGCTTATAATGAAGCAAAAGAGCTTATGGACAATATGCTAAAACGTATCAACGCAATCATCAGTATTTCTGCAGAAGGCGGAGACCCTGAAATTGCAGACTTAACAGAAGATACCTGCGGCGGTTCTTGCTCCAGTTGTGCAGGCTGTCACTAATGACATATATCGCATTCTATAAGAAAAAGATGAGGTAGAAAAATGGCTGATTTATCACCTATGATGAAACAATATTTTCAAATAAAAGAGCAGAATCCCGACACCCTGTTGTTTTTTCGCTTGGGTGATTTCTATGAGCTGTTTTTTGATGACGCAAAATTGGTGTCGGCAGAACTGGAACTTACCCTAACTGGTCGTGATTGCGGACAAGCAGAGCGTGCGCCCAAGATCGGAAGAGCGTCGTGTAGGGAAAGAGTGTAGATCTCGGTGGTCGCC
>OJUG01002302.1_pt1 | contig 20700 bp, 18 predicted proteins | sample 1599841 | NCBI WGS metagenome assembly OJUG01 (sample SAMN04168659, study PRJEB22393) | human gut metagenome | biome: human gut microbiome; feature: stool | host: Homo sapiens | collected 2014-05-12 | reverse complement strand
TTTAACGATATAAAATATGTTATAATGGCAGGGGAGGTCAATTTGGCTTGACAAGAGGATTGAAATTGAGATAGAATTTTTCTTACTGAATTGAAGAAACAGATCAGGGAATCCGGGAAATTGTAAGGAGGCTGCTGCCGCAGGATTTTACCTGGATATTTTAGGATAGATCATAAGAGGAGAGAAAGAAAATGGCAAAAAAGACTACATATGACGCGGAGAGTATTACCATTCTGGAAGGACTGGAAGCCGTCCGGAAAAGACCGGGAATGTATATTGGAAGCGTCAGTACCAAGGGGCTTAACCACCTGGTGTACGAAATTGTAGATAATGCGGTAGATGAGCATCTTGCAGGATTTTGTTCACAGATAGAGGTGACACTGGAAAAGGACGGTTCTGCAACGGTAACAGATAATGGACGCGGTGTGCCGGTAGGTATGCATGCAAAAGGAGTATCGGCGGCCAGAATCGTATATACCACTTTACATGCGGGAGGTAAGTTCGATGATTCGGCATACAAGACAAGTGGCGGTCTGCACGGAGTAGGTTCTTCGGTTGTTAATGCACTATCTACTTATATGGATGTAAAGATCAGCCGTGACGGTGCGGTGCACCACGACCGTTATGAGAGAGGAATTCCGGTGGTAGAACTGGAGGATGGGCTTCTTCCGGTGATCGGAAAGACCAAAAAGACCGGAACCTGTGTCAATTTTCTTCCGGATCCGACAATTTTCGAGAAGACGAGATTTAAAGAGGAAGAGATCAAGAGCCGACTGCATGAGACAGCCTACCTGAATCCGGAACTGACGATTATATTTACAGATAAAAGAAAGACACAGGAAGAGAGGATCGAGTATCATGAACCGGATGGGATCATTGGATTTATCAAGGATCTGAATTCCAAAAAAGAAGTGATCCACGATCCGGTTTACTATAAAGGAGAAGCAGAAGGTATCGAAGTGGAAGTTGCATTCCAGTATGTGAATGAATTTCATGAAAATGTACTAGGTTTCTGCAACAATATTTATAATGCGGAAGGGGGAACCCATCTGACCGGGTTCAAGACGACATTTACGACGATCATGAACCAGTATGCCCGTGAAATTGGTGTGTTAAAGGATAAGGATGCCAACTTTACCGGTGCGGATGTACGGAACGGAATGACGGCGATCGTATCGATCAAGCACCCGGATCCGAGATTTGAGGGACAGACCAAGACAAAGCTGGACAACCAGGATGCAGCAAAAGCGACCGGAAAGGTGACCAGTGATGAGATCCCGCGTTTCTTTGACCGGAATCTGGAGACACTGAAAAAGGTTCTTTCCTGTGCGGAAAAAGCAGCAAAGATCCGTAAGACCGAGGAAAAGGCAAAGACGAATCTTCTGACCAGGCAGAAATATTCTTTTGACAGTAACGGTAAGCTTGCCAATTGTGAGAGCAGGGATGCATCCAAATGTGAAATCTTCATCGTTGAGGGAGATTCTGCGGGAGGAAGCGCAAAGACTGCCCGCGACAGAATGTATCAGGCAATCCTGCCGATCCGAGGAAAGATCCTGAACGTGGAAAAAGCAAGCATCGATAAGGTTCTGGCAAATGCTGAGATCAAGACCATGATCAATGCATTCGGATGTGGATTTTCAGAGGGATACGGTAATGACTTTGATATCACAAAGCTGCGGTATGACAAGATTATCATCATGGCGGATGCGGATGTGGATGGAGCGCATATTTCCACACTGTTGCTGACCTTATTCTACCGGTTTATGCCGGAACTGATATACGAAGGTCATGTCTACGTGGCAATGCCGCCGCTTTATAAGGCAATGCCGAAAAAGGGAGAAGAAGAGTACCTTTACGATGATAAGGCACTGGAGAGATATAGAAAGACACATTCCGACTTTACCCTGCAGCGATACAAAGGTCTGGGTGAAATGGATGCAGAGCAGCTCTGGGAGACAACCCTCAACCCGGAAACTCGAATGATGAAACGGATCGAGATCGAGGATGCACGTATGGCATCCGGTGTAACAGAGATGCTGATGGGAACAGAAGTTCCGCCGCGCCGCGCATTTATTTATGAAAATGCGACAGAGGCAGAACTGGATATTTAAAAACAGATCGGAAAGGCATGGATTTTCAAAAGGGGAAAGTCTGTGTATCAGAAAACATAAACTAGAAGAGGTAAGAGAAAATGGAAGAGTCACAGATCATCCGGACGGAATATTCGGAGCTGATGAAAAAATCATATATTGACTATGCCATGAGTGTTATCATTTCCAGAGCCCTCCCGGATGTCAGGGATGGTTTGAAACCGGTACAGAGAAGAACACTCTATGACATGTATGAGCTGGGAATCCGTTATGACAGACCATACCGTAAATGTGCGCGTATTGTCGGGGATACCATGGGTAAATATCATCCACATGGAGACAGCTCGATCTATGAAGCGTTGGTTGTTATGGCACAGGAATTCAAAAAAGGAATGATCCTGGTAGATGGTCATGGAAACTTCGGCTCCATTGAAGGAGACGGGGCTGCAGCCATGCGTTATACTGAAGCAAGACTGGCGAAAATCACACAGGAGGCATATCTTGCCGATCTGGACAAAGATATCATTGATTTTGTACCGAATTTTGATGAGACAGAAAAAGAGCCGGCAGTTCTTCCGGTAAGAATTCCGAACCTTCTGCTGAACGGTGCGGAAGGGATCGCAGTTGGTATGGCAACCAGTATTCCGACACATAACCTGGGAGAGATTGTGGATGCGGTTAAGGCATACATGAAGAACAATGACATCACGACAAAACAGCTGATGAAGTACATCAAAGGACCGGATTTCCCGACAGGCGGGATTGTCGTCAATAAAGATGATCTGGCAGAAATTTATGAGACTGGAACCGGAAAGATCAAGATTCGTGGAAAAGTAGATGTGGAAGAGATAAAAGGCGGACGGAAGAAGATCGTCATTTCCGAAATCCCGTACACCATGATCGGAGCCGGAATCGGTAAATTTCTGAACGATGTCTGCAATCTGGTGGAGACAAAGAAGACCAGTGACATCGTAGACATTTCCAATCAGTCTTCCAAGGAAGGAATCCGTATTGTAATTGAAGTGAAGCGTGATGCAGATGTGGACAATCTGATCAACATGCTTTATAAAAAGACCAGACTGGAGGATACCTTTGGTGTCAATATGCTTGCGGTAGCCGATGGCAGACCGGAAGTACTGGGACTCAAACGTATCATCGAACATCATGTAGATTTCCAGTTTGAACTTGCAACCAGAAAATACAAGACGCTGCTGAAAAAAGAGCAGGATAAAAAAGAAATCCAGGAGGGTCTGATCAAGGCGTGTGACGTGATCGACCTGATCATTGAGATCCTGCGTGGAAGCTCGTCCATCAGGGATGCAAAAGAATGTCTGACAACAGGTGCGACAGAGAAGATCAAGTTTAAGTCGAAAAGATCTGAGAAGATGGCATCCATGCTCCGGTTTACCGACCGGCAGGCACAGGCAATTCTGGAGATGCGTCTGTACAAGCTGATCGGTCTGGAAATCGAGGCGCTGATGAAGGAGCATGAGACAACGCTTGCAAATATCGCAAAATATGAGGATATTCTGAATAATTATGATTCTATGGCGCAGGTGATCATTGATGATCTGGATGCGCTGAAAAAAGAATATGCCGTGAAGCGTAAAACGAAGATCGAGAATGCAGAAGAAGCTGTGTTTGAGGAAAATAAAGTACAGGAGCAGGAGGTTGTCCTTCTGATGGACCGCTTTGGTTATGCAAAGACGGTGGATGGATCCGTCTATGAACGTAACCGGGAAGCGGCAGATAAGGAGAATAAGTATATTCTGCGCTGCATGAATACCGGCAAGTTGTGTCTTTTTACATCGGATGGCAAGATGCATCAGATCAAAGTGATGGATCTCCCTTATGGAAAGTTCAGGGACAAAGGATTTCCAATCGACAATGTAAGTAATTTTGACAGTACAAAAGAAGAAATCGTATATCTGTGTGATGACAGAGAACTCTTTTTCTCAAAATTCCTGTTTGTCACGAAGCAGGGAATGATCAAAAAGGTGGCAGGAAGTGAATTCCAGGTAACTAAGCGGACAATCGCGGCAACGAAACTGCAGGATGAAGATGCACTGGTAAGTATCCGGCCGATCCGGGATGTGCAGGATGTAGTTCTGATGACGGAGAATGGATTTGTGCTCCGTTTCCCGGCGGAAGAAGTTTCGGAGAAGAAAAAGGGTGCAGTTGGTGTGCGCGGTATGAAATTACAGAAAAATGATAGCGTGGAAGAGGTATATCTGTTTGAAGAAGGAACGGAGAGCAAGGTGATCTTCCATGAAAAAGAAGTGACACTGAACCGTTTGAAACGGGCGAAAAGAGATGGAACAGGAACACGAATGAGAAAGTAGGTCGGTCATATGGCAACGGTAGGAATTGATCTTGGAACAACAAACAGTCTGGTAAGCGTGTGGCAGGATGATAAATGCACGTTGATTCCAAATAATCTGGGAGAATATTTAACACCGTCGGTAGTAGGAATTGATGAGAACGGTGAGATGCTGGTAGGGAGAACGGCGAAAGAGCGTCTGATCTCCCATCCGGAAAATACAGTGGCAAGTTTTAAGCGTTTTATGGGGACGGAGAAGACATTTATGCTTGGAAACAGGCGGTTTACAGCGGCAGATCTGTCGTCCATGGTCCTGCGTCAGCTGAAAGAAGATGCGGAAAAATACCTGGGTGAGCCGGTTGAAGAGGCAGTCATCAGTGTTCCGGCGTATTTTAATGATTTTCAGAGAAATGCGACGAAGATGGCAGGAGAGCTTGCCGGACTTACTGTGGAGCGTCTGGTCAATGAGCCGTCGGCGGCAGCACTTGCCTATCGCTTTGGAAAGGCTAAGGAGGATCAGACCTTTCTGGTGTTTGATTTTGGCGGAGGAACTCTGGATATCTCGATCGTAGATGCATTTGACAGTGTGATCGAGATTGTGGCAGTTGCCGGAGACAATCATCTCGGTGGGGATGATGTGAACCGTGCAATTGCGGAAAAATTCCTAAGTGTCAATCGGATTGATGAAGGAAAGATCACTAATGAAGAAAGAGCCAGCCTGATCCGGGAGAGTGAGAAGCTGAAACGTACACTGACTGATGCGCCGGAGGGCGAGATGGAGGTTGTGATCGGCGGACAGATTTACCAGATGAAACTGGATGCGAAAGGACTTCTGGAGGTGTCTGCAAAGCTGCTGGAAGGAATCGGGATTCCGCTGAAACGGGCGATGAACGACAGTGGTTATGGATGGGAGGATATTGACGAGATCATTATGATCGGTGGATCCGGTAAGATGAAGATCGTGCAGAATTATCTGCAGTTTTTGAGCGGCAAAAGACCGCGGTGTGAGATCGATCCGGATGTTGCGGTTGCGGTCGGCGCCGGAATGTATGCCGGGATTAAGGAGCGGCAGCAGGCAGTGCGGGATGTACTTCTTACAGATATATGTCCGTTTACACTCGGAACCGAGATCATTCACGGGGATCCGAAAGGACCGGCGATCATGTCTCCGATCATTGAGCGAAATTCGGTTCTTCCGATCAGCCGGGTGGAGCGATACTGGACGGTACATCAGTTCCAGGAATACTGTGATATCACGATTTTACAGGGCGAGCACCGATATGCAGACCAGAATCTGGAGCTCGGGCGTATCCGTGTGCCGGTGCCGCTGGCAAGAAGAGAGGATCAGAGGGAAGCGGTGGATGTCCGATTTACCTATGACATTAACGGAATTCTGGAAGTGGATGTGACCGTGGTGAGCACCAAGGAGCATTTCAGTAAGGTGATCGTCAACAAAGATATCCATCTGACACCAGAGCAGATTGAGGAAAGAAGAAAAGAGCTGCAGAAGATTAAGATCCATCCGAGAGAGCAGGAAAAGAACCGGCTTCTGCTGGAAAGAGGCGACCGTCTTTACGAAGAAAACACCGGAGAAATCCGAAAATATCTGGACAAGATCCTGGCAGATTTTTCAGTTGCATTAAATGCACAGGATCTGCGGACGATCGAGAAGGCGTATACAAGGACAAGTGAGCTTCTGGATATTGTGGAGAATACACCGAAGAGATCGGTGCCGGTCAAGATAGAAGCTTATCTGTATGATGAGTGGAGGAGGCAGCAGTGATGAATTGTTTTACGGTACTTGGGATTGAACCAACAACGGAAAAGAAAACGATAAAGCGGGCGTATGCGGCGAAGTCCCGGGAGTTCCACCCGGAAGAACACCCGGAGGAATTCCAGAGGATCCACGATGCCTATGAAGAGGCGCTTGCGTGGGCGGAGCGCAATGCGGGAAGAGAGGAAGAGCCACAGATGCCTGAAGAGCCGCGGCGGATGGAAGAAGAATCCGGAGAAGATCGCATGGAAAATTCTCGGGAGAAAGATGAGAAGTCAGAGGAGAGTGCTACACAGTCAGTAGAACCTCCTGAGCAACCGAAGGACGACTCAGAAGCGTGGGACGGTGACTGGACCCGTCAGTTCCAGAATATGGCGGATGCTTCTGAGCGACAAGGCGCGGATGACCGTGAGGTCCGGAAAATCATGGAGCAGTGCATCAGTCTGTATTTGAATGAAAAGGAACGGAATAAGCTGTATCACTGGAAGGATATTTTGGAGGAACCGGCGTATAGAGAATATTTCCGAACAAAAACCTTTGTGGAATCCTGGTATCATTTTCTGGATACCCACCGGATGTTTGATGCGGCGATCTGGCAGTATTTTCAGTGGATTGATGGAAAATTATTTTCAGCTCTTGAAGCAGATGTGATGCCGTTTGCCTATCCGACACAAGAAGAAATCGAAAGAATGCCGCGGCAGGAGACACCGGAACAGACGCAGGAGAGGCGAACACCGGAGCCTGGTCCGGCACTTCCAAAGGTGAAAAAGGAGAAATCCAAAGTGGTGAAGGTACTCTTATATCTTGCGGCGCTTGCGGGAACCGGGATCGGCGGAATGATCCTTGGAATTATAGCAGGTACGATATTAGGGTAAGGAGGACGGAAGATGAAAAAGAAAAAATCCGGAAAAAGAATTTTTGCAATCGTTCTTCTTGTTGTGATTGGAATTGGCGGTTTTTACTTTGGATATGATATCGGAAGAATGGATCACGATGAGGAGAGAATTCGGGCAGAGCTGAAAAAGACGACTGCTGATTCAGAAATATCCATCCGCCCGGTTGCAAAGGGTGGTACTGGAAAAACGGAGATCGAAATCCTGACAGAATGTCTGGAGGATGCGAAGGACAGCCTGGAGAATCTGGAAAAATATAATGAACAGCTGCAGGCACTCGATGGAAAGACACCGGATACAGAAACTGTTGTTTTGATACAGGATCTGGATGATAAGAACGAAAAAGCATATGAAGTACTGAAAGATCTTACGGAAGACCCGGCGGGATACATCGCAGAAAAAGCGGCGGCGCGTGGCGAAGGTGATGAAGTCTGGGCAGATGACTGGGCAGCAGATATCCAGATTGTAAAATGGCTGAAGGAGAACGACGGAAAGCGTCTTTACAAAGAGAATCAGGCATATATTTTAAAAATCCTTGCATTTCAGGAAAAGTAGTGCTATACTGTATGCAGTTACATAAGAAATCTGGCAGAAGAGTGGACGAAAGTTCACTCTTCTTTTTGCCAGTCATACAACCAAAATCGGACAGATTTTTGGAGCCTGATTAAGAAAGGAAGTTGCAGATTGTCAAAAAAAGAAGTATATGAACAGAAAACAGAAGAGATTCTGAACCCAATCGTGGAAAAGCATGGATTTGATCTCTGGGATGTAGAATATGTAAAAGAGGGCGGAAACTGGTACCTGCGTGCTTATATTGATAAGCCGGGAGGAATTATGGTCGATGACTGTGAGGTTGTAAGCCGGGAACTTTCAGACATTCTGGATGAGAAGGATTTTATCGATGAAGCGTATATTCTGGAAGTGAGTTCGCCGGGACTTGGCAGACCGCTGAAGAAAGAAAAAGACTTTGCAAGAAGCCTGGGAGAAGAAGTAGAGGTTCGTACTTACCGGGCAATCGACAGACAGAAAGAGTTTATTGGAATCTTAAAAGATTATGATAAAGATACAGTTACCATTGAATATGAAGACGGCGAGACGATGACATTTGATAAAGCAGACATCGCACTGATCCGTCTGGCGTTCGATTTCTAGTGACAGGAGGAAGAAGGAAATGAATACCGAATTATTAGAAGCACTTACAATTCTTGAAGAGGAAAAAGATATCAGCAGAGATACTCTGATGGATGCCATTGAGAATTCACTGATCAATGCATGTAAGAATCATTTCGGAAAAGCAGACAATATCAAAGTAATTATGGATAAGGAGACATGCGATTACACTCTGATCCAGGAGAAGACCGTTGTAGAAGAAGTAGAGGACAAAGTAGAACAGATCAGTCTTGCAGATGCGAAGATGATCGATCCTTCTTATGAGATCGGTGACATCGTACAGATCCCGGTTGAGTCCAAATCTTTCGGACGTATCGCAACACAGAATGCAAAGAACCTGATTCTTCAGAAGATCCGCGAAGAAGAAAGAAAAGTTGTATATGATCAGTACTTTGAAAAAGAAAAAGATATCGTGACAGGTGTGGTTCAGAGATATATTGGCAAGAATGTCAGTGTAAACCTTGGAAAAGCAGATGCGATCCTTACTGAGAATGAGCAGGTAAAAGGTGAGAAATTCGAGCCGACAGAGCGTATCAAACTTTACGTTGTAGAGGTGAAGAACACGACAAAAGGACCAAAGATCCTTGTATCAAGAACACATCCGGAACTGGTTAAGCGTCTTTTTGAGGCGGAAGTAACCGAGGTGCGTGATGGTATTGTAGAGATCAAGAGCATTGCAAGAGAAGCAGGTTCCCGTACCAAGATCGCAGTATGGTCTAACGACCCGGATGTAGATCCGGTTGGAGCATGCGTTGGTATGAACGGTGCCAGAGTCGGAGCCGTTGTAAATGAACTCCGCGGTGAAAAGATTGATATCATCAACTGGAGTGATAACCCGGCAATCCTGATCGAGAATGCACTCAGCCCGGCGAAGGTTATTTCTGTAATGGCTGATCCGGATGAGAGAACAGCAAGTGTAATTGTACCGGATTACCAGCTTTCACTTGCAATCGGTAAAGAAGGTCAGAATGCACGTCTTGCAGCAAGACTGACCGGATATAAGATCGATATCAAGAACGAAACACAGGCGATCGAGTCTGGCGAACTTCCGGCAGATTATATGAATATGGCTGAGAATTATGAAGATGATTATCAGGAGGAAGAGTATTCAGACGAAGAATATTCTGCTGATGAAGAATCAGAGGAAGAAGTAGCAGATGATCTTGATCTGTATGAAGAATAGACAGAGGTGATTATTTGAGTACGACCAAAAAGATCCCGATGCGTAAATGCGTGGGATGTCAGGAAATGAAGAATAAAAAAGAAATGCTGCGTGTTCTGAAAACAGCAGAAGGCGAATTCATTCTGGACGCAACCGGACGTAAGAACGGGCGCGGGGCATATCTGTGCTTTTCCGGAAAATGTTTGCAGGAAGCAATAAAGAATAAAGGACTGGAACGTTCTTTCAAACAGGCGATACCAAAAGAGATATACGAAAATCTGGAAAAGGAGCTGGAGCAGCTTGAACATGAATAGAGCATTATCGATGATCAGTCTGGCGACCAAAGCCGGCAAGACAAAGAGCGGGGAATTCATGACAGAAAAAGAAGTCAAGGAAGGACGCGCGCATCTGGTGATTGTGGCAGACGACGCATCGGACAATACAAAAAAGAAATTTCAGAACATGTGTGATTTTTATAAAGTGCCAATATACTTTTTTGAAGATAAAGATACCCTGGGCCATGCGATGGGAAAAGAGTTCCGCGCTTCGCTTGCAGTAACAGATGCAGGGTTTGCAAAAGGAATCAGAAAACATCTGGATATGGAAGAAGGATAATAGGAACTGTATACAGGAGGTAGATTTATGGCAAAATTAAGAGTATATGAACTGGCAGAACAGATGAATAAGACAAACAAAGAAATACTCTCTATATTAAAAGATAAAGGAATTGAGGTGGCAAGTCATATGAGTACACTTTCAGATGAACAGATTGATGCAGTAAAAAGTGAAAAAACTTCTGAAGATACCCCGAAGAAGAAAAATATCGTTCAGGTTTTCAGACCGCAGAACTCACAGGGCGGCGGAAGAGGCCGTAATGGTCAGGGACGCCAGCAGGGCAGTCGAAACGGACAGCGCTCGCAAGGCAATGGAAATGGCCAGGGACGTCCGCAGAACGGAAACAGACAGGAACGCCCGCAGGGTAATGGAAATGGCCAGGGACGTCCGCAGAACGGAAACAGACAGGATCGTCCGCAGGGAGAAAACCGTGATAACAGACAGCGCAGAAATCCAAACGGACCAAGAAACGGTCAGGATCAGAGACAGGGACGCCCGGGTGATGGAAGAAGAGATGGCGGATTCCAGAACCGCGGAGACAGAAGAGATAATCGAGATAACCGTGATAACAGAGACGGAAGAGAGATGCGTGATGGCGGACGCCGTGACGACAGAAGAAAATCCAGCCCGTCTATTCCGGCACCTGCAATCGCAGAACAGAAACCAAGCCGCAACAAACCAAAAGATGCGCACAAGAAGAAAGAATATAACAGAAATGAAGAGAACGAAGACAGACTGCAGAAAGGCAAAAAGGGCAAAAACAATAACGCTCAGCCGAAAATGGTAAAACCACAGCCAAAGAAAGAGGTTGTGGAGGAGCAGATCAAGCAGATCACAATTCCGGAAGTACTTACAATCCAGGAACTTGCAGATGCAATGAAGATCCAGCCATCTGTAATCGTTAAGAAACTCTTCATGCAGGGCAAGATTGTAACAGTCAACCAGGAAATTGATTACGAGACAGCTGAAGAAATCGCTCTGGAATTCGATGTGCTCTGTGAAAAAGAAGAAGTAGTCGATGTGATCGAAGAACTTCTGAAAGAAGACGAAGAAGACGAAAAGAAAATGAAGAAACGTCCGCCGGTAGTCTGTGTTATGGGACACGTTGACCACGGTAAAACCTCTCTTCTTGACAAGATCCGTGATACCCATGTCATCGCAGGAGAAGCAGGTGGAATCACACAGCATATCGGTGCTTCAGTTGTGGAAATCAACGGTGAGAAAATCACCTTCCTCGATACACCGGGACATGAAGCATTTACCGCAATGCGTATGCGTGGTGCAAATTCTACCGATATTGCAATCCTGGTTGTTGCAGCAGATGACGGTGTCATGCCGCAGACTGTAGAAGCGATCAACCATGCAAAGGCAGCAGGGATCGAGATCGTAGTTGCGATCAACAAGATCGACAAGCCAAGTGCCAATATCGACCGTGTAAAACAGGAACTGACCGAATATGAACTGATTCCGGAAGACTGGGGCGGAAGCACCATCTGTGTACCGGTATCTGCTCATACAGGAGAAGGAATCAAAGAGCTTCTGGAAATGGTTCTTCTTACCGCAGAAGTGATGGAACTGAAAGCAAATCCGAACCGCCGCGCAAGAGGTCTTGTAATTGAGGCTGAGCTTGACAAAGGAAAAGGACCGGTTGCAACTGTTCTTGTACAGAAGGGTACACTCCGTGTCGGAGATCCGATCGCAGCAGGTTCTGCATATGGTAAAGTACGTGCCATGATGGATGACCAGGGACGCCGTGTAAAAGAAGCAGGTCCTTCTATGCCGGTTGAGATCCTCGGTCTTAATGATGTGCCGAATGCAGGTGAAGTATTTGTTGGCTGCAAGAATGATAAAGATGCAAGAAGCTTTGCAGAGACATTCATCAGTCAGAACAAGATCAAGAAACTGGAAGAAACCAAGTCCAAGATGTCTCTGGATGATCTGTTCAACCAGATCCAGGAAGGCAACTTAAAAGAACTTGGAATCGTTGTAAAAGCAGACGTACAGGGATCTGTAGAAGCGATCAAGCAGAGCCTTGTCAAACTTTCCAATGAAGAAGTCGTTGTCAAGATCATCCATGGTGGTGTTGGTGCGATCAATGAATCTGACGTTACGCTTGCAGCAGCATCCAATGCGATCATTATCGGATTCAATGTACGTCCGGACGCAACTGCAAAGGAAACAGCAGAACGTGAAGGCGTTGATGTGAGACTGTACCGTGTCATCTACAATGCGATCGAAGACGTTGAAGCAGCCATGAAGGGTATGCTTGAGCCTGTATTTGAAGAAAAGGTACTTGGCCATGCCGAAGTACGTCAGACATTCAAGGCTTCCGGAGTCGGAACAATTGCAGGATCTTATGTCCTTGACGGTACATTTGAACGTGACTGCCAGGCAAGAATCGTTCGTGACGGCGTTGTGATCTATGATGGAAAGCTTGCTTCATTAAAGCGTTTCAAAGATGATGTGAAGGAAGTTAAAGCCGGATATGAATGTGGTTTCGTATTTGAACGTTTCAACGATGTCAAAGAAGGAGACCAGGTAGAAGCATTCAAGATGGTGGAAGTTCCTAGATAAAGAAGGGTAGAAAATGAGAAAAAACAGCATTAAGAATACAAGAGTAAACGCAGAGGTACAGCGTGAACTGAGTACTATTCTGCGTGGAGGGATCAAGGATCCGCGTGTTGCACCGATGACTTCGGTTGTAGCGGTAGAGGTTGCTCCGGATCTTAAAACCTGCAAAGCATATATCAGTGTCCTGGGCGATGAAAAAGCCCAGGCTGATACCCTGAAGGGATTACAGAGCGCAGAAGGCTATATCCGCCGCGAACTTGCTCATACACTGAATATGCGTAACACACCGGAGATCAAGTTCGTACTGGATCAGTCCATTGAATATGGTGTCCGGATGTCAAAGAAAATTGATGATGTAACAAGAGATTTACGGGAAGAGGATGATTAGTATGTTATTAGATGCAATTTCTAAAGCCGGGACGATCGCACTTGGCGGACATGTCCGCCCGGATGGGGACTGTGCAGGTTCCTGCATGGGATTGTATAACTATGTCAGAGAGAATTTTCCTGAAAAAGAGATCGATGTTTATCTGGAAGAGCTTCCGAATACACTGAAGTTCATGAAAAATACAGATAAGATCCGGCATGAAGTGACGGAAGAAAAAACCTATGATCTGTTTATCGCACTGGATTGTGGGGATATGGGAAGACTTGGATTTTCGGCAGTCCTTTTCAAAAAAGCGGTAGTAAGATTCTGTGTAGATCATCATGTGAGCAACCAGAGTTTTGCAGATCAGAACTATATCATGCCAGATGCAAGCTCGACAAGTGAGCTGATCTACAATCTGCTAGATTATGGGAAGATGTCTGTGGAGACTGCCGAGTGCCTTTACACAGGAATGGTGCATGATACCGGTGTGTTCCGTTATTCCTGTACCCATCCGTCGACCATGCGCGCAGCAGCTGCACTGATGGAAAAAGGGATCGATTTTACAAAAATAATTACAGAGACTTTTGATGAAAAGACCTATGCACAGAACCAGATTCTGGGGCGTGCATTGTTGGAAAGCTTTCTTTTTATGGACGGAAGATGTATTGTATCTTACGTTACAAAAGAAGAGATGGATTTCTACCAGGTAAAAGCGAAACATCTGGATGGAATCGTAAGCCAGCTGAAACTCACAAAAAGTATCGATGTTGCAATTTTTATGTATGAGCTTGAACATGGAACTTTTAAGGTAAGTCTGCGATCCAGTGAAAAGATAGATGTAAGTGTAGTTGCAAGCTATTTTGGCGGCGGCGGACACGCAAGGGCAGCCGGATTCTCCATGACTGCCACACCACATGATATCATCAACAATCTGGCAAGAAGACTGGAACTTCAGTTTAACAGTGGGAGCGAAGCGGAATGATACATGGCGTACTGAATGTATATAAAGAAAAAGGCTATACGTCCCATGATGTGGTTGCAAAGCTGCGTGGGATCGTAAAGCAGAAAAAGATCGGGCATACCGGAACCCTTGATCCGGATGCCGAAGGAGTACTTCCGGTCTGCTTTGGGAAAGCAACAAAGCTTTGTGACCTGCTGACAGATAAAGATAAAACCTATCAGGCGGTTCTTATTCTCGGTCAGGTGACGGATACACAGGATACTTCCGGTCAGGTTCTGGAAAAACATAGCACAGAAGATCTGACCAATGAAAAAGTGGAAAATGTGATCCGCAGCTTTGAGGGAGAATACGATCAGATTCCGCCGATGTATTCGGCACTCAAAGTTAACGGAAAAAAGCTTTATGAGCTTGCCAGAGAGGGCAAAGAAGTAGAGCGGAAAGCACGAAGAATCACGATTCATGAGATCCGGATCCTGGAGATCAATCTTCCGGAGGTAAAACTGGAAGTGACCTGTTCAAAGGGAACGTATATCCGTACACTGTGTCATGATATCGGTCAGAAGCTTGGCTGTGGCGGATGCATGAAAGAGCTTTTGAGAACACGTGTAGAGCGGTTTGGACTTGAAGACAGTATCCGGCTCGGTGAAATTGCACAGCTTCAGAAAGAAGGGATTCTGGAGGAGAAGATTATCGCGATAGATGAAATGTTTCCAACGTATGCACAGGTCGTACTGCCACCAAAAACGGCCGCGGCAGTACGGAACGGGAATAGTTTCAGAAAAAGAGATATTTCACAGGAAACAGCATTAAAGGAGTATGAGAACGATGAGAGAGTCCGCGTGTACGATGAATCGCATCAGTTTATTGCGATTTACTGTTACTGCAGGAAAGACGATCTCTTCAAGATTGTAAAAATGTTTTTTGATGGAAATGAAAAAAAGTAATTAAAGAGGAAAGAACATGGACTATATCAGAGGGCTGGAAGCCTATCAGGATTCCAGAGAGGCAGCAATCACACTCGGCAAATTTGATGGAGTTCACAGAGGACATCAGAAGCTGATCAAAAAAGTATGTCAGCTGAAGGCGAAAAAAGGCGTTCGTTCTGTTGTGTTTGCATTTGATATGAATCCGCTTTATGAAAAGCTTGGAAAATCAAGAGAAGGGATCATGTCCAATGAGGAGCGCAGATGTCTTCTGGACAAGAAAGTAGATGTACTGCTGGAATGCCCGTTTTCCGAAGATGTCACAAGTATGTCGGCAGAGGATTTCATCCGGAAGATCCTGATTGAGAAAATTCATGCCCGGTATATTGTGATCGGAACGGATTTCCACTTTGGGCATGACAAGCGTGGTGATGCAAAAATGCTTGCAGAATATGCCGATGTGTATGGATATGAACTTTTTGTGATTGAAAAAGAGATGTACGGAAAACGGGAGATCAGCAGCAGCTATGTCCGGGAAGAGCTTCGGAAGGGAAATATGGAAGCTGTGAATGATATGCTGGGGTATGCATATACTGTACGGGGGAAAGTAGAGCATGGCAGGCAGCTGGGCAGAAAACTGGGATTTCCGACACTTAATGTACATCCGTCAAGGGATAAACTTCTTCCACCGAACGGAGTTTATCTGGATAGTGTGAGGATTGATGGAATCTGGTACAACGGAATCGGTAATGTCGGGTTTAAGCCAACGGTATCCGATGAGAACCGGATGCTGATCGAGAGCAATCTGCTGGATTACAGTGGTGATGCCTACGGAAAAGAGGTAGAGATCCAGCTTTATCATTTTAAGAGACCGGAGCAGAAGTTTGAATCGGTAGAAATGATGAAGGCTCAGATCGATCAGGATATTGCTTACGCAAAAGAATTTTTCCGTTATCATCATAAGAAATAACAGAGCCGGTGAAAAAGCTCTGGAAATGCGGTTATTTACAGGCAGCCTGTGAACAGGAATATGAAAACCTGCCAGATGCGGGAAAGATAAAATCCTTCTTGACAGGATTCGGGGCATATGGTACACTAGGCAAGTATGAAAAACCGATGTTCGGCAGATGGAATCTCCAACCACTGCTTAATATCAGGCAATTAACAGTATATTTAGGAGGTAGTGACAAATGATCACAAAAGAAATGAAAGAACAGATTATCAAAGAATACGGAAGAACAGAAGGAGATACAGGATCTCCGGAAGTACAGGTAGCTCTTCTTACAGCAAGAATCAATGATCTTACAGATCACTTCAAAGCTAATCCGAAGGATCACCACTCAAGAAGAGGACTTCTTAAGATGGTTGGACAGAGAAGAGGACTTCTTGCATACCTTAAGAAGAATGACATTGAAAGATATCGTTCACTGATCGAAAGATTAGGTTTAAGAAAGTAAGACGTATTTTACAGGGAGCGAAAGGCATCAGCTGGATGTCTTCGCTCCCTGTTTGTTTACGCAAACAATGAGCCGAACCGGTACAACATGCATCATCCATGCCAATCAGCATAGTGATTGACATGGGAGTGACTAATAACCGTGTTTTGCCACATTTTAAAGTTAGTTATATAGAATCTTGCAAGAGATGTAAGGATATGATATAATACAAAAGATTGTGGGTAGAGATTGCGTCCGAGACCACTGAAAAGTATATTTTGAGAAGTGTATTTTTCAGTAGTTTCGGAGATTTTACCCGTCAGATAAACAGATAAAAAAGGAGAACATTTATGTACAAAAAGTTTGAAATGGAACTTGCAGGCCGTACACTCCGCGTAGATGTTGGAAGAGTTGCCAAACAGGCGAACGGCGCAGTACTTATGCATTATGGTGATACAGTTGTGCTTTCAACAGCAACTGCATCCGACAAACCAAGAGAAGGAATTGACTTCTTCCCGCTCAGCGTTGAATACAATGAGAAGCTTTATGCAGTAGGAAAGATCCCGGGAGGATTTAACAAGAGAGAAGGAAAGGCATCAGAAAATGCTGTTCTTACCTGCCGTGTGATCGACCGTCCGATGAGACCGCTTTTTCCGAAGGATTACAGAAATGATGTAACTTTGGAGAACCTGGTTCTCTCTGTTGAACAGGACTGCTCACCGGAGCTTACCGCTATGCTTGGATCAGCGATTGCAACTGCTATTTCTGATATTCCGTTCGATGGTCCGACAGCTTCTACCCAGGTAGGACTTGTTGACGGAGAACTGGTATTCAATCCAACCGCAGAGCAGAAAGAAAAGTCTGACCTTGCACTGACTGTTGCATCTACAAGAGAAAAGGTAATCATGATTGAAGCCGGAGCAAATGAAGTACCGGAAGCTAAGATGCTCGAAGCCATCTTCGCGGCGCATGAAGTGAATCAGAAAGTCATCGCATTCATCGACCAGATCGTTGCAGAATGTGGAAAACCAAAACATGATTATGTAAGCTTTGCAGTACCGGAAGAACTCTTTGAAGCGATTCAGAAGATCGTAACACCGGAAGAGATGGAAGTTGCAGTATTCACAGATGACAAGCAGACAAGAGAAGAAAATATCCGTAAGATCACAGAAAAGCTGGAAGAAGCTTTTGCTGATAACGAAGAATGGCTTGCCAAACTTGGTGAAGCTGTATATCAGTACCAGAAGAAGGTTGTCCGCAAGATGATCCTCAAAGACCACAAGCGTCCGGACGGTCGTGCAATCGAAGAAATCCGTCCACTTGCCGCAGAAATTGACCTGATCCCGAGAGTACATGGTTCTGCTATGTTTACACGTGGACAGACACAGATCTGTACCATCACCACACTGGCTCCGCTTTCAGAAGCACAGAAGGTAGACGGACTGGATGAATCTGAGACATCCAAGAGATATATGCATCACTATAACTTCCCGTCATACTCTGTAGGTGAGACAAGACCTTCCAGAGGACCGGGACGTCGTGAGATCGGACATGGAGCCCTTGCTGAGAGAGCACTGGTACCGGTACTTCCGTCAGAGGAAGAATTCCCGTATGCGATCCGTACCGTATCTGAGACATTTGAATCTAACGGTTCTACTTCTCAGGCAAGTGTATGTGCATCTTCTATGTCACTTATGGCAGCCGGTGTACCAATCAAATCTGCAGTTGCAGGTATCTCATGTGGTCTGGTAACAGGTGCTACTGATGATGATTATCTGGTACTTACAGATATTCAGGGGCTGGAAGATTTCTTCGGAGATATGGACTTCAAGGTAGCAGGTACACATAAAGGTATCACAGCGATCCAGATGGATATTAAGATCCATGGACTGACAAGACCGATCATCGAAGAAGCAATTGCACGTACAAGAAAAGCAAGAGTTTACATTCTGGATGAAGTTATGGCTAAGACAATCGCTGAGCCAAGAGCACAGGTTGGCAAGTATGCACCGAAGATCATTCAGATGAATATTGATCCGGCTAAGATCGGTGAAGTTGTAGGTCAGAGAGGAAAGACCATCAACGCAATCATCGAAAAGACAGGCGTTAAGATTGATATCACAGATGAAGGAAGTGTATCTATCTGTGGCGTAGATGCAGACAGCATGGAACAGGCAAGAAAGATGATCGCTACCATCGTAACAGACTTCGAGGCAGGAATGGTTCTTGAAGGTGATGTTGTAAGCATCAAAGAATTCGGCGCATTCATCGAATTTGCACCGGGCAAAGAAGGAATGGTACACATTTCCAAAATCGCTAAGCAGAGAATCGACCATGTAGAAGATGTTCTTTCTATTGGAGATCACGTCAAAGTGGTTTGCCTTGGAAAAGACAAGATGGGACGTTTGAGCTTCAGCATCAAAGATGTTGCAGAATAAAGTTTTATAAAATCAGAAGGACTTTACCAGTATCGGTAGAGTCCTTTTTTAGTTCTATTTTTCTCCTGCCTTCCATATACATTCTTTAAAGAGAGGTGGACAAGATGAGAAGAGAAAAGAAAGATCAAATTCTGGCGGTGCTTCCGGAGAAAATCCGAGGGATCCTGTTGAATCATGGACTGGATTTTGAGAAGATCCAGGAAATCCGGCTTCGGGAAGAGCAGCCGCTTGCAGTGAAAAAAGAGGGAAAGGAAGAACTTTTTACCCATCGGGTGACAAAAGAAGAATTGCGTGAAACGATGGAATATGTATCCAATTATTCCCTGTATGCCTATGAAAATGAACTGCGCCAGGGGTTTCTGACGATTGAAGGAGGGCATCGGGTCGGAATTTCCGGGAAAATTATTTCGGAAAAGGAACAGATCAGGAATTTTCAGTATATTACATCGATCAATATCCGAATCTGCCATGAGATTACAGGTTGTGCGAATAAGCTGTTTCCTGTGATCCTTGAAAAAGGAAGACTTTGCCATACCATGATCATTTCTCCACCAGGTGGAGGAAAGACTACACTTTTGCGGGATCTGGTGCGTCAGATTTCAGATGGGAACCGCTGGGTGGAAGGAAGAAATGTGGGTGTGGTGGATGAACGTTCAGAGATTGGAGGATGCTACCGTGGCGTGCCACAGAACCAGCTTGGGATGCGGACAGATATTCTGGACAACTGCCCGAAAGCAGAAGGAATGATGATGCTGGTGCGGTCCATGGCGCCGGAGGTGATCGCGGCAGATGAGATCGGGACAGCGAAGGATGTAGAGGCGATCGAGTACGCCATGCACTGTGGGGCAACCATGCTGACGACGGTGCATGGTTCCGGTATGGATGAGATCCGTGAAAAGCCACTGGTCAGCAATCTGGTAAAGGAAAGATGCTTTGCCAGATATGTTGTGATGAAATCCGGGAAACATGTAGGAGAAATTGAAGGGATTTATAACGAACGGGGAGAAAAACTGTGTATCTGAAAATGGTCGGATGCCTGGGAATTGTGGCGGCGACATCCGGCTATGGATACAGCAGGGGAATGGAATATCAAAGGCAGATCACGGATACCGGAGAGTTGCAAAGAGTGATAAGGCAGCTTGCGAGAGAAATGGAGTATACTTATGCACCACTCGCCCAGGTATGCGCTTCTGTTTCCCGAAGATGCAGTCAGAACTACAGGATCTGGTTGGAACATCTGGCAAAAGAATTGGAGATGCCGTCAAGAAGTCTTGCAATAATCTGGGAGAGGTGCTGCGAAAGTGATCTTGAATGTCTGCTTCTTGGCAGGGAGGAAAGGGTACGTCTGCATGAGCTTGGGATGCAGCTTGGCAGCCTGGATAAGAAGCAGGAAACGCAGATTTTCTTGCAGTATGCAGAATTTCTGGAAGAAAAAAGAGGCGGTCTTTTAAAAGAAATTCAGGAAAAACGGAGGCTTTGCAATCTGCTGGGTGTTACAGCAGGGCTTTTCCTGACAATTTTGATTCTGTAAATAGGAGCGAAACATGAGTGTAAATCTGATATTTAAAATTGCGGCAGTCGGGATTCTGGTTTCTGTCCTGGGACAGGTGCTGAAACACAGCGGAAGAGAAGAACAGGCATTTCTCACAAGCCTTGCAGGACTGCTTCTGGTTTTATTCTGGATCCTTCCTTATATTTCAGATCTGTTTGACGATATCAGACGGCTCTTTGCTCTGCAAAGGAGGGAAAAGATGAGTATCCTTAAGGCAGCCTGCATCTGGATTGCAGGAACTTTCCTGGCATTACAATTTCAAAATACCAGAAAAGAGTATGGGATCTATCTGGGGATTGCGGTCAGCATTTTCCTTTTTCTCGGAATGAGCCGGAATCTGTCGGTGATCCGGGAAACTTTGGAATTGGTTGGCATACGATTATATTGACCCCGAATCGGGTTCATCACCTAGTTGGGATACTCCT
>OJUG01002264.1_pt1 | contig 21079 bp, 16 predicted proteins | sample 1599841 | NCBI WGS metagenome assembly OJUG01 (sample SAMN04168659, study PRJEB22393) | human gut metagenome | biome: human gut microbiome; feature: stool | host: Homo sapiens | collected 2014-05-12 | reverse complement strand
AACTGGCAAAGGCTGACCAAAGCACCGAAAGCATCGAAAACCCCGATATTAATACAGAGGAAGCTGCTGACAGCTCAGACAGTACAGATATACAACCGGAATCTGGTGAAGGCACGGCAGATGACAGTGATGAGACAACTGGAAATACAGGTGACAATTCAGAGGATACTGCCCAGGATGAATCCGGGAATATGTCCGATGAAGAGAAAACAGAAGATAATTCTTCAGATTCTGCAAATCAGCCAGAGCAGGATGCAGCCCAGGCAGCAGCCATAGATTTAAATGGGGTTATGCCACAGGCAGCAGCTGCCGGCACAGGTATCATCAGGAGGCAGATCCGTCACGAGAAGAAGGTACTGACCACAGCCAAGGAGAAAGCTGCCCAGTATGATTATGACGGTGCAATCAGCCTTTTGCAGAAGGACAATGCATATGTGAGAAATGTCCATTTTCAGAATGCTGCAGAGAAATTCCAGAAGAAAAAGGATAAATGTGTAGCCTGGTCTCCGGAACAGGTAACTCACATTTTTTATCATTCCCTGATCGTGGATACTTCCAAGGCGTTTGATGGAGATTACAAGACAGATGGTTATAATCAGGTTATGACCACTATGGATGAGTTTAATAAGATAACCCAGATCATGTATGACGAGGGATATGTAATGGTAAACCTTTATGATCTGGCAGACGTTGATGAAAATGGGAAAATGCAAGCAAAGCAGATTTATCTTCCTAAGGGAAAAACACCGTTTGTTCTTTCGCAGGACGATGTATGTTATTATCACTCCCAGGATGGAGATGGAATTGCCACCAAGCTTGTTATAGATGAAGAGGGGAAGATCCGCAACGAATATGTACAGGATGATGGAAGCACAGTTGTAGGTGACTATGATGTTGTACCGCTGATCGACCGGTTTGTGGAGGAACATCCTGATTTTGCATATCATGGACATAAGGGAATTGTAGCGCTTACAGGCTACAATGGAATCCTGGGTTACCGCACAGATATCAGCTATCAGACAAGACCAGATGATCTGAATGATGATAAAAAGGCGTGGCTTGACGCGCATCCTGATTTTGATCTGGATACAGAGCGGGCAGAAGCGAAAAAGGTCGCAGATGCCATGAAGGCGGAGGGCTGGACTTTTGCCAGCCATACATGGGGACATAAAAACATGTCCACAGTTTCCATGGAACGCCTTGAAACAGATACACAGAATTTCAAAGAGAACATTGACCCGCTTATTGGCGGAACAGATATTATTATCTTTGCTTTCGGAGCAGATATTAATAACGGCGGAGAGTACACTGGCAATGAGAAATTTGAATATCTGAAATCCCAGGGCTATGATTATTATTGCAATGTGGACTCTAACAAATATTTTGTACAGATGACGGATGAATATTTCCGAATGGGAAGAAGAAATGTGGATGGATACCGAATGTATTACAATCCGGACATGCTGGCAGATCTGTTTGATGTAAGCCAGGTATTTGACCCATCCAGACCTACTCCTGTACCGCCTATGAATGGTGGCTGATAAGACCAGCTGCAAAGAAGGCATGGATTCGCATGATTTTGCGCTGAGACAAAATAAAAATGATTGCCTCAGTGGGCTTTCTTTTTAATAGAAAATGTGATAATTTTATAAAAGAGTAACTGAAGGGAGTATGAAATGAAAAGAAAACTATATTTGGCAGCGTTAGTAATGTGTATGGCACTTGCTGTAAATGGCTGCGGAAGTGATAAAGAAACTACCAGTACAGAGAGTGAGAGCACTGCCACAGAGCAGCAGGCAGAGGATTCGGCAGAGGAAGAAGAGGTACAGGAACCTTATACAGATTCTACCGGTGCGACACGCCTGGTTTCAGTGGATAATGTGGAGAAATATGTTACAATTGCAGACTATAAGGGGATAACTCTTGATAATTCTGTACCAGAAGTGACAGATGAGGATATTGAGAATCGTATCGCAGAGAATTTGAAAGACAATTCAGTGGAAGTGACAGATGAGAACGCTGTCATCCAGAATGGTGATACCGCTACTATTAATTTCGTAGGTACAAAAGACGGGGAAGCTTTTGAAGGTGGAACTGGTAATAATTATGACCTTGTGATCGGAAGCGGCACAATGATTCCCGGATTTGAAGAAGGAATCGTGGGAATGAAGAAGGGGGAGACTAAAGACGTATCGGTAACCTTCCCGGAGAGCTACCGCAACAGTGAACTGGCTGGACAGGATGCAGTATTCCAGATTACCGTGCAGAGCTTTAAGAGACCACCGGAACTGACCGATGATTGGGTTGCAGCGAATACCGATTACAAGACAATTGATGAATATAAGGCTTCTGTTCGCGCACAGCTGGAGCAGGAAGCACAGGATCAGGCCGACAGCAGTCTGCGCAGCACTGCATGGAATACTGTTTACACCAATTCTGAGGTTGTGGAATATCCGGAGAAAGACGTAGAAGAGGCAGTGAAGACATTTAAGAAACAGGCAGAAGCATACGCGAAGCAGGGAAATATGGAGCTTGAAGACTTCGTAGAGTCTCAGGGCGTTTCCATGGATGATTTCGAAGCCCAGTGCCAGCAGTATGCCCAGGCCAAGGTAAAACAGAATCTGCTTATTCAGGGAATCATGGACGCAGAGGGAATGACTTTGGAGGATGAGGAAAGTCTTGCAATCCAGAATCAGCTGGTAGAGCAGTATGCTTCTGGCGATCTTGCAGTTCTTATCGATACTTACGGTCAGGTTGCAGTGGATGAGAGTATCGGACTTATGAGAGTTCAGGATTTCATTATTGCAAATGCTAATTATGATCAGACAGCAGCGGATACATCTGCTGAAGGTGAGGATGCACAGGCTGCTGAGGGAACAGAAGCAGCAGATCATGCAGATGGCAGTACGACTGACGGACAGAGCACTGATGGCGGGGATACAGCAGAAGAGCAGGAAGCTGGTGCAACCGCAGATACAGGCACAGCAGCGGATGCTTCAACAGATACACAGGATGACGGTATAGAGAATTGACGACTGCTGTTTCTAACAGAAACAGCAGCCAATGAATCTCAGGAGGGAATGGAGTTATGATTATTAAAAATGGAGAAGTTTTTCAGGAGGATGGAAGCTTCAGATTACAGGATCTGTATGTGGAGAATCATAGAATCGTGGCTTCAGAGGATGAGGTTACGGACAAGACGATTGTAGACGCGGCTGGGCTCAGGGTGCTTCCGGGGCTGGTGGATATTCACAGTCACGGTGCATTTGGACATGATTTTTCTGATGCTGATCCGGAAGGACTTAAGATTATTCTGAAATACGAAAAGAGTCACGGAATTACTTCCTATTGTCCTACTTCCATGACATTGCCGGCAGAAGAACTGAAGGAAATTTTTGCTACTATTAAGACTGTGGGAGAAATGAAAGACGGAGCTGCTGTCCGGGGAATCAATATGGAAGGCCCATTTCTGGATGCGAAGAAAAAAGGCGCCCATGTGGAGGGCTATATCCGCAAACCAGATGCCGGATTTTTCCGTGAACTGAATGAATATTCCGGAAATATGGTGAAGCTGGTAACTCTGGCACCGAATGTGGATGGTGCTATGGAATTCATTGATGAGGTACATAATGAGGTGTGCATTTCCCTTGGTCATACAGCAGCTGATTACGATACAGCAGCGGAGGCCATGAGAAGAGGTGCACACCATGTGACACATCTTTATAATGCCATGCAGCCACTGGCGCACAGAGAACCAGGACTGATCGGAGCTGCCTGTGATGATGGGCAGTGTATGGCAGAGATGATCTGTGATGGCATTCACATTCATCCCGCTGTGATCCGCGCTACATTTAAGATGTTTGGACCAGAGAGGATTGTACTGATCAGTGACTCTATGATGGCTACTGGAATGGAGAACGGAACCTACCAGCTGGGTGGACAGGAAGTAACGATGAAGGACTGTAAGGCAACTTTGAAGGACGGTACGATTGCCGGTTCTGCTACGAACCTGTATGATTGTATGCGCAAGGCTGTTTCTTTTGGTGTTCCCCTTGAAGAAGCGATTTTTGCAGCAACACGAAATCCGGCAAAGAGTATTGGTATTTATGATGAAGTTGGTTCCCTTTCTGTTGGAAAGAAAGCGGATATTCTTCTTGTAACAGATGATCTGGAGCTGAGAGAAGTGCTATGACAGAACTTTTTTGCGGAAAATTTTTTCCACTATGTAACGAGAGATAAAGAGGGAATATGAATGGATAGAAGGGTTTTGCGCGAAAGAATGCGCAGGAAACAGCGCCAGATAAGACGAAGGAAGATCATTAAGCTGGTTACCTATGTTGTGGCAATGGTGCTGGCTGTGATTTTTGTAATAAGAGGAGTGATTTTTCCAATCGTAAGTCGTGTGGGAGGAAAGAGTACTGGAAAATCACAGAGCGTGCAGGCGGATGCAGGTGACGGAGCTGCTTCGAATGCGGATTCCAATTCTACAGATGCTCTGAGACAGCCTCTGAAAGGACAGAGCGATGTGACCAAGGTTTCTTCACTGACTCCAGGCTGGCATGAGGATTCCAGCGGACGCTGGTATCAGAATGCAGATGGTACATATTATACCAATGGTTTTGCAGAGATTGACGGAGTGAAATATGCATTTGATTCCAATGGATACATGCAGACCGGCTGGGTGACCAAGGGGGTAAACGATTATTATTTTAATGAGGATGGTTCTTACAATGCTGAGAAGAAACGCCCTTTGATCGCACTTACCTTTGATGATGGTCCGGGACAGTATACAGACAAGCTTCTGGACTGTCTGGAGGAGAACAATGCACATGCTACCTTCTTTATGTTGGGACAGCTGGTTGGACAGTATTCGGACGAAGTGAAGAGAATGGTGGAACTTGGCTGTGAGATCGGAAACCATTCTTGGGATCATCAGGATATGCTGAATCTGAGTATTGATGATGTTATAAAGGAATTCGGCGATACCGATCAGGCATTGATTGATGCCTGTGGACAGGAGTCCACGGTAATTCGTCCGCCTTATGGAGACTGCAATGATGAAATTATTTCGGCAGTTGGGAAACCTTTTATTTTGTGGTCTATTGACAGTCTGGACTGGAAATATCTGGATGCAGATCTGGATTACAATGGCATTATGAATGACAGCAATCTGGGAGACGGAGCCGTTATTCTGATGCATGATATTCATGGTCCTTCAGTTGATGCGGCACTCAGACTGATTCCAGATCTTATTGCACAGGGATATAAACTGGTAACGGTAAGTGAGATGGCAGCGGCGAAGAATGTTACCCTTCAGCCAGCAAAATATGCAGAGTTCTGGCAGAGCGCCCTTGATGCAGGTTATGTGCCTGGATATAATGGAAATGGCTCTTCTGAGGACTCTTCCACAGATGGAACTTCTGATGGCAGTTCAGATGACAGCAGTAATGGAGATGAGAGCGACTTCAGTGATGGTTCCGGTGATGGAAGCGACGGCAGTGAAAGTGACGGATACACAGACGGCAGTGAGAATAGCGAAGGGGATTTTAGCAGCGACTCAGGCGAATAACGGAGAAAATAAGAGGCTCTAGAGCCTGTCTGGCATATGTGTTAAGCTTCGTGACTTCCGGAAATCGCAGATGCTGTATAGTGTGAATGATAGTATACGCTTGTACTTATGAGAAAAATGTCAAAGTACAGGCGTATTTTTTTACAGTAAAAATGAATTTTGATGTAGATTTTTTATGAATAATAGACAAGTTTTTGGTGGCATGGAGGAAAAGAGTATGCTATAATGTGCATAAGAATTTGAAAGTTTAGGGAGGTAACTTTCTGATGGGAGAGAAATTACAGTTTACAGAGCTTGACCAGTATCTCTTTGGTCAGGGAACCCATTATGATATTTACAGAAAGCTTGGCGCACATCCTGTGAAACAAGGGAAAAAAGAAGGTGTTTATTTTGCAGTATGGGCACCTAATGCGCAAGCTGTTTCTGTAATTGGAGAGTTTAATGACTGGAATGAACAGGCTGCTCCAATGAAAAAGGCAGGTCCGATCGGTGTATTTGAGACATTTGTCCCTGGAGCGAAGATTGGACAGCTGTATAAGTTTTTTATTGTAGGAATGAACGGGGAGCATATTTATAAAGCTGACCCTTATGCAAATGAGGCAGAATTAAGACCGGGAACGGCATCCAGAATCACGGATATCGGGGATTACAAATGGAAAGATACCACCTGGATGAAGAATCGTCAGAAATTTGACGAGACTAAGGATGCCATGGCGATCTATGAGGTACATCCTGGCTCCTGGATGAAGCATCCGGCTACAGAGGAGAATGAGAAAGGCTTTTTCAATTACAGGGAACTGGCGGTGAAGCTTGCCCAGTATGTGAAGGATATGGGCTATACACATGTGGAGCTGATGGGGATTGCAGAGCATCCCTTTGACGGTTCCTGGGGATATCAGGTCACCGGTTATTATGCGCCTACTTCCCGCTATGGAACACCCCAGGATTTCAAATATCTGGTAGATTATCTTCACAGACAGAAAATCGGGGTTATTCTGGACTGGGTGCCGGCACATTTTCCCAAGGATGCCCATGGTCTGGCGAATTTTGACGGAACTGCAGTTTATGAGCATGCAGATCCCAGACAGGGAGAGCATCCGGACTGGGGAACCAAGATCTACAATTATGGCAGACCGGAGGTAAAGAACTTCCTGATCGCAAATGCTCTGTTCTGGATCGAGGAGTGTCATGTGGACGGTCTTCGTGTGGATGCCGTTGCATCCATGCTGTATCTGGATTATGGAAAGAATGATGGTCAGTGGGTAGCCAATAAATATGGCGGAAATCAGAATCTGGAAGCAATTGAGTTTTTTAAGCATCTGAATACAGTGGTTCTTGGAAGAAACCATGGTACTGTGATGATTGCAGAGGAGTCTACTGCATGGCCGAAGGTTACAGGTAAGGCAGAGGATGACGGCCTTGGATTTTCCCTGAAATGGAACATGGGCTGGATGAATGACTTCCTGGAATATATGAAGCTGGACCCCTATTTCCGTAAGTTTAACCATAATAAGATGACTTTCTCCATGACATATGCTTACAGTGAGAAATATGTGTTAGTAATCTCCCATGATGAGGTGGTTCATCTGAAGAAGTCTATGCTGGAGAAAATGCCAGGTGAGCTAGATGATAAGTTTAAGAATCTGAAGGCTGCTTATACATTTATGTTCTGCCATCCGGGCAAGAAGCTTTTATTTATGGGGCAGGAATTCGGTCAACTTCGAGAGTGGAGCGAGGAGAGAGAACTTGACTGGTTCCTTCTTGGGGAAGAGAAGCATCGGGATTTGAAGGATTTTGTGCAGACATTGCTGAAGATGTATCGCAAATATCCTGCGCTCTATGGAACGGATACGGATCCGTCTGGCTTTGAGTGGATCAATGCAGATGACGGGGACAGAAGTATTTACAGCTTCGTAAGGAAATCCCCTACAAAAAGAAATAACCTTCTGGTAGTATGCAATTTCACTCCTGTAGAACGTCCGGATTACCGTGTTGGTGTGCCGAAGAAGAAACAATACACACTGGTTCTGGATGAAAACGGACAGACTGCGAAGAAGGTATTTAAGGCAGAAAAGCAGGATTGTGACAATCGTCCGTTCTCCTTTGCTTATCCGCTGCCAGCTTACGGGGTTGCTGTGTTCCAGTATTAGAAGCTGCCAAATTCCGCAAGGAACAATTCTCACAGACAATTTTCAGATTGCTGTGATAATTTAGTATTAAAAATACCCAAAGAATGGGGCAAATTCGGGTTTTGTTTGTGACTGTTGGGGATTTTTTCCCAGAAGGTGAAAAACCTGTTGCTATTTGGAAAAAGTTGAGATATAATGAGCCCGAACAAAAAGAAATGGAAAAAGTTGTACATGTTGAAAGGAGAATATTGACATGAAGGTATCTAATATTAAAGACATTCAGAAATTTTTTGATGTAGTAGACAGCTGCGCTGGTAAAGTAGAGCTTGTAACTGGCGAAGGTGACAGACTGAACCTGAAATCTAAATTATCACAGTATGTATCTCTTGCAAACATCTTCTCTAACGGTGAGATTCCGGAGCTTGAGATCGTTGCATATGAGAAAGAAGACATTGATAAGCTTATGCACTTCATGATCAACGGCTGATTTGCATAAAACTGTGAAATTGGGATAAATATATTAGGGGATGTGACTTGGTCATGTCCCCTTTTTCTGGCATAATAGAAAGGGGAATACAAAATGGTAAAGATTGACATTATCTCCGGTTTCCTTGGAGCTGGTAAGACAACTCTTATTAAGAAACTGCTGAAAGAAGCATTTGAAGGTGAGCAGGTAGTTTTGATCGAGAATGAGTTCGGTGAGATTGGTATTGACGGGGGATTCCTGAAAGATGCCGGAATCGAGATCCGTGAGATGAACTCCGGATGTATCTGCTGCTCTCTGGTAGGCGATTTCGGTACTTCCCTGAAGGAAGTCATCAGCACCTATGCTCCCGAGCGAATCCTGATCGAGCCCTCCGGTGTCGGCAAGCTGTCCGATGTCCTGAAGGCTGTGGAGAATGTGGCAGGTGATCTGGATGTGGAGATCAATAGTGCAGTAGCAGTGGTAGATGCATCCAAGTGCAAGATGTATATGAAGAACTTCGGCGAATTCTTCAGCAATCAGATCGAATATGCCGGGACCATTATCTTAAGCAGAACCGATAAGGTTGACCAGGCGAAGCTGAATGCCTGCGTGGAGATGATCCGTGAGCATAATGACAAGGCAACCATCATCACCACACCGTTAGCGCAGTTGGACGGCAAGGAAGTACTAGGGACCATCGAAGGTGCTGACAAGCTGGAAGATATGATGAAGGAAATGTTAGAGCACATCCATGACGATCACGATGAGGACGAGTGCTGCGGTCACGATCATGACCACGAACATCATCATCACGACCATGATCATGATGACCATGATCACGAGTGCTGCTGCGGACATCATCACGACGATGATGAGGACGAGCACGAACATCACCACCATCATGACCATGATGAGGACGAGCATGAGCATCACCATCATCACGATCATGACGAAGACCATGACCATGAGCACCATCATGAACATGACGAGAACTGCACCTGCGGTTGTCATGACCATGACCACCATCATCACCATCATGCAGACGAAGTGTTCACCAGCTGGGGTATCGAGACACCCAACACTTACAGCGCAGAGGACATCGAGAAGATCCTTACCGCTCTGGACAGCGGAGAGTACGGTGCTATCCTGCGTGCTAAGGGTATGGTACCTGCTCCCGACGGAACCTGGGTATATTACGATTATGTTCCCGAAGAACATGACATCAGAAGCGGTAAGCCGGAAGTCACCGGCAAGATCTGTGTCATCGGTTCCAAACTGGACGAGGACAAGCTGGCAGAATTGTTCCGCAAGTAAGTTGGCAGGACATATTTTGTATGCAGCAGGAACAGTAGGATAAATAGAGAAAGGTATGAATTATGACAAAACCGGTCTATATCATAAATGGTTTTCTGGAGAGCGGTAAGACAGAATTTATCACATTTACATTAGGACAGCCGTATTTCCAGATCAAGGGCAGGACCCTGCTCATCCTCTGCGAAGAGGGCGAGAATGAGTACGATCCCGCACTTCTTAAAAAAAGCCGTACGGACGTGGTGCTGATCGAAGAGGAAGAGGAGTTCAATCCGAATCATCTGATCGAACTGGAGAAGCAGTATAAGCCCGCCCGTATCATTATCGAGTATAACGGCATGTGGAACTTCAAGAATATGAAGCTTCCCTGGTACTGGAAAGTGGAACAGCAGATCACGACCATCGACGGCTCCACCTTCCCCATGTACTATACCAACATGAAGTCTCTGTTGGCAGAGATGATCCGTAAGTCTGAGATGATCATTTTCAACCGTTGCGACGGCATCCAGGATCTGAATGTATACAAGCGTAACATCAAGGCAGTCAATCCTGCCGCAGATGTGATCTTCGAGGACTCCAACGGTGAGATCGACGAGATCTTCGAGGAGGATCTGCCCTACGATCTGAGTCAGGATCCCATCGTACTGGACAACCAGGGCTACGGCATCTGGTATCTGGATTCCATGGATCACCTGGAGCGTTACGTGGGTAAAAATATCCAGTTCCTTGCCATGGTATTAAAGCCCGAGGAATATCCCGACGGTTATTTCGTACCGGGACGCATGGCAATGACCTGCTGTGCCGAGGATATGGCATTCTTAGGTTATGCCTGCGAGTATGCAGGCACGAAAGACCTGAAGCAGAAGGAATGGGTCAAGGTGACAGCAAAGGTTGCCAAAGAATACTTTGCAGACTATAAGGGAGAGGGTCCCGTACTTCATGCCATCAGCGTGGAGAAGGCAAAGGCTCCCAAGGATCCCGTGATCAGTTTTAATTAGAAAGGATCAGCTCTATGAAAAAGAATCCCATAAAGAGCGACCTGCGGGAGACAACAGCAGGAAAAGTGACATTTCTTTTCCTGCTGTTTTTGTATACCGGGGTCATGTTATATCTGTTCTGGATGGAATGCTATCAGGTGCCGGGATTCCAGTCGGATATGCCGGACTATGTGAATAAGGTGGCGGGCATTGCGGGGAATTATGAATTCCCCTATCCGATCCTGTTCTGGACTGCCAGACTTTCCGCATGGCTGATCGGAGCGAAGGCAGCAATGGCGGTCGCCACGGCGCTTTTTAACCTGGCAGCAGTGATCATCACGAAGTACTATATGAACCGTGAGATCCGTAAAAACAGTCATTATGAAATTTTGTCACATAAAAAGCAGGTCATGACCGATATTGTGGTGACACTGCTTATGTTTGCACTGTTTCTGCTGTCGAATCTGTATTCGCCCAAGAATACGGCATTTTTCGGCTTTGATTATGCATATCGCTGCATGGGCATTTATACACCGAATCCTTTCTGGAATGCCACTTACCTGGCAACCAGACCCTTTGCGATTGTCTGCTTTTTTGAGACGGTAAAGGTATTATCGGAATATCAGAGGGATTTTCAGTGGAAGAACTGTACGCTGTTTGCAGTAAGCCTCCTGCTGACGACCATGACCAAACCGAGCTTCACTATGGTGGTGGTGCCTCTGATCGGTCTGATCCTGCTGGTGCAGCTGATCGCAAGTCGCGGAAAAAGCATTCGCAATGCGTTCTGTCTATGTGTGACCATGATACCTACGGGGATAGCCCTGCTGTATCAGTTCTCCGGAATCTTTACCGGGACGAATGCCATGGGGGAGGAGACCGGGATCGCCATCGGCTTTGCCAAAGTATGGAGCAATTATTCTAAGAGTATTCCCTTAAGTATTATTATGGGAATGGCATTGCCTATTGGTGTCCTTTTCCTGAATCTGCTGTTTGATCTGAAAAGTATAAAGCAGAACAGGTATTACTGGTTTGCGTGGTTAAATTATCTTGCAGCAACCTTGATGTTCTTAGTCTTCTATGAAAAGGGTTTTCGCATGATGCATGCGAACTTTTCCTGGGGATATATGCACGGCATGTTTTTCGTATTCCTGATGACACTGATCGTTATGGTGAAAAATATCCGGGAATGGTGGAAGAGCTGGAAAGTGATCTTCGTGATCGGAGAGATCGCGGTATTTTTCTACCATCTGGTGTGTGGTGTGAATTTCCTGATGTATGCTGTCATGGGGAATGATCTGGCCGGGTTTTAGGACAAGATACGAAAAATGCAAAAGTTACATAAGATACTATGAGAAAGGAGAGTGTTTCATGAGTATGAGCATTGTAGCCGGTCTTCTGATTCCTTTTTTGGGGACGACTGCAGGGGCAGCCTGCGTCTTTTTCCTGAAAAAGCAGATTGGCGGCAATATACAGAGAATATTTACCGGATTCGCTGCCGGTGTCATGGTGGCAGCTTCGGTGTGGTCTTTACTGATACCTGCCATGGATATGTGTGAAGAGATGGGAAAGCTTGCATTTCTTCCCGCAATGACCGGCTTTTTGATCGGTATTGTTTTTTTGTTGTTCATCGATAGTCTGGTGCCCCATCTGCATGTGGGCAGTGAGGCTCCGGAGGGACATAAGAGCAGCCTGAACCGTACGGCTATGCTGATGTTAGCCGTGACCATTCATAATTTCCCCGAGGGTGCGGCTTGTGGTGCTATTTTGCCGGCGTGCTGAGTGGTGACGGAACGGTTACCATGGCAGGCGCCCTGACGCTGGCTATCGGTATTGCCATTCAGAATTTCCCGGAGGGAGCTATTATCTCCCTGCCCCTTCGCAGTGAGGGTAACAAGCGGAGCAGATCCTTCGCGCTGGGTGTGTTGTCCGGAGCGGTGGAACCGGTGGGCGCAATACTTGCCATTGCACTGGCAAGTATTGTGACACCGATCCTTCCGTATATGCTGGCATTTGCCGCAGGTGCCATGATCTATGTGGTCGTGGAGGAGCTCATTCCGGAAGCCAGTGAGGGAGAGCATTCCAACCTGGGAACCATTGCCTTTGCAATTGGTTTTGCGTTGATGATGATGTTGGATGTGGCACTGGGATAGCGTGTATGGGAGAACATTTGCGGAAGAACAGTGAGAACAGCAGGAAGGATGTACGGATATGTCCGTGGAAAATGAAAAAGAAATACAACAGCTGAAAAACCGGATCCGTGAACTGGCAGATAAATCCTACAACCAGAACCAGTACACCTTTACCGGATTCTTAGGACTGGCGGAACAGGATGCCCTGTGGCAGGTGGAACGGGAAGTGAAGTTCGCAGGGATCACCTTATACGGCGGCAGGGAAGAGGCAGAGCGGAAGATCCTTCGCTTCGGCAGTGAGGCGGAGCTGGGCTATGAACAGCCCTTTCCTATCTGCTGTATCCGGATCAGACCTCTATCCGCGAAATTTGCAGACAAGCTGTCCCACAGGGATTATCTGGGGGCACTGATGAATCTTGGTATTGAACGCAGCACCATCGGCGATATTCTGCCGGGAGAGGGCGAAGCTTTTTTGTTCTGTCAGGATACCATTGCGGAATTTATCTGTGATAATCTGGAGCAGATCCGCCACACCCACGTGAAGTGTGAGGTGGTGGATGCGGCGGCAGAAGTACCGCAGGAAGAACCGGTGCGACAGGTCATTCAGGTGGCAAGCCCACGTGTTGATGCTGTCATTGCCAAGGTATATAATAAATCCAGAAGCGACTGCCTGGAGCTGTTCCGGGCGGGAAAGGTATATGTGAACGGCAGGCTGTGTGAAAATAATTCCAAGCCCCTGGAGGCGGGGGATGTGGTAAATGCCAGAGGCTACGGTAAATTCCGCATAAGCGGTGAACCCCATGCCACGAGGAAGGGGAAGCTTGCCATAGAGGCGGAGGTATATCCGTAGGGAAGTATTTCCGGAAGAACAAAAGGAGGTTAAACAGTGTATCATTATACTGCGATTCAATGGTTATTTTTCTTTTATTTTTACTGCTTTTTCGGTTGGTGTTTTGAATCCACATATGTATCCATAAAGAGCAGGAAATTAGTTAATAGGGGGTTCATGCGCGGACCGTTCCTGCCGCTGTACGGCAGCGGCGCCATCATGATGTTAGTGGTGTCCATGCCGTTCCAGGATAATCTGGTGATGGTCTACATCGCCGGATGTATCGGGGCCACGGTGCTGGAGTATGTCACAGGCGTGACCATGGAGGCATTATTTAAAGTCAGATACTGGGACTATTCCAAGAATAAGTTCAATTTCCAGGGACATATCTGCCTGGGGTCCTCGCTGGCATGGGGTGGTCTGACAATCCTGATGACGGAGGTTATCCATAAGCCCATTGAACATCTGGTATTGTCCATTCCGGACAGTATCCTCACTCCGGTGACACTGCTGCTGACGGCGCTGATCGGTGCGGATTTCGCGTTGTCCTTCAAGGCAGCCCTGGATCTGCGGGACGTACTGGAGAAGATGGAGAAGGCCAAGGAAGATATGCTTCGTATCCAGAAACGGCTGGATGTTATTATTGCTGTGACCAGTGAGGATCTGGAGAATCGTAAGGAAGGCTTCAGCGATAGCCTGGCACAGAAGAAGGAAGACTTTACTGCAAGTATTACCACCAGAGTGGAGGACCTGAAGTCCAACATTGAGGGCAAGCTGGAGAGCATCCGCACTTCCGCACAGAAATCTCCCAACCAGTATCTGGAAAGCGTGAAGAACGAGGTCGCCGAGTTGCGGCAGAAGTACACCAGAAGCGTGGCAGACAGAGAGAATGTCAGCAGCTTACGAGATTTCTTCCAGCGTGATATGATCCGTTCCAACCCTACCATGAGTTCTAAGAAATTCAAGGAAGCCCTGGAAGAATTAAAACAGCATTCCAACAAGAAAAACTAATACAGAATAATACAGAATACGTAACAACGAAGTCTGGAGCCGATCACTTTCTGCACCGAAAGTGACCGGCTTTTCTGTTGTAAAATACATTCTGCAACTGCCAGCCTTAAACAAATCTTAAAGGTTTTTCCTGTTTTTTATTAATCTGTAATCTGCTACAATAAATTCATCAACGGGACATCTGCGGACAAAGCAGATGACCGTCAGCGTAAGGTCTCCTTGCGCAGGAAGTGTCCGGGCTGCAGCCACCGGCACAGAAATGAGGGAGAGTATGTACAATATATTGATCTGTGATGATGAGAAGGATATCGTAAACGCGTTAAAGATATACTTGAATGACAGCAATTACCATTTTTTAGAGGCTTTTGACGGTGAGGAAGCCGTACATCTGGTAGACACGAATGAGGTGCATCTGGTACTGATGGATATTATGATGCCGAAGCTGGACGGCATACAGGCGATGATCAGGATCCGGGAGAAGAGTAATGTTCCGGTGATCCTGCTGACAGCCAAGGGTGAGGATTCCGACAAGGTGCTGGGACTTACGGTAGGAGCGGATGACTATATCACGAAGCCGTTTAATCCCATCGAGGTATCTGCCAGGGTGAAATCACAGCTGCGGCGTTATATGCAGCTGGGTGGCGGAAGTGTGCGGCCGGATGTGATCAGAGTCGGAGGTATTGAACTGGATGACAAGGAGAAACGGGTGACGCTGGATGGCGAGCCGGTAGCATTGACTCCTACGGAATATGATATTTTAAAGCTGCTGATGCAGAATCCGGGGCAGGTATTTTCTCCGAGAGAGATTTATTCGAAGATCTGGAATGATCTGCCACTTGGCAGCGAGAATACCGTGGCAGTCCATATCCGGCATCTGCGGGAAAAGTTAGAGATCAACCCGGCGGAACCCAGATATCTGAAGGTGGTCTGGGGACAGGGCTACAAGTGTGAGAAGCAGGGATAAGAGCAGGCAGGAGCGCGGAGCTGCTCTGGGAAGTAAGGAGACAGGAATATGGATAACAGGGAAGAAAACAGCAGGAATACAGAACAGGACAGAGTGGATAATCCGGTGGAAAATACAGTGAGTACGATGGTAGAAACAGCTTTGTCAGAGAATAAAAGGGAACGGAAAAAAAGAGAAAAAGCCGAGAAAAAAAAGAATGCGCCGGCACAGGGAAACAGTCTGTTGGGCAGCACATTGGCAAAGGTCGTGGCATTTGTTCTGATGATCGCAGCCGCAATTGTGGGGGTGTTGGGACTCTATGGTACCTGCATGCTTGCAGATAGTGGAGCGTATTCCACCGGTAAAATGATGTTTATCCATGATCAGCTGTTGTATCGGCAGGTCAATCAGGATCTGTATCGGATACGCGACTGGTATGAGAATGAGAGCTTGCAGACCATGGAAGCTTATTGCAGGCAGCGGAACATCTGGGTAAAGGTGGAGAGCTACGATCTGGATACGGATGAATTCCTGGGAGAATGGAAGAACGAGGATTATGTAGACAAGACAAATGATCTGACTTACCGGCTGGAGTCCCAGGTGCAGCATAGGAATGATAACACCTATATCAACACAGAAACTTCCTCTGCCTATGATGGCTATGAAAGTTATGGAAGCACTGAAAGCTCTGATATCATGGAGCTTGAACCATCTGTCAATACCGGGTCTGATGTGGAAAGTATAACGGCAGCGGAGCAGGAAGCCCTTTCCTCCGGCAATCTGGAGAAATATCTGGATCTGGGGGACAGCGTATCCTTAGGTGGAGAGACCTATGTGCCGGTTGAACGGGCGGAACAATATGCAAAATGGATGATCAAAGATGCCTTAAGTGAGACAGAATGGACAGAACGGCTGCAGGTGGAGGATGCAGAGAAAACATTAGCAGAACGCGACCTGCGTATTGTGGTTACCCTGACAGTGAATCCCAGCCTGCCAAAGGAAGATGAATACGCCCTGATCTATCATCAGGCAGAGCAGTTTTATGATAACCGGAATGTGATCCCTGTAGTATGCTGTGTGGGAACGATACTGGCATTATTATGCTTTATCTTCCTGTTGTGCAGTGCCGGACATAAGAATGGCAGGGAGGGTATTACCCCCAGTGCGATCCATGAGATCCACCTGGATGTGTATACAGTGGTCGTTGCCATTGGAGCTTTTACCGGTCTGTACCTGGCTTTTGGATGGATCGGTATGAACCAAAGTATGATCAATCTGATCGTGCTGGTGGTACTGTTTGCCGCAGAGGTGATATGGTGCACCCTGTATTTCATGGAGCTGGCCATCCGCCTGAAAATGGGTAAATGGTGGCAGAATACGATCCTGTATAGAGTGTTCCGGTTCTTCGGAAGATTCTGCAAGAGAGTTTTCCGCGGTATTGTGAAATTGATCCTTGGGATTCCTATGGTATGGAGAACAGCACTTTTGTGCCTTGCAGTCTGCGTGGCAGAGTTTTTCGGTTTAATGCTGTTTTATAATAATACAGATGTATTACTCTTTTTCTGGGCCATAGAGAAATTTATTCTGTGCGGTGCGATTACTTTTGTGGCATTGATGTGCAAAGAACTGCAGGAGGGCAGTGAAGCATTGGCGAACGGAGATCTGAATTATAAGCTGGATACCTCCCATATGGTATTGTCTTTCAAGGAGCACGGAGAGAATCTGAACCGCATCGGCGAGGGAATTTCCGCAGCCGTGGAGCAGAGGATGAAGAGTGAACATCTGAAGACGGAGCTGATCACGAATGTGTCCCATGACATAAAGACCCCGCTGACTTCCATTATCAATTATGCGGATCTCATCGGAAAAGAAGTGTCCGGTGATGTGAAGGATACCGGAGACGGTGCCGGTACAGAGACTGCACAGGAGAGAGAACAGCATATATCGGAGTATGCCGAGGTCCTGCTGCGTCAGTCCCAGAAGTTGAAAAAGCTACTGGATGATCTGTTAGAGGCATCCAAAGCTACCACCGGCAATCTGGAGGTCCATCCGGAGGTCTGCGATGTGTCGGTATTGTTGTCACAGGCGGTGGGGGAATACGAGCAGCGCTTTTCTGAAAAAAAGCTGGAGACCATCGTAAAACAGCCGGAGGAGACCGTGAAGGTCATGGCGGATGGCAGACATCTGTGGAGGGTGTTCGACAATCTGTTAAACAATATTTACAAATATGCCCAGGCAGGAAGCCGTGTCTATCTGAATGTAGAGCATGACGGACAGAATGCAAACATCATTTTCCGGAACATGTCGGCCTACCCGCTGGAGATGTCACCGGAGGAGCTGGAAGAGCGGTTCACCAGAGGGGACAGATCCCGCCATATGGAGGGCAACGGACTGGGACTGTCCATTGCCAAGAGCCTGACGGAGCTGCAGAAGGGCGATATGGAGATCGTCACGGACGGTGACCTGTTCAAGGTGGTGATCACGCTGCCGGAGACGGTGTAAAGTGTTTTTGTAACTTTGAATAATTATAAATTTTCTAAAAATAGTATTGACAAAACAGAAAAGAAAGATTATTCTTAGACACATAAAAAACATTCATAAGTTTACCAAACCTGTGAGGAAGAGTAGTAAGCCTTAGGGAATTTTACAGAGAGCCGTGGATGGTGGGATCACGGTAAAGGAACTTTCGCCGAATGGACTTCCGAGGCTGGCCCGAGAACAGATCAGTTTTAGGCGTCAGCGGGATTCGGACCCGTTATCAAGCCGATGGATATGATAGTATCCAGAGAAAAGTGGACATAATTCGTAAGGAATTGTCAAATTGAGTGGCACCACGATGATGAGCAGGAGCTTATTACCGTCTCAAATGTATAGGAATATACATTTGGGGCGGTTTTTTTATTCGGGGTTCAGTAATCTTATGAGCAAACTAATTTCAATTGCGTGGATACGCAGAAAGGGAGGAATAAGATTATGAAGAAGAGAATTTTAGCAGCAGTATTAACCGCAGTTATGGCAATGGGTGCCCTCACCGGATGTGGCAGCACAGGAAGCAAGGATAACTACACCATCGGTATTATGCAGTACGCCGTACACGGATCCTTGGATAACTGTCGTGAAGGATTTTTACAGGGACTTGCCGAAGAAGGCATCGTAGAGGGTGAGAACCTGACGATCGAATATGTCAATGCACAGGCAGACAACGGAACCTCCGCCATGACAGCCAGCAATTTCGTAAGTAAGAAAGTAGATATGATCTGTGCCATCGCAACTCCTTGCGCCATGGCAGCATATAATGCTACAATGAATACAGATATTCCCGTGATCTACACCGCAGTATCCGATCCTGTGGAAGCAGGTCTTGCCAATGAAGACGGTACTCCCGTAGGCAACATCACAGGTACTTCCGATGCGTTAGCAGTAGATGCACAGTTAAAAATGATCCGTGAGGTACTTCCCGAAGCGAAGACCATCGGTATCATCTACACCACCAGCGAAGCAAACTCCATCAGCACCATCGCAGAGTACAAGGCTCTGGCAGGTAACTACGGATTCGAGATCGTGGACAGCGGTGTTACCGCAATGTCAGAGGTGGCTCTGGCAGCAGCGGATGTCGCATCCAAGGTAGACTGCATTACCAACCTGACCGACAATACCGTAGTAAGTGCATTGCAGACCGTACTGGATGAAGCGAATAAAGCAGGCATCCCGGTATTCGGTTCTGAGGTAGAGCAGGTTAAGGCAGGCTGCGTGGCATCCATGGGTCTGGAATATATCGAGCTTGGCAAGCAGACCGGTAAGATGGCAGCGAAAGTCCTGAAGGGAGAGGCAAAGGCTTCTGAACTGAACTTCGAAGTGATCTCTGAGCCCAGCCTGTATGTGAACTTCGCAGCAGCAGAGAAGATCGGTCTGGAATTACCTGAGAACTACAAGACTGATGCTTACCAGTCCTTTGATGAGATCGTGGTACAATAGGAGGTTTTTATGGCACTATTATTAAGCGTACTGGAACAAGGAATGATCTACGGCATCCTGGCACTGGGTGTTTACATTACCTATAAAATACTGGATTTTCCGGATCTCACGGTCGATGGCAGCTTCCCCTTTGGGGCTGCCATCACTGTGCGTCTGATCAATGGCTTCGGCGTACCGGCGATCCTCACACTTCCTATTGCTTTCCTCGGCGGAGCACTGGTGGGAATCTGTACCGGACTGATCCATGTGAAATTAAAAGTCAGAGATCTGCTCTCCGGTATTATCATGATGACCGGTCTGTATACCATCAATCTGTGGGTGGCAGGCTCCGGCTATGTAGCTATTTTTGATAAGGAAAATATTTTCAACAACAGCTTTGTGAACAGTATTACTCCGGGCTTTTTGGTAAATTTCAAAAATGTGATCATTATTTTCCTGATCACCATGGTAGCAAAATATCTGTTAGACTGGTACATGAGCACCAAGTCCGGATTTTTACTTCGTGCCGTAGGTGACAATGATACTATCGTTACCAGCCTGGGAGTGGACAAAGGACTGGTGAAGATCGTGGGTCTGTCTATTGCCAACGGCCTGGTATCCTTAAGCGGCTGTATTTATGCACAGCAGCAGAGAAGCTTTGAGATCTCTATCGGAACCGGTGCGGTAGTCATTGGTCTTGCCAGTGTTATCATCGGCACCAGCCTGTTCAAGAAGGTAACATTCTTCCGTGTGACCAGCAGCGTAGTGGTAGGATCCATTTTGTATAAGGCATGTGTGGCAGTTGCCATGTTCGCAGGCATCAGCCCCAACGCCATCAAGCTGATCACAGCAGTCCTGTTCCTGATCATTCTCGTGATCAGCATGGACAGAAAGAAGGTGAAAGCATGCTAGAGCTTATCAATATCAATAAAAATTACAATCCCGGCTCAGTCAACGAGCTGTGTCTGTTCAAGGATTTCAATCTTACGGTAAAGGACGGAGAATTTGTATCTGTCGTAGGAAGTAATGGTTCCGGTAAGACTTCCATGCTGAACATCATCTGCGGAAGCATTGCGGTGGACAGCGGCAAGATCCTGATCCACGGAGAAGATATTACGAAACAGAAGGATTATATCCGTCAGCGCCGCATCGGCAGAGTCTATCAGGATCCTTCCAAGGGAACCTGCCCCAGCATGACGATCCTGGAGAATATGTCCATTGCGGAGAATAAGGGCAAGCCGTATAATCTGGGACGTGGTGTAAATAAGACAAAACTGGAAACTTATCGTGAGATGTTACGACCTCTGAATTTAGGTCTGGAGGATAAGATGGGTGTGCAGGTCGGTTCCCTCTCCGGAGGACAGAGACAGGCGCTGGCACTGCTCATGGCGACTATGACACCGATTGATTTCCTGATCCTGGATGAGCATACCGCAGCGCTGGATCCCAAGACCGCGGAGATCATCATGGAACTCACCGACCAGGTCGTGAAAGAGAAGAAAGTGACCACCATTATGGTCACTCATAACCTCCGCTATGCCGTAGAGTACGGCAACCGCCTGATCATGATGCATGAAGGAAAAGCTATCCTGGATAAGGCTGGTGAAGAGAAAAAGAGCATTAACACGGAAGAGATTATGGGAATCTTCAATAAGATCAGTGTAGAATGCGGTAACTAAATTGAAAGTTACGCGAGCAATGAGCCGCGCATAGGCAAAATAAGAACCGTGATTGGGAGCTTGCTCACAAATCACGGTTTTT
>OJUG01002243.1_pt1 | contig 21240 bp, 17 predicted proteins | sample 1599841 | NCBI WGS metagenome assembly OJUG01 (sample SAMN04168659, study PRJEB22393) | human gut metagenome | biome: human gut microbiome; feature: stool | host: Homo sapiens | collected 2014-05-12 | reverse complement strand
GCAAAAGGAACAGTAGAAAATCCTGAATGTGTTGATATTCCAACAGAAGAAGAAAACGACAGATAAAAAGAAATGCATTTAAAGTAGTCATTTGGCTATTTTAAATGCATTATTTTTTGCCTGATTAAGAAATTAATTTGGCTTTTTATTTTAGTTTAAAATATTTTTTATATAGAAAAAATGAAAATCCGGCAACAATAAATTCAGTAGCCCAGAATCCACTCCATACGCCTACAGCTCCCCAGATAATATTGAAAATGTATGAAAGAGATAACATTACAAATACATATCTTAACAGGGAAATTGTAAGAGATGAAAATCCTTTTCCAAGAGCTTCCAAAGCACCTGAAACTGTAATGGATACTGAGGATATTATAAATCCTACACTGATAATTCTAAGAGCAGTGCTTCCAATGATAATTGTTTGGGCATTTCCTGAGAACAGTCCAATAAGTACATTGGGAACTAACAGACATATTACAGTTCCAAAAGTCATAACAATCATAATAATAGTCAACGCTGTCTGGAAAATTTTCCTTACACGTACTTTTTCTCCGGCACCATAATTAAATGAAATAAGTGGACGCATTCCCTGAACTACGCCATTGGCAGTGAGATACAAAAATGTCTGCAACTTGTAGTAAGCTCCAAGAACCAAAACATAGCCTGCTGAATATGTAGCAAGTATACTGTTTAATACTGAAACCTGAAGAGAAGGTAATGCCAAATTTAAAGTGGCAGGAAAACCAACAGAGTACAATCTCTTTATAATTGATTTTTCAGGAGTCATGTATTTAAACTTAATTTTTACAGGAAGCGGTCTTATTATATAAATTAAAATATAGCCTGCAAGTGTAGCGATCTGACCTATTACAGTGGCAATGGCTGCACCGGTTATGCCAAGTTTTGGAAAGAAGCCAATACCAAAAATAAAAAATGGATCCAATATAATGTTGGTAATACAACCAATCATCATACATATCATAGATACTTTCATGCGTCCAACAGCCTGAAATATTTTTTCGAAACTAATGGAAATGGCAATTGGAATTGAAAAAGCAAAAACGATATATGAATACTTTAGACCAAGGTTAATTGTATCCACATCATGAGTAAATAGTTTTAGATATTTTGGCATAATACCAATGCATACAACAGTCAAAAGCACACCGTGAATAACATTGCAAATCATTCCGAGAGATGTGGATTTGTCTGCCAATTTACGATTGCCTGCTCCAAGATAAAAGGCAACCAATGCATTTATTCCAATACCAAATCCAACCGTCACTGCAGTAACGATATTTTGAACAGGATAAACCAGTGAAAGTGCAGTCATGGCATTTTCGCTGATTCTTGCTACGAAATAACTGTCTACAATATTGTAAAGAGCGTTTACCAACATGGAAATAGTCATTGGCAGAGCCATTGATAAAACTAGTGGCAATATAGGTTTTTCTTTCATAAAATTTTGGTTCATAATAATCTCCCATTATAGTAAAACAAATTTTGGCAAAATAAAAACCACACAACTTTTTAGGTTGTGTGGCGAAAATAAAACTTCTGTCTTAAAAAAATCCACTCCATAACAATGGTTTTAAGTGATTATAAACAATAAATAAAGCATAGTCAATATAGAAAAAAGAGTATTGCACATTATCAACCCAAATAGTTCAATTAATTATCATTATATTTTAAATGCTAGTGTGTTTTACAAATATAGTTATCCTGCAAACAAATGCAAAGTGGGATTTAAAAGATATATTATTTTAAAAAATGGGTATATAATTATATTTACATATACAAAATAGTAGTTAAATTTGATACAATAATTACTGATTGATTGGAGGATATTATGAAATTAGAAAATAAATTTTTATGTGTAGAAATAAATGAACTTGGAGCAGAAATTACCAGTGTATATGACAAGGAAAATGACACAGAAATAATCTGGGAGGCAGATCCTAAGTTTTGGAAAAGACATTCTCCTATATTGTTCCCAAATGTAGGGAAAAATTATAAAAATCAGGTGTTAATTAATTGTAAGAAATATGAAACATCTCAGCATGGATTTGCAAGGGACAGTGTTTTTAAATGCATAAATCAAAGTGAAAACAAAGTGGAGTATATGCTTTGTTCCAATGATGAAACAAAAAAGGTTTACCCTTTCGATTTTGAACTTGTTGTAGGATATGAATTGAAGGAAAAAGAAATCATTGTTACATGGCAGGTAAACAATAAGGATAGTAAACCAATATATTTTACAATAGGGGCTCATCCGGCATATAGATTTAGGGAAGGTGATAAAAAAGAGGATTATATCCTTATGTTCAATAAAAAAGATTCTTTGGAGTACATGTTGCTTGATTCAGAATATGGTACAGCAGTGGATTCAAAAAAATATCAGCTTCCTTTGAATAACGGTCAGTATCGGCTAAATGAAAAAATATTTGAAAATGATGCTCTGATACTTGATGGAGAACAGGTAGAAGAAGTTTGGCTTTGCTATAAAGATGGAACTAAAAGAGCGGGAATGAAGTGTAAGGGATTTCCAAATTTTGGTATATGGTCTGTAAAAGATGCTCCTTTTGTATGTTTAGAACCATGGATGGGACGTTGTGATAACACAGGATTTGAACATGAATTACGCACAAAAGACAATATTAATAAAGTAGAACAGGGTAAAACATTTAAGCAGAGTTATTCAATTATTGTGGCATAAAAAATAGAAAGGAATAGCGGCTATTATGTTTAAAAACAAGTTAAGTTTTTTAGTAAAATAGTTGCAACAGTAAAAATGGAAATATATATAATACGACACGGAGAAACAGTTTGGAACAAATCAAGACTTTTGCAGGGAAGCAGAGACATTCCGTTGTGCCAGGCAGGCATTGACGTTGCAAAAGAAAGAGCAAAGGAACTGGAAAATATAGATTTTGATGTTATTTACAGCTCACCATTATCAAGAGCATATGAGACAGCCTGTATTATAAGAGGTGACAGAGATATAGAGATTATTAAAGATGACAGATTAAGAGAAGTGAATTTTGGAATCAATGAAGGCCAAAGTGCCATAGAACTTCAAAAAGATAAATCAAATCCATTTTGCAGGTTCTTTGATGACCCGGCCCATTACAAGGCACCCCTAAAAGGTGAAGATTTAAATCAGGTATGTAAGCGAACAAAAGAATTTATGGAACAGGTCATTGAACCACAAAAGGATAAACTAAACAGAGTTTTAATAGCAGGACATGGAGCAATGAATAAGGGCATTATGTGTCATGTATTAGGTCATGCTGTTGATGAATACTGGAATGGCGGATTACAGAAAAACTGTGGGATAATTATGGTTCGTTTAGATGAAAACGGTTACAAACAAATTGGAGAAATATAATATTAGTCATAGAGGCAGACAAAATCAGTCTGTCTTTTTCTACAATTAAACTTAATTAAATTTTAAAATTACCACTTAAGCAACCAGTCAACAAATTGGTATTGTAAATTTTGCTACTTAATGCACAAAAATTTTTGCAGACGCCAATAACATTTTAGAAAAACATAGGATTACTATATATAGAAGCTTCAAAAACTTGGAGGATAAAATGATAGCGCTATATTTATCACTGGTAGATGAAAACCAAAAGGACAAGTTTGAAAAAGTATATTACAAGTACAAGGATTTGATGTTTTACATAGCATATGAAGTATTGAAAAATGAAAGAGATGCGGAAGATGCCGTTCAGGAAGGATTTCTTCGTATTGCAAAAAACATATCAAAAATTCTTGACGTAAATAGCAGTAAATCTAAAAATTTTGTAGTGTTAATTACAAAAAGAGAAGCTATGAAAATATACAACAAACGCAAAAAAAGAGGTGAGGACACTGACATTGAATTGGAAAAAATACACGTGTCAGATGCAAATATCATAAATGATGTAAAACTGGCAATCGAAAAAATGCCATACAAGTACTCATCTTTATTAACACTTAAATATGTAATGGGATATTCAGGAAAAGAAATATCTGAAATTACAGGATTAAGTGAAACAAATGTAAGGCAACAACTTTTAAAAGCAAGAAAAATGCTTGAGGAGGAAACAAAGTGAATCTAAATGATGAAGTATTAAAACAGGCACTTATTTTATACAATGAAGAGACAATGAATCAAATTCCTGATATTATTGATATTTACGATTATTCTTACAGATTTGAAAAAAAGATAAAAAGAATAAGCCGTGCCCAAAAGAAATTTGGTGGAAACATGCTCATGGAAAGATGTACAAGATATTGTGCAAAAATTGCTGTTGTTGTTTTATGCTTTATAGCTATTAATGTGACATTTGTAAAAGCTTTTGACTTTAATATTTGGCAGATGGTAGTTACAAAAACTGAAGATTTTATCAATATTAACTTTGAAGAAAATAAAAATGATAATAATAAAGTGGCAACAAAGGGCAATATGATGATAACTAACATACCTGATGGTTATAAAAAGGAAAGTGAGTACTTTTCAAAGGAACTTTCAGTGCAACAGTTTGTCAGCGACAATGGAACTATTAGCTACACGGAAGGTCCTGTAACAGATACAGCCGATTTAACAGCAAAAGGTTCGCAAACAAAAACAGTTACAGTAGGTGCTAAAGAAGTTATGATATCCTTTGGAGATGAAAATATCACAGCTGTTTACAATGATGACAAATATTATCATACAATTGAGGTACAGGGAAAAGATGCTAATGAGAAATTCATCACAAAAATCATAGCAGAATTGGAGGCACGCAAGTGAAAAAAATAGCAAAAGTATTAATGTTTGTATTTGTGGTTGGGGTTGCTTTTACGTTTTCGTTAAATACCACAAAAGCAGATGATAATAACGAAAAAAACACCAAAGTAAAAATAATGAACAGTCAGGTTGATACAAACACTTCAGAAGTTATTGTAAGAATTAAAAACAATACTTCAAAGGCCATAAAGTTAAAAAAAGTAACGCTGACAGATGAGAAAGATACAAATACAATTTTATCTGAAAAGAAAATTAAGATAAAAAAAGGAAAAACAAAATATCTTAATCTTTCACTTAATAGAGCAAGGGGCAGATACCGGATGAACTTAACATTTAACAAAGAAAGAATAGTTAAAACCCTAAAGTTAAATGTTAAGAAAATTAAAGAAGATATTAACACTGACAATAAGTCTGACGATAAGGTAGGACCTGATGCCACAATCAATTTTGTGGCAAAGGATACAATCTATTCAAAGTCAGGAAATACTTTGGGAGCAATACTTTTAAATAGGGATTTTAGAATTGGAAAAAATGGGATAAGCACTGTTGTGATTTTTTCGGAAAATGACTACAAAAATACATACAAAACAAAAATAAATGTAATGATAAAACAAAAAACGAAAAAAGGATTTAAAGTATGTAAGAAGTTTGTAAAAACGAAAAAAAGCAACATTGCTTTTCTCAACAAAACATTTATATTAAAGAAAAAAGGAAAATACAAAATGGTGGTGAAAATCATCAGATACAAAAAGGGAAATACAAAAACTGAAAGAAATACATATACGTCAAAGATTGTAGAATTTAAGTAGGAGAAATATGTGATGAGAATGTATAAAAGACTGGTTTCGATAACAGCGGTTGTAATGACACTGGTTCTTATACCAAGTGTAGGATGCACAAATTTAAATGCAAAACCAAACAATAAATCAACAACAAACAAAGAAGAATGTCAGGTAAATAAGAGGAAAAAGACAAACAAAGAAGAATGTCCGGTCAATAAAGGTAAAAAAACAAACAACAGAATATATTTGTACAAAGTGGGGACAAAGAATAGTAAAAAAACAAAAGCAATACATACACATCAAACAAAGAAACTGTATCTGAAAAATAAAAGTAAAGTAAAATCGGTTAAGTGGAACAGTTCAAACAAAAAAATTGCGAAAGTATCAAAGCATGGGATAATAACAGGATTAAAACCCGGTAAAACAACAATTACCGCAAAGGTTAAAACAATCAAATATCAGATTGCAATAAAAGTAAAAAAAGCACTGAAGATAAAAAGTGTAAATGGTTCCCAATTAAAACAGGGAATTTATATGTCAGACTATTATGGCTCAAACAACAATATCTTAGTCAGTCCTGCCTCAATTAATATGGCACTTGGAATGGCTGCAAATGGTTGCGCAGGAAAAGGCGTATATCCAAGTACATGTGGAACAGTGCCAAATGAAAAGATATATATAAATCCTAAAGAAGAGTTGGAAAAATATCTGGGGAAAAGTACAAAAAATTACAATAAATATGCAAAAAAAATAATGGATTCAAATGATAAAACCACATTGGAAATGGCAAACTCAGTATGGTACAAAAAAGGTGTAAAACTTAATAACAGTTTTGAAAGTAATGTAAAGAATTATTATAATGCAACCACAAATGAGGTAACTTTCGATAAATCTGCTGTAAAAAAGATTAACAGTTGGGTATCGGATAACACTGATGGCATGATTAAAAAAATAATAGACAATGTAAGTCAGGACACATATGCGTATATTCTTAACGCCACGCTTTTTGATGGAAAATGGACTAACAAATTTGACCAGTCAGACATTCATACTCAGAAGTTCAAACTTTTTAGTGGTAAAAAAGTTAAAACAAAAATGATGTATGGTACAGAAAATAGTTATTATGAAAATGATTATGCATTGGCATTTGAAAAAACATATGAAAAAAATAAAAAGTATTCATTTATTGGCATTCTTCCAAAGGCAGAAGGAAAGTTTAAATTGGAAAATCTAAACATTTCACAGCTACTTAAGAATAAAAAGAAAGGTGGCGTGGAAATAGGACTTCCAAAGTTTGAATATAGCTGGAATGAAAAAATTAACGATGCATTGATGAATAAGGGGATAAATGGTATTTTTAATATGTTTATACCGGCAATGAATCCTATGTTTGACACAACAGACAAGTCAAATAAATATGTAAATGAAATTATACACAGTATAGCAATTAAGGTTGATAGCGAAGGAACAAAGGCAGCAGCAGTGACTTCTATTGAGACAAAGTGTACAAGTGATGTAGTATATAACAAAAAGATTGTACTAAACAGACCATTTGCTTATTTAATTAAAAATAATGAAACAGGAGAGATTTTGTTTGTAGGTAAGGTGATAAATCCTTCAAAAAAATAAATTAACCTATTGGAAAATGTTAATAAAAATATTATAATCATTATAAGCATTAAGAAATAATAAATGATTATGGAGATTTTTATGAACAGTAATGAATTTAATTATATAAAAGAAGTAGCTACAAAACAAAGCTTTTCAAAAGCATCAAAGGCTCTTGGAATTTCCCAGCCGGCACTTAGTAATTATGTTAAAAAAATAGAGGACAGACTGGGAGTTCCGTTGTTTGACAGAAGTATTTCTCCAATTGAGATTACGGAATTTGGTAAAGCATATTTGGAATACGCCAATGAAGTGTTATCGGCAGCAGAAAAACTTGAAAATATAATGTCGGATTTGCAGGATTTGAAGCAGGGGCAGATCAAGATTGGCAGTACAGTATGTTTCTCCACAGGTTATCTTCCGGGTTCTATAGCTTCATTTCATAAAGAATACCCAGGAATATCGTTTAATGTTATCGACGGAAGAGTACCGGACATAATGAACAAATGTCTGACAGGCGACGTTGACATGTTCCTAACAGATGGAAGAATAGACGATGAATTGTTTGACAAAGAGGAGCTTTTTAAGGAAAGACTTGTAATGGCAGTTCCGAAAGAACTTGAAATAAACGAAAAAATAAAGGATTACAGAATACCTGTAGAAGATATTTTAAATGACAGAGAGTGGAGTCTTCACACAAAAAAGCTTGATTTAAAAGAAATGAAGAATGAAGGATTTGTGCTTTTAAATGAAGACCAGCATATAAGACAGATGGTAGATCATATGTTTGAAAGTGCAGGTTATGAGCCAAAGGTTGCTCTTCAGACATCGCAGAGTATTACAGGTTTTGCAATGAGTGTGGCCAATGTAGGTGTATCTTTTGTTACAGAAACTACAATAAAATATAATAATATTGGAACTCATGCATATTATTATAAGGTAGGTGACGAAAAAGAGGCGGTAAGATGCATGTGCATTGCATACAAAAAAGGTAAGTATATTTCCAATGCAGGACGGAAATTTATAGAAACATTAAAAAAGGAATTAGGATAAATTAAGGCGCACCTTTTGGTGCGCTTATTTGTTGCACTTAAAAGATGCTTATGCTAAAATAGAAAATAATTATGGGCTTTTGTACCCATTTATAGTAAAACTTTGAGGTAATGAATATGTTAAATAACGAAAAAATCATTCTAATGACAAAGCTTTCATTATATGAACAGAAAAATCAGAAAAAAGAAATCAGCTCCAGCAAATATTTTAAAAGTGATTATATGCTTATGAAAATGTTTGGCTCATTTTGTTGTGTAACATTAGGTTATTTGTTATGTGTTTTATTGTGGATTATGTATAGTTCAAACCAGATGATTGCAAAAATGACTACTACAGGAAGCCTGATTGCACTGGTTTCAATTATTGTAGTTTTGTACATTATAGTGACTGTTGTGTATATGATTTTCAGTTATGCATTTTTTTCTCATAGATTCAGAAGAATAAGAAAAAATTTAAAAGAATATAATGGTGATTTGAAAACACTTCATAGAATACAAGAGTTAGAGTATGATGCGATTATTGATGAGTTAGAAGAGGGAGGTCAGGAAGAATAATGACAAAACTATTTGAATTAAAGGAAAAATTAAAAAACTTTTATGGTACATATGAATTTGTATTAAGACCTATATTAAAATTTATGGCGGTATTTTGCTCATTGATTTTAATAAAATTCAATATAGAAGCAACAGGGTTTATAAGTTCATGGATTATAGTGTTGGCATTATCAGTGATTTGTGCCTTTATACCATGGGGACTTATAACTGTTCTTTTGGCAGCGGATATAGTGATAAATGTATTCACAATTTCGACAGAATTAGGTGCTTTAATGCTTATAGTGATGCTTATAATGTATCTGTTTTTCTTTAGATTCTGCCCTTCACAGGGGATGATATTGATATTAGTTCCATTGGCATTTTTCCTTAAAATACCATATGTTATGCCGATAGTTGTAGGACTTGTTTGTGCACCTACAGCCATTGTGTCTGTTGTATTTGGAACAATTATATATTATATGTTATTTACTATTAGCGAAAATATCACAGTGCTTACGCAGATGTCAGGAGAGTCTGTTAGTGCAGCAGGAATTAGCTCAATTGTAAAAATGATGAGTGGAAATATGGAAATGTTTCTTGTAGTTGTAGCTTTTGTTGTTACAACATTGGTAGTTTATTTTATAAAAAAAATGTCAGCTGATAATGCTTGGATTATTGCAATATTGACAGGTGGCATATTGGATCTTATTTTAATATTAGTTGGAAATGTGATTTTAAAAACAAATGCATCAATTGTTTGGATTATAATTGGAACAATAGTTTCACTGTTAGTTGCATTTATTGTTCAGTTCTTTGTATTTTCAGTAGATTATTCAAGAACAGAGCATACTCAGTTTGAAGATGATGAATACTATTATTATGTAAAGGCAGTTCCAAAGATTAATGTAACTGCACCTGAAATGAATGTTAAAAGGATTAATGCACAAAGAAGAAAAAAAGTAAAAACAAAAAGATAAAAACAGACTAAATAAATGAAAGGAGTGAGTGAGAATGAGCGCAGCATGGAGTTATGTTCAGAATTTTTTTGAAAAGTATTTAACAATACCTGATATATACTTTAGTGACGTATTTGAAATCGCCATTATTGCAATATTGTTTTATTATATATTCTTATGGTTTAGAAAAAGTAGAGCGTGGTCATTATTAAAAGGTATTCTTGTAATTGTATTCTTTATGGTATTTGCATCGCTATTTCACTTGACTACCCTTTTATGGATTATAAATAAAACGTTAAGTGCAGGAATTATTGCTATTGTTATTATTTTTCAGCCTGAACTTCGTAGAGCATTGGAGCAGCTTGGAAAGAAAAATGTACTGTTCAAATTTTTCAAAATAGGTAGCAATACTGAAGATGAAAGATTTAGTGACAAGTCTATAGAAGAAATTACAAGAGCAACATTTGAAATGGCAAAGGTTAAGACAGGAGCTTTAATTGTAATTACAAGAGATCATGATTTAAGTCAATATGTTGAAACGGGTATTAGCATAGATGCCAAAATTACAAGTCAGTTGCTAATAAATATTTTTGAAAAGAATACACCGTTACACGATGGTGCAGTTGTAATAGAAGGGGACAGAATAGTGGCAGCAACGTGTTATCTGCCATTGTCTGACAGTGTAGTCATAAGTAAAGATTTGGGAACACGTCACAGAGCAGGTCTTGGAATAACAGAAGTTACTGACAGTATTGTTATTATCGTATCAGAAGAAAATGGTAGTGTTTCCATTGCAAAAGATGGAAAACTAATCAGATACGCAGATGCTTCAGTACTAAAAAGTGAATTGATAAAGGCCCAGGATAAAATTGAAGTGAAACCTAAAAAAAGATTTTTGAAAGGAAGGGACCGCAATGAAGAAAGTGATGATAAAAATTAAAGAGTCGCTAACTCACAATGTAGGCATCAAAATAATTGCGGTAATTGTTGCCACATTAGTTTGGCTTACAGTTATAAACATAACAGACCCTGAAAAGACAATTGTTATATACAATGTGCCGGTTAATGTAACCCATGAAGAAGCATTGAGCAACATGAATATGGTCTATGAGGTCAAAAATGACAAATATGTAAATATAACAATATCAGGGAAAAGATCTGTTGTGAGCAAACTATCATCAGATGATTTTAAAGCAACAGCATCATTAAAGGAATTGTCAAAAGTAAATTCAGTGCCAATTGAAGTTACTGCAAAGCAGGGATCAATTGCAAGAAAAGTAACAATAGAAAAGCAGTCTATGCAGACTTTGATGGTTGATGTAGAACAGATAAAGAAACAGAATTTTAATATTCAGGTTGAATACAGTGGTAATGCAGCAGACGGATATGTTGCAAAGGAATATACATTATCCAAAAATTCAGTTTCCATTAAAGCACCAACATCAATACTAAACAAAATATCAAAAGTTGTAGCAGAGTGTGAATTAGAAGGTGCAAGCCGTTCCTTCTCAAAGAGATGTAAGCTTGCAATTTATGATACATCAGGAAATGTAATCATTTCAGATCATATTACAATGTCAAGTAAAAAAGTGGATGTTTCGGTTGATATTGAGCAGGAAAAGGAAGTGCCGGTTAAAATAGGAAATATTGGAACCCCACCTGAGGGTTACGAAATTAAGAGCACTTCATTGTCAATGGACAAGGTAAAACTTGTTGGTGACAGTTATGTCCTAAGTCAAATAAATGAAATTGACATTACAGATAAAATTGATATTTCGTATTCAAAGGGAACTTACAAAAAACAAATTGATTTAAATAAATATGTTCCTGAAGGAGTTGCCATTAATGGCGATTCTGTAGTTACTGTTCAGATAGAAATCAGTCAGTTAGCAACAAAAACATTTACAATAAAAAAATCAGACATTGCTATTGAAAATCAGGGCGAACAAGAAGTGGAAATTATGGGAAATGTAAAAATTACACTTCAGGGTGAAAGCGATAAGATTGCTAAGATTTCTACAGGTGACATACAGGCATCTGTAAATGTTGACAAATTAAGTGCGGGAAAACATTCCGTAACATTAAATGTAACATTGCCCGATGGTATCATTGCAGTAGATGAAAAAAAGATAGACATTAAAATTAAATAATTGGAGGAAACAATATGAGAACAATCTTAGTTGCCGGCGGTGCCGGATATATTGGAAGCCATACCTGTGTAGAATTGTTACAGGCAGGATATGATGTCGTGGTAGTAGATAATTTGTCAAACTCCTCACAGGAATCACTTAATCGTGTGGAAAAAATCACAGGCAAGTCTGTAAAGTTTTATGAGGCAGACGTGGCAGATAAAGAAGCCATGGACGAGATTTTCAATGAAAATGATATTTTTGGTGTTATTAATTTCGCAGGATTAAAAGCTGTAGGTGAATCAGTGGAGAAACCTCTTGAATATTATCAAAACAATATTACAGGAACACTTAATATGTGCGAAGTGATGAGAAAACATGGTGTTAAAAATATTATTTTCAGTTCATCAGCTACAGTGTATGGTGATCCTGAAACTGTACCAATTACTGAGGAGTGTCCAAAGGGAGTATGTACAAACCCATATGGTTGGACAAAATCCATGTTGGAGCAGATCCTTACAGATATTCAAAAAGCAGATAATGAATGGAATGTTATTCTACTTAGATATTTCAATCCAATTGGGGCACATAAAAGCGGACTAATGGGCGAGGATCCAAATGGCATACCAAACAATCTTATGCCTTATGTTATGAAAGTAGCAATAGGTCAGTTGCCACAGGTCAATGTATTCGGAAATGATTATGATACTCCTGATGGAACAGGTGTAAGAGATTATATTCATGTAGTTGATCTTGCAGACGGACATGTGAAGGCAATAAAGAAATTGGAAGAAAATCCGGGACTTAAAATATACAATTTGGGAACAGGTATCGGATATAGCGTTCTTGATGTAATTAAAAATGTCAGCAAGGCAGTTGGAAAAGAGATACCTTATGTAATAGCTCCAAGAAGAGCAGGAGATATTGCACAGTGTTATTCAGATGCATCATTAGCAAAGAAAGAGTTGGGATGGGAAGCCAAAAACGGCATAAAGGAAATGTGCGAAGATTCGTGGAATTGGCAAAAAAATAATCCTAACGGATATAAATAGAAAATAATGGAATATTATAACTAATGAAATAATATATGATGGGAGAAAGCCGGTGAATTCTAGTAAAAAGACAAAAGAACCTGTAAAGCAACTTAGAAATATGAAAAGATTAAGAAAGTTTTTTACAGCAATTGAAATTATATTTGGAGTATTACTTATAGCAATAGCTATTATAATGTTTGTTCCAGGAGCAAAGACAGAACTTATCAAGGGAATGGCAAGCAACAGTTTTGGTCAGAAAATTATATCATGGTTTGGAAAGCAGACATATTCAGACACTGTATTGGATAAAAGTTTTGATAGTAAAAAATTAAAAACCAATGATTTAAAATACAATTATTCTGATGAATATACTAACTTTGTAATGTTTGGTGTAGATTCAAGAGAAGGTGAAGTAGATACATCAAACAGTGACTCAATACTTATTGTAAGCATTCATAATACAACAGGTGAAGTAAAGATAGTATCTGTATATCGAGATACAATGCTTGGAATATATGACAAAACAGGTACACTGAATCAATATTTTAAAGTGAATTCAGCATATTCTTACGGAGGCCCTGAAGGTGCAATTAATACGTTGAATCTTAATCTTGACCTGAATTTACAAGATTATGTAACAGTAAACTTTGGCGGTGTTGCCCAGATTATCAATGAACTTGGTGGCATAACAGTAAATCTTACAGACGATGAAGTAGCACAGCTTAATCATCACCTTAAGAGTACAATAAGTTCAACAGGAGAGTATGCTCCACAGATTGAACATAGTGGAAAAAATATTAAGTTAAACGGAATACAGGCAACAACTTATTGTCGTATTAGAAAAGCAACTTTCTATGATCCAGAAACAGGTGAGCCTGTTAGTGATGACTTTGGTAGAGCAGCAAGACAACGTTCAGTTATTATGAAACTTGTGGAAAAGGCTAAGAAAGCAAGTGTTTCAGAATTGCAGGGAATGGTTCAGACAGTCTTAAATGGTAAAAATAAAAAAGGTCAGATTATTACAACAAGTTTTACATTTGATGAAATTGTAAACTTACTTCCAATTATTTTTGATTTCAAATTAAGCGGAAGCGAAGGTTTTCCATCATCACTTCAGACAGGAACATTTGATGGAACAAGTTATGTTGTGGCCAGTGGAATTAGTGCAAATGTATCAAAACTACACGAATATCTGTATGGTGAGAAAAATTATGAGCCAACAGAAAATGTAAAAACAGTTGACAGTGCAGTAACAGCCAAAACAGGAATTAGTGAGTCCTCATCAGGATACAACCCTACAGAAGCAGTTAACAAAGCAAAGACTCAGGAAGAAACAACAGTAGATACTACTGATTATGATTATGATGATGGTGGAAAAAGTGATTTATATTAAAATAATCAACTTATTTTAACACTTAGAACACAAAATAATCACATCTTAAAACTACACTCTTCATATAAGATAAAAATGAAAGTGAAAGGAGACTGAAAGATGTCAGAAGAAAATACAAGAGGATATTATCAGTATCAGGACAATAATCAGTACAATGGTCAAAACAACAATCCATATAATAATGGACAAAATGATCCTAATAAAAAGAAAAAAGGAAAAGGCAAGATTATAGCAATTGTTGTCGCAATAGCAGTTGTAGTTGCCGGTATAGGAACAGGTGTAGCCGTTGGAACAAGATATTTAAACAACTCATCAACTCTTATAGGAGAGCTTGAGTCACAAAATAATGAGAAGACAACTGCCAGTGCAGAAGATACAATTGGCTCTACAAATTCAACAACAGGTTCAACGTCAACAGGAACTGTTACTGTAACAGATGTATCACAGGTAGTTGACAATACAATGCCTTCTATTGTAGCCATTACAAGTAAAACTCTGGTAGAGTCAAATAGCTATGGCTCATTTTGGGATGATTACTTTGGTGGAGGAAGCAATGGACAAAAATATGAACAGGAGGCAGCCGGTTCAGGTATCATTGTTGACCAGACAAGTGAAGAATTGTTGATAGTTACAAACAATCACGTAGTTGCAGGTGCAGACAGTTTGAAAATCCAGTTTGATGGTATGGATTCAAGTAGCAAAGGCATTGACGGATATATCAAAGGAACAGATTCAAATGCTGACGTAGCAGTAGTTGCAGTCAAACTAAAGGATATTCCTACAGCAACAAAGAAAGTTATAAAAAAAGCAACATTAGGTGATTCAGCAAACGTAAATGTAGGAGAAGGTGTTATTGCCATAGGAAATGCACTTGGATATGGACAGTCAGTTACAACTGGTATTATTAGTGCAAAAGACAGAGAGGCAACAATTGAAAATAAAACAATGAAGTTACTTCAGACAGATGCAGCTATCAATGGAGGAAACTCAGGTGGAGCATTACTTAATGCCAACGGTGAAGTTATTGGTATTAATGTTGCCAAATATTCATCAAGTGGTTCATCAACAAGTGCCAGTGTAGAAGGCATGGGATTTGCAATTCCAATTTCATCTGTAAAGAACATTATCAGCAATCTTGAAACAAAGAAAACAAGAGAAAAATTATCATCAGATGAACAGGGTTATATGGGTATTACATCTCAGTATAATGTAACAGACCAGATTTCAGAAGCTTACTCAATTCCAACAGGTATTTTTGTAAATGGAGTAACAAAAAATGGACCAGCCGAAAAAGCAGGTATCCAGTCAGGAGATGTCATTAGAAAATTCGATGGCGAAGACGTGGCTACAATGGAAGAGTTACAGAACAAAATTCAGTATTATAAACCTGGAGAAAAAGTAAAAGTAACAATAGCTTATGCAGACGGAAGAACATACAAAGAAAAAGAAATTACAGTTACACTTGCAAAGAAAAGTGATATATCAAAATAATGCATAAATAAAAATATTACAAATAGAAATAACAATTACAATAAAGAAATATGTTTTTTACAATTCTTTAAAGTAATTGTTATTTTTTGTATATTTAATTTTAAAGGAATATATGATAAACTGCTAAAGGAAAATAAATAGCATTATAAGAGGTACAATATGAGTGATAAAGATTTAGAAAATATACAAAATGAAAATACAAACAGTATAAACAATGATATAAGTAGTAATACAAGTAACGTAAACGATAATACAGGTAACAATGCGAAGAGTAATGCAGATAGCAATACAGGTAGCAACACAAACGATAATATAAATAGCAATACAGGTAGCAACACAGATAATACAAATAGCAATGAAGATGAATATGAAAAAATCTGTTATGTATGTAGACGCCCTGAAAGTAAGGCGGGCAAAATGATTGATATGCCTGGTGGAATATGCGTATGTACAGACTGTCTTCAGAAAAGTTTTAACAGTTTTCAGAATCTTGGAATGAACGTAAATATTAGCAATGAAGAGTTGGAAAAGTTGTTGAGTATGCCGGGAGTTCACATGATGACACCGGAAGAGTTTAAAAATGACATTCCAAATAAGCAAAAGTTAAAGAAAAAGAAAAGTGAAAATAAAAAGGAAAAGCCTGTTCTTGATATTAAGAAGATACCAGCCCCTCATTTGATTAAAGAAAAATTAGATGATTATGTTATTGGTCAGGATTATGCCAAAAAGGTAATGTCTGTAGCAGTGTACAATCACTACAAGCGTGTAGCTACAAATACTATGGATGAAATAGAAATTGAAAAGTCCAATATGCTTATGATTGGACCAACAGGTTCAGGTAAAACATACCTGGTTAAAACGCTGGCAAAACTGTTGGATGTGCCACTTGCTATTACAGATGCAACATCACTTACAGAGGCAGGATATATTGGTGACGATATTGAAAGTGTTATATCAAAACTTCTTGCAGCAGCAGACAATGATGTGGAACGTGCTGAGACAGGTATTGTATTTATAGACGAAATTGACAAGATTGCAAAGAAAGATTCAGAACGTAGAAGAGATGTTAGTGGTGAATCAGTACAGCAGGGTATGCTTAAACTGCTTGAAGGTAGTGAAGTAGAAGTCCCTGTTGGTGCTACAAGCAAAAATGCAATGGTTCCACTTGCAACAGTTAATACAAAAAATATTTTGTTTATTTGTGGTGGCGCATTCCCTGATTTGGAAGATATTATAAAAGAAAGATTAAACAAGCAGGCAGCAATTGGTTTCCTTGGAGATTTAACAGACAAATACGACAACGACAAAAATCTTATGAGTAATGTAACAAATGAAGACTTGCGAAAATTTGGTATGATTCCCGAATTCTTAGGAAGACTCCCTATAGTATTTACTCTTGAAGGACTTACAGAAGAGATGCTTGTAAGAATACTTACAGATCCAAAGAATGCTATTGTAAAACAGTATCAGAAACTGTTAGAGCTTGATGAAGTAAAACTTGAATTTACGGATGAAGCATTAAAAGCCATAGCAAAAAAAGCAATGGCAAAAGATACAGGAGCAAGAGCACTTCGTTCCATTATTGAAGAGTTTATGCTTGATATTATGTTTGAAATACCAAAAGATGATCACATTGGTACAGTAACAATTACAGACAAATACATTAATGGAACCGGAGGACCAATTATTGGAATGAGAGGTCAGGATTTAATAGAAGGATAATAAATACAAAACACAAAATACAAGTTATAATAATATAAGTTATAAAAAACAAGCTAAAAAAATACAAGCTATAAAATAATACAAGCTAAAAAAATACAAACTACATTGGGTTAATATGACACCTTTAAAGCAGATTTTGGTTGTTTACCATATTTACTTTGGAGAAATCATATAAGTTTGCACCGATGTAGCTTGTTTTATGTTGTAGAAAATGTTCCCTAATTACTATTACATAAAAATGTTCAATTGCGGTGTGTCATGTTATAGCTGGGTGCGCAAAGCGAGTTTGATATTCCACCCCTATGTGAAAAATCAAGTCCAAAGGGGTGGAAAAAGAGAAAAATCATTGAAATCAAAAAATGAAAATTGAAGATATTCCACCACTTATGTAAAATATCAAACTCAAAAGGGTGGAAAAAGAATAGAAATGATAAAAAAAGATGAAGGAATCGCATAAAAGACATATTGCATTCAATACAATATAATATAAAGAACTAAATATCATGGGAGATAATATGACGGAGTATGAGAGGAAAAACATATCAGGAGATAACAAGCCAGATTATGAAGAAGGAGTCGCATCAGAAGATGTTCCACCATATTATGTGAAAGGAATAATATCAGAAGATATTACACCAGATTGCAGAGAAAGAATAATGTCAGAAGAGTATGGCGATTTTATTGTGGAATTTGATGGAAGAGGGGAAAGTGCCCTCATGCAGTATAAGGATTATTGTCCACAGATTATTGGGGACAGATATTTTGTAGTACATGAAAAAATAGAAAATATAACAGATTATACAAAAAGGAATTATCCATATACTGCCATTCCAAAGTTGTATGGATTAATGGATACTACATCAGTGGCAGCAACAGGGGCTATCAGACTTCAAAATCAAACATCATTTGAATTGACAGGAAGAGGAGTTATTGTTGGGTTTATTGACACAGGAATTGATTACACAAAAGATATTTTTAAAAATCAAAGTGGACGAACACGTATTATAAATATATGGGATCAGACCAACAATCAGGGAAATACACCGGAAGGATTTTTGTACGGAACAGAATACAGTATGGAAGAGATTAATAATGCATTGGAAAGCAGTAATCCACAAAGTGTAGTAAATCATACAGACGAAAACGGTCATGGAACTTTTTTAGCAGGGGTAGCGTGTGGAGGCTATGATGAAAGACAGGATTTTATTGGAAGTGCCCCTGAAAGTCTCATTGCAATGGTAAAATTAAAACCCGCAAAAAAATATTTAAAAGAATACTATCTTGTGGAAAATAACGAGCCGGCATTTCAGGAAAATGATATTATGATGGCAGCGAATTATTTAAGAAGTCTTAGGATAAAATACGACATGCCATTGGTAATTGTGCTGGGACTTGGAAGCGCCAATGGAGATAGGGCAGGGGGAACACCTTGTGCCAGATATTTAAGTAACCTTGGGAAATACATTGGTCAAAGTGTGGTAGTTGCAACTGGAAATGAAAGCACAAAAAGACTACACTATCAGGGAAAAATATCAGAAAATCAGGTAGATGATGTAGAAATAAAAGTAGGGGAAGATGATAAAGGATTTGTAATGGAGCTATGGGCAAATTCTCCTGATTTGTTTTCGGTAGGTTTTACGTCACCCTTAGGGGAAAATGTACCAAGAATCCCACCAAGAAAAGGAACAAGGGAAAGGGTAAACTTTTTACTGGAAGGAACCACAATAGAAGTGTTTTATAAGTTGGTTGAGTTTGGCAGTGGAAAAGAACTTATATTTATACGAGTTATAAATCCATCTCCCGGGATTTGGACTATAAGGGTGTATGGAAGCAATATATTAAATGGGGAATTTAACATATGGACAAATTTAAGTCAGTATATGGTAGAAGATACATATTTTCTAAAACCAAATCCGGATACTACGTTGACAGTACCATCTAGTGGAGAAGGTGTGATTTCCATTGGTGGCTATGACAATTTTTCAAACAGTATTTATAGTTCATCAGGAAGAGGTTATACAATTGATGGAAGAGTGAAACCGGATATGGTGGCGCCTTCTGTAAATGTTTACGGACCGGCAACTGAAAGAGTGCAGGGGGGCTTCACGAAAAAAACAGGAACATCAGTAGGAACAGCTTTGACAGCAGGATGTGTTGCACAAATGTTTCAGTGGGGACTGGTAGAAGAAAATGATATTTACATGAATGGAATTTCTGTAAAAAATTATCTGATAAGAGGTGCATCAAGAGAAAGAGAAATTGATTATCCAAACAGACAGTGGGGATATGGCCAAGTTGACGTGTATAATAGTTTTCTGATTTTAACAAGAAGTTAGAAAGAAAGGGAGAAATGTTTCAGTAAGGAAACCTTTTCAAGCATTTTAAAACGTGTTAAGCATTTTAAAACGTTGATTTTTTTATTAATATATATTAGAATTATTTGGTTAGTGAAGTTGTTCACTGACCAAATTTTATTGTTAGGAGAAAAAAGATGAAATTATCAAAATTAGTGGGAGACAGATTTAAGGAAAGACCTGCAAGTTGTTTAATTGACAGTCATGCATTGATGGTTAGAGGAGGATATATCAAAAACGTAGCAAATGGTATTTACTCACAGTTCCCGCCGATGAAAAGAATTTCACAGAAAATAGAGGCAATTATCAGAGATGAAATGGATAAAATTGACGGACAGGAAGTTTTATTTCCTGTAGCACTTCCAGGTTCACTTTGGGAGGAGTCAGGCAGATATGAAAGCGTAGGCTCAGAGTTGTTAAGATTTACAGACAGAACAGGAAGCAAGATGGTTCTTGGTATGACTCATGAAGAGGCATCAGTACAGTTGGTTAGAGAATATGCCAACAGTTATGCAAAATATCCATTTATGATTTACCAGATTCAGACAAAGTTTAGAGATGAAGCAAGACCTCGTGCAGGACTTATACGTGTACGTGAATTTACAATGAAGGATGCTTATTCATTCCATACTTCACAGGAAGATTTGGAACAGTATTACCAGAAGTGCTATGATGCTTACAATCGTATTTTTGCAAGATGTGGTATCCCTGAAGTTGCAGTTGTTGCATCTGATTCAGGTATGATGGGTGGTAGCCTTTCACATGAGTATATGTTATTAACACCTGCAGGAGAGGACTCAATTGCTATATGTTCTGAATGTGGATACAGTGCCAATGTAGAAGCTGCACCAAGCATTATTGAAAATGAAAACAAACTTCCTAAAGAAGAAATGAAAGAAGTTGAGACACCAGGTGTGGGAACTATTGAAGATTTATGTCAGTTCTTAAATATTCCAGCTGAAAATACATGCAAGGCTGTAGTTTACCAGAGAAATGAAGACGACAGTTACATTGTTACATTTATCAGAGGCGACTTAGACATAAACGAAACAAAATTAGTTAATGCATTGGGATGTGACATTCACCCTGCTGAAATCACAGCAGATTGTGAATTAAATGCAGGATTTATCGGCCCTGTAGGTTTGTCAGACAAGATTACAGTATTATTTGACAACTCATTAAAGGGTGTAGACAATTTTGCAACAGGTGCAAACAAAGTAGACAGGCACTATGTTGGATTTAATATTGAAAGAGACTATGGACAGGTAGAATACATGGATCTGGCAAAGATTACTGAGGGTGGCATTTGCCCACATTGTGGAAAGCACACTATCAATATCTCAAGAGGTATTGAAGTTGGAAACATATTCCAGTTGGGTACAAAGTATTCAAAAGCAATGAATTT
>OJUG01002240.1_pt1 | contig 21264 bp, 15 predicted proteins | sample 1599841 | NCBI WGS metagenome assembly OJUG01 (sample SAMN04168659, study PRJEB22393) | human gut metagenome | biome: human gut microbiome; feature: stool | host: Homo sapiens | collected 2014-05-12 | reverse complement strand
CGACCACCGAGATCTACACTCTTTCCCTACACGACGCTCTTCCGATCTCTTTGTCTGCGGCGGTTTTACCTCTGCCGCGGCGGGGAGCGTTACACGTGCCGGGGAGACGGTTCCCTTTGTGGGAGAGGGAACAATATCGGGCTCTCCCTGGAAGGGAGGTTTAACCTCCTCCAGTTATTTCAATAACGGATATTATATTCAGCTGATATGGAATTATCCCTCCGGGAGTGCCTATAGGATAAAAGAAGTAACTGCGGGAGATACGTTTTTTCCGGTCGCCTTTTCAGAACTGACGGAACCGCTTTCTGGGGATACGGCTTTTATGGAAGCGCTGCGGCTTTGTCTGCAGGAGCAGAAGCAGCGGGAGGTTGATACAGGAGGAACTGGATTCTGGAAAGAGAATAATCGGATGGAAAGGCCATTGGTTTATTATATGGAAGGCCCTTATACACAGACACCGGATGAACTGGCGGTAAAAGCCTATTCCGCAAAAGACGATCTGGGGCTGTATGCCACGGTCCTGTCCAAGGTATCGCCGGAAATAACGGATGAACTGGCGGAAAGGGCATATGAAGAGGCGGATACGGCGAGATTTTCCATTACATCCGAATACATATCCGAGGAAAGCAGAGGAAGGTTGGCTGAAAGAGCCTATGAAGATGACCGGATAGGTATGTTTTCCATATTGTCGGAGGATCTGACGGAGGCGCAGAGAGCCGGAATGATGGAGCGTGCGGACAGGGACGGCAGGTTCAGTGAGTACTATATTCTTAAAAACAGCGGGGAAGGATGATTTTTTTTACACCTGTACAGAAAGAAAACGGAAATCTATAATAAAGGCATCCTGATTCATTTAATATAAAAGAGGCCGGATATCCGGCCGGAAGGAAAGGTATGGGAGGAAGATGGAAAATACTTTTTTAAGGGATGCCCAGGGGAAGCCATTTATGCCAATTGGCCTTCAGGCGCACAATTCGTCCACAGGGACAGCCTTGATTAAAAAGGCGGTACGTGCGGTGAAGCTGTATGGAGGAAACTGTCTGGAAACGCCGGTTTACTGGTACCGGATTGAGCCGGAAATGGATTGCTACGATTTCAGTATGGTGAAGGACGTGATTGAGGAAGCAAGGGAAGCGGGACTGCATTTGATTTTGCTCTGGTTCGGAACGAGTAAAAACGGACATCCCAATTACGTGCCGGAATACATAAAGCTGCAACCGGATATTTACCGGCTGGCCCAGGGGCCCGACGGGGCGCCGGTGCCTTCGCTGTCCGTACACTGCCGGGAAACGCTGGAACGGGATAAAAAAGCCTTTGGAAGGTTCATGGAATTTCTGAAGGAAGCGGACGGGGAAAGCAGAACCGTGCTTGCCGTCCAGATTGAAAATGAAATGGGCTATGCGAATACGGATATGGACTATTCCGCGGAGGCGCGCAGGGACTATGAGAAGCCTGTGCCGGGGGCGCTTGCCGGTGTGGAGCTTCCTGACAGCGGAAGGGAACTGATTGGAGAGGGAAAAGAAGCTTCCGCCTGGAAAAGACAGTTCGGCAGGCATGCGCACGAGGCCTTCAGCGCATGGTATCATGCCCGGTACATTGATGAAGTGGCGTCAGCGGGAAAGGCGGCGTATGCGCTTCCCTGTTTTACGAATGTTATGGTGGGAGAGCAGGGCTATGAGGAGCCGGGATTGTGCTATAACGCCGGAGCCGCTGTGGGAAGAGTGCTGGATATCTGGAAGGCCGGCGCGCCGCATCTGGATTTCATCGGCCCGGATATTTATAACCAGAACCGGAGGGAATACACCAGAATCTGCAGAGCCTATGCCAGAGAGGACAATCCGCTGTTTATACCGGAGTCCCCTATCCGCGGGGCGGCAAATGCCATGAATGCCCTGCTTGCGGCGGCGGATTACGGCGCCACGGGGATTTGCTGCTTCGGGGCGGAAAGCGCTTTGGATGAAGAGGGCAATTTGCTGGAGGAATGCCGGGATATGGCTCTGACCATGCGGATCCTGTCAGCCATGTCACCGCTCCTGATCCGTTACAGGAATACCGGCTGTGTCTATGCCTTTGCGGAGGATGAGTTTGAAACCAGCCATTACCTGAAGCTGCCGGAATATCATGTGACGGCAAAATACCTGCGCAGCGCCGCCATGTATACGGGATATACCACGGACACGCATTCGGAGGCGGGAAAGAAGAAGCTTCAGGTGAGGGGAAGGGCGCTTCTGGTGCAGACCGGGCCGAATGAATTTTATCTGTGCGGCGCCGGCGTGGGGCTGGACTTTTACAGAAGGCCTGATCCGGCGGATGAGAGCTGCTACAGCCACCTGCATTCCAGGCAGTCGGGGCAGCTGAATTTCCTGTCTGTTGAGGAAGGGCATTTTGAAAACGGGGAATGGGTGACGGAGTTGGTAAGGAACGGCGATGAAACGAATTTTTCCCATTATGTGCTGGATGGACAGCTTATCCGCATCCGGCTTAATCCCAATACGGGGATGTCCGCAGAATAAAGCTTTATTCCCGCGGGGGTTTGATTTAAACATATTTGACTCAGTATGCCGCAGTTAAAAAACTGCGGCATTTTTATTATGTGTATTTTTTTATATTTATTTTATTGTGTTGACATAGTGTGCGATACACAGTATAATGTATAAAACGATATAGTACTGAATATAACCGCGATAATAAGGAACGGTGACAGGAGAATGATAAGGAGGAGCCATGGGAAAAGAAGAGGTACTGTCCGGCCTGCTGATGGAGCTGCGCCGGGGAACGATTGTACTGAGCGTGCTCAGCCAGCTGACGGAACCGAAATATGGTTACAGCCTGGTGACCCAGCTGACGGAATACGGCCTGCCGGTGGAGACGAATACGCTCTATCCCTTACTCCGCCGTCTGGAGGGACAGGGACTTTTGACCAGTGAATGGAATACGGAAGAGAGCAAGCCCAGGAAATACTACTGTATTACCCCGGAAGGTAAGGAAATCTATGAGAAGCTGAAAAAGCAGTGGCAGCAGACGGCGGCCAGCATGGAACGGATTCTTTCCGCGGATGGCAAAGCGCTTCCGGGGAAGGAAGATGGAATGACGGAACAGTTATAATAAGAAAAGGAGAGGCAAGATGAGTGTACAGGAATTAAAGGAACGTTATGTATATGCGGTTTCCAGACTGCTTCCTCATAAAATGCGGGGAGATATCAGCAGAGAACTGGATACGTTAATTGAAGATATGCTGGAAGAGCGGTGCCAGGACCGTCCTGCGGAGGAAAAGGATCTTCGCATTATTCTGGCAGAGCTGGGAAGCCCGTCCGAAATGGCGAACCATTACAGCCCCGATAAGGATAAGTGCCTGATCGGTCCGCCTTACTTCGGCGCTTATAAAGCAATGATGCGGATCGTGTTCTGGGCAGTGGCCGGCGGTATGCTGATTGCCGGGGGAATCACCATGGTGATGGATAACTGGCAGGTAACGAAGGCAGGGTATGAATATTTTCTGGATATAGCGGGATGGCTGGGCAGCACTTTTATGGGGCTGATGCTGGCATTTGCCTTTGTCACGCTGCTTTTTGCTTTTTTCCAGAGGAAGGGGATCAATATGGAGGATATCAGCGGGAACTGGGATGCGCTGCCGCCCGTACCGGTAAAGCAGGAGCGCATCAGCAAGGGAGAAGCCATTGCCGGTATCTGCCTGTCCGTGGCGTTCCTGATTATTTTTCTGGTAGTGCCGCAGATCATCTGTGTGATTTATAAGGACGGAGGTCAGCACATATACGTACCGATTCTGAATACGCAGGCGGTGAGGAGCAAATGGTTCCTGCTGGTCGGCATGGTTATCTTTGGCGTGGGCAGGGATCTTTACGGGTATTTTGAAGGCAGATACACCAAACGGCTGGCAGTGGTTACGGGAGCTGCGGATCTTCTGAGCTTTCTCTGCCTGTTCCTGTTCCTGAAGACGCCGGGGCTTGTAAATCCTCAGGTGCTGCCGGCTGTTAACAGTGTTTTTAAAGCGGATGAGAGATGGATTGGCGAATTCATTTCCGGGTTCCCTGATGTATTCATCTGGGTGATGATTGTTATTTTGCTGCTGGATTTTGGCACTACGCTTTATAAGGCTTTGAAATATGACAAATAAGCGGATATGTGACAGGCCGATGAATTTAAATTCATCGGCCTGTTCGCCTATTCCGTGAATAAGGATAGTAAGGTTTCCTCTGAAACAGTGGGGATTTCCAGGGGAGAGGAATGTACGTCCTGAACGGATTTCATGCCGCTTTTCTCAAGCCGGGCCGTCAGGCTTTCCAGCAGCCATTTGGCGGGGAGCGAATCCGTAAGAGCCGTCAAATCGGCGGTACACGTGATTATGTGGCAGTTGTTGCAGTAAACCTCATAAACCAGTCCGAGACGGTGATTGCGTTCGAAATTATCAATGGTCTGCACAATGGGAACAATATCTGTCCGGTCAAGGATGGTTGAGCGTGAATTCATTACAATATCCCACCATTGGGGCGTGGAATAACGGGTACATGGGAAATCTGCCAAAGCGGGATGGTCTTCCCGTATGAAAAGTCCCAGGGTCCCCACAGGAACGGGTTTGCCCATGCTTTCCGATATTTTGCGGAACATGGGATAGCACCAGAAATCGGTGCAGTATGTCCCTTCTATGGAATGTGCATTTGCCTGAAAGGATGGAAGAAACAGGACTTTCTTTATGGAAGCGGCGTTTTCCTCCGTCTGCTGAAGTATTTTTTTCAGGGCAGCCTTATCCCGTATGATGTGGATATCTTCGGGAATGGCAGGCACCTCGGCGGGATAGACCCAAAAAGTATATTCATTGGATATATTCAAAGACGGCGTACCGGTGCCTGCGTACTCCAGCTGAAGCTTCAGCGCTACACGGCAGGGTGCTTTGGTTTCGGGCATAGGAAGAATCGCTTCCGCCAGTGTAGAAAGCCCCCGGGGGATTTCAGCTGCCGGAACGGTTTCTTTGTAAAATATTCTGTCTCCGCAAGAGGAACCATCGCTTTTGGACGAAAGAGAAAAGGTCAGTTCCGCCTGCTCAAGCGGGGCCGGGCCATAATTGGAAACCAGGAATTTGCAGGGAACCAGGCTTTTACTTTGTACCGTGTAATCCTGGAAGGATGCCATTATGACTGTGGGAGCGCAAAACTGGTTCCAGCATTCCCGGCGTATGATTCCCTTATTTTCCATAAATGCATTTAAGATACCCACCAGCGCAGTGCCCTGCCCGGAAAAATCCTGCAGATCCAGAAGCTGGTAACCGGCAAGGAGCCTGCTCCTGAGGGCGCATTCCAGTTCTTCTTTATAGCATGCGGCGGCCAGCCGGCCGGAGGAGTAAAAATAATCGGCGGCAAAGTCTGCAAGCCCCGCAGCCTCAAGGCGCTTCCTGAATATACGCAGATTTTCCGGCTGTAATACGCCGGTATACCGATCTATTTCCGAAAAATCAGGAAAGGTTTCATATTGGCCTATTTCATGGGAAATGACCGGGATATCAGGAATTAGTTCTTCGGTTTCGCCCAGACAGACCTCTTTGACGCCTGTTCCGTATTGTATCTGACGGGTGGCATTTTCCGAGGGCGTTGTCTGTGCGGAAGCACAATCCGGGCAGATAACCGGATCATAGGAGCCGGCAGTGGAAGGCCTTTGGGTCTGAATGTGCCCTAATGGCGCATCACACATGGCGTACGAGCCTCGTATGAGCCGGTCTCTGCCGAACCGTACGCCGGAGAAAAAATCATCCTCCGGCAGGATGCAGGGCGTAAACTGAAAATTATTGCTGCCCTGTACATAAAGGTGTCTTTTATCATGGGCTTTATAGGCCTTTAAAATATCATTCAGCACCTCTTTGCTTCCCCACAGCTCATTTCCCAGAGAAAACATGACAAAGGAAGGATGGTTTCCAAAGGTATCCAGGATGCGGAAGCCTTCGGTGATTAAATATTGCTGAAGCTCTTCGTTATGCCCTTCCTGTGAAGGAGAGGTAACGGTTCCCCAGAAGGGCAGCTCGGGTTCCAGGTAGATACCCAGCTGATCCGCAGCCTGGAAGGCTGCCTCGGGAGGGCAGCAGGTGTGGAATCGGTAGTGGTTGATTCCGTAATCTTTTGCCGTCCCCATAACCTTCAGCCATTCTTCGGTATTCATCGGGGCGTAGCCTGTGAGCGGAAAAATCATGCCGTCATGCTTGCCGCGCAGAAAAACAGGATCGCCGTTTACCAGGAAATGATGCTTCCCCGCCTCGAAATCACGGATGCCAAAGGATTGGGAGCATTCATCCGCTGCCGTACCGCCGGAATAGAGAACCGCTTTCAGCTGATACAGGACAGGATTGTATTCGCTCCAGGGAAGCAGTTTATTTTCCAGAGGGATACGGCATTCGAAACCACTGTTCTCTGTCTGGTGAAATGTGCGTATTATTATATTTTCCCCGGCATCCTGGATCAGCAGCTCCAGTTTTCCGGCGCAAGGAGTGATCCGGCCCCGGACAGTTAAGCTTTGTCCGGAAAAGGAAGGATACAGGCGCAGGGAAAGAATACGTTCCCGGGGAAGGGGACGCAGCTCCAGAGTCCCCAAAAGCCCGTTCCAGTTCGTCTGGGTATCAGGGGAAGTCATATGGCCGCCGTTTGTAGGGTAACCGGTATTTTTGACGAGAATGACAAGCTGGTTTTCTCCGGATTTGATCCAGGGAGTGACAGGATAGCAATGGGGTGTGCATAGGCTGTCAAAGCTGCCTGCCTCCACCCCATTGATATAAAGCTGTGTCATCCTGGTTCGTTCCAAATACAGTTCCCAGTCATAATCTTTGCAGTTGTTCGGTAAGAACACCGTTTTTCTGTACCAGGCAAATCCTTCAAAGGCATAAGGATCCGTCAGATGGTCTGTGGATGTCAAATCGCGGCGAGGGGTTAATTTTGCTTCTGAAATTGTGGTGGGAAGCTGTATTTGCTTTGGGAAAGGAGTTTCGCTTTTATAAAAGTGTTCCTTTATCCCCTGTTGTTCTTCATCCAAAAGAAGCTCCCAGCTGCCGTGAAGATTTATTTTATCCATTCGTTACCTCCCTTGTAACAAAATTGTGATAGGATATACCAGAAAAATCATTCCCGTCATCTGCGCGCTAGCCTTTTACGGCGCCTATCATAACCCCTTTTACGAAATATTTCTGGAGAAAAGGGTATACGCAAAGGATAGGAAGCGTTGCTATTACAATGACGGCATATTTGATTGTTTCTGCATAGGTATCGATGCTGTCCATGCTTGCAGCCCCCTGATTGAGCATATCATTATTTGCAATCAGGATGGCACGTAAAATATTCTGAATGGGAAGAAGCTCATTATCTGTGATGTATAAAGAGGCGTTAAACCAGCTGTTCCAGTGGCCCACACCGTAATAAAGGGCCAAGACGGCCAGAGTAGGCTTAATCAGCGGCGTTATGATTTTAAAAAGTACAGTATAATCATTGGCGCCGTCTATATAAGCGGACTCAATCAGGCTGTCAGGTACGGATTCCACCGCTGTCCGGCAGATAATAGCATTGTATATGCTCAATGCGCCCGGAATGATCAGCGCCCACAGATTGTTGTAAAGCCCTAATGATTTTTGATTTAAATAAGCAGGTATCAGCCCTCCGCTGAAAAACATGGTGAAAACCAAAAAAGCCACCACATATTTTTTTAATAATACATCCTTTGCAGCCATAAAATAACCGCACAGAAGTGTCATAACCAGATTCAAAGGAAGAGAGCACAGCAGTATAAAAAGAATATTCCTGAATCCGCTCAGGATTAAAGGATGCTGAAAGGCTTTAACGTAGGCGCCTATGGTAAAGCCCTCAGGCCAAAGCAGTCTTCCGGGATTTTGTGTTACAGCTGCAGATGAGCTTAAGGAAGCGCATGCCACGTACCAGATAGGGTAAAAGGTTACCACAATCAGGCCAAGCATGACTGCCGTATTAATTATATCAAAAGTGAGGTCTGCTGCCGAGCGTTTTTTCCGTAAAGATAAAATTCTTTTATTCGTTCTCATGTTAGCCTCCTGCTAAAATAACCCTGAATTATTCATTTTCTTACTGATTGCATTTGTAAGAAGAAGGAAAATAATGTTAACGACGGAATTAAACAGGCCTATGGCCGTGCTGTAGCTGAAATTAGCATCGAGGATACCGATACGGTAGACATAGGTGGAAATTACGTCTGCAACCTCATATGTGGTCGGACTGTACAGTAGCAGAATTTTTTCAAATCCCACATTCAATATATTTCCCATTTTCAGTATGAATAAGATAGTAATAGTCGGCATGAGACCGGGCAGAGTCACGCTGATAATCTGACGTATGCGTCCTGCGCCGTCCACTCGGGCAGCTTCGTACTGTTCCTGATCAATACCGGCCAGCGCCGCCAGATAAATGATAGAGTCCCAGCCAATGTTCTGCCAGATGTTGGATATTATGTAGATGGGATAGAACCAGTTTTTACTGGCAAGCAGATTAACCCGCTCCCCGCCCAGGGCGACAACCAAATCCGTAATAATGCCGTCTGACTGACAAAAGGTTTTTATCAGCCCACAGATAATAACCATGGATATAAAATAAGGCATGTAGGAAATCGTCTGTACTGCCCGTTTGAATTTGGTGTTCCTGATTTCGTTAATAAGGAGAGCCAGCAGGATTGGAGCCGGAAAGCCGAATAAAATGCTTAATGCGCTGATTGAAAATGTGTTTTTTAAAATCCGCCAGAAATTATAATCATTAAAAAAAGTAATAAAATGCTTAAGACCAACCCAGGGACTGTCCATAATTCCCACTGCAGGCCGGAAATTTTTAAAGGCAATGATAACTCCGTACATAGGTTTATAACAGAAAACAGCAATATAAATAATAACGGGAAGTATCATTATATATTTCCATTTGTTTTTTCTTAAATCTTTTCTCAAAATACCTGTTTTTGTATTCACTTAATCCTCCTACTATTTCCTGGAAGAGATACCGGGGTTATTATGCAATAACCCCGGCTTCTTCCTTTGGATTAATCAGCAGTTAATTATCTTGCCAGATAGCGATCGTATGCAGCCTGGCGGATTTCAAGCATTTTTTCCATGCCCATATCGTTAAGCGTATTGATATAATTATCCCAGTTATCAAGGGATTCCTCACCGGTAATGAACTTGATGGCCATTTCTTTTACATAAGTACTCATAGCGTTGTAAATAGTGCTGCTTTCCGTAATTTCATCGGGAGTCATTGTGACGGAATTCGGGTATACCCAGTTGCAGGTATCGCCGTTTCCTTCATACCAGGTGTCACCGGCCTTTACAACCTCAGGATTCAGTTTCTGACGGACCATGCCTAAAGCCTGGACACCCAGTCCCCATCCATAGGTTCCGGTATAAAGCTTAATTGCTTCCCCTGTGCCTAATTCGTTTTTAGTAATTTTATCTGTGAAGACAGCTTCGCCATTCTCCATAGTATAGGTATCGCCCTCGGTTCCGAAATTCCAGTAATAAAAGCCTTCTTCACTGAAGGGATAATCCAGCCATCTTAAGGCCAGCTCCACTTTTTCTTCCGGGCAGTTTGTTGAGATACCGGCTACCGTATTGACTACCGGATCTTCATAAAAAATGGCGGAGGGCTTATCGCCTTTATTCATAACAGGGTAGGGGCAGCCAACCCACTTTGCAGGGCTTCCGTTAGCTTTGGCATCCTGGATGAAGGTATCCATGGTACTCATCATATAAAGGGTGATTCCGCACTTATCATTTGTTACCTTGGTTTTCAGGCCGGCACCATCAATTGTTACGATATCCGGGTCAATGAGTCCTTCCTGATTGAGCTTATGCAGCCAGGAAATGTAGTTTTTCCACTCATCTCTGGCCTGCGCCAGCTGGACCTTTCCGTCTCCGTCAATATATAATCTCATTTCAGACGTACCATACGCACCAAATGCCCCGGCCAATCCGGGATTCATAATCCCATCGTTACAGAAAACGAGCCTGGCGTCATATTTATCTTTAAAGGCTTTCAGGGTAATTTCCCAATCCTCAATGGTTTCAGGAATTGGAAGGCCGCATTCATCCAGCCAGTCCTTGCGTACCATAGGGCCGGCATAGGCCGTCTGCCATAAATCTTCCCTGAAAAAACCAAAACCGAAGAATTTTCCGCTGTCGGTCATCATGGATTTATAGTACAGGGGATTTTCCTGAAGGAATTTCCAGTAGTTAGGTGCATATTTGGGAAGCAGGTCGGTAAGATCCCTTATAATTCCATCTTCAAGAAGGCTTTCCGCATCAGCGGCAAAGCTGTACCATATAATATCCGGAAGCTCTTCATTGGAAAGCATTAAGTTAAACGCCTGTTTTTCATCGGTGCCGGATGTAGGGAAGGTATAATCAATATCAATTCCTGTCTTTTCGGCAAGGCCGGTATGGAAAGGAGATTCCTTCCAGTTTGATATAGTTGAGGACGGTTTAATCTGATTTGTCCATAAGGTAAGCTGTTGTTCCGTATTTATGGGATATCCGGTAAATTCCAGGGCTTCCTCCTGGGCCGGAACGGAAGAAGCTTCTGAACTGTTCGTATTCTTTGCCCCGCAGCCAGCCAGTGTGGAAACTGCCATAGCCATAACTAAAAAGCAGGATACTAATTTCTTTTTCATATAGACCTCCTGGTATCGTATTAAATTTTTATGTGGAAATGCATCGATCGATGTTACGGGTTCATTATAGGAAAACGTGGGTATTCTGTATATGGTCAATATTGGTCATAGATTGTTTAAAGATGAATTTTCCATTGTCCGAATTTAAAACAAATTGTCCAAAATTGAAAAATATGCTATAATTCACTGAATTGTAGTACGTTTACTCTGGGGGGAACGGGCAATGGCGGACAGAAAAATAAAGGAAAATTTATTTACCAGATTGCACAGCAGTTTCTTTTGGCGCTTCTTTTCTTCTTATATTATCTTATTTTTAATTCCGTTTTTTACTATCATAGTGACCTATAATTATGCGGCGCATTCCATTGAAAAAAGTATACTTCGTTCCAACTCTAATATTCTGTATCAGTTTTTCTCTAATGTGGATGCTGCTTTTTCGGAAATGAGCACAATCGGTAAAACCTTGACCAATTCTACAGTCGTGCAGCAGTTTGCATTCCGCTCTAAGGCGGATATGGAGCTTCCAAGTGTGGAGGCTTATTATCTGAATGAAGCGGTTAATTCCTTTAAGCAGAAGGAATTTGAAAATATATGTATTTATTTTCCCGAATTCTCAAGAGTCTATAATGGACGGAACGGATTGGCTCTTGAGGATTTTTATCTGACCTATTATAAGGATGTGGCGACCGAAGAGGAATATAAAAATTTTCTGTCGGAATCCGTAACAAACTATAAAACAGAAATACGTTCTGTAAATGATGATGTTTTAAATCCTTTGCTGGGAGTGGTATTTTCACAGCCGGCCTCCCGCAGTTTTCACGGTGCGCCTGGAATTACGGCGGCTATTACCCTTTCACAGGATACGCTCCATCAGCTGTTTGAGAATTCTTCTGTTCACAGTGATGGTATCCTTATGGTATTTGACGGGGAAAACAAACTGCTCGCATCTTCACATCCCATGTCAAGCGATATCCTGTCCGTATATGACGGCGAAAAGGAGATGTATTATGGAACCTACCAGAACCAGAAATATGTTCTCCAGTTTTTTCCCTCCCAGGTGTCGGATTGTATGTATGCTTCCGCCATTCCGGTGAATATTTTCTGGGAGCAGTTAAATAATTTGCGGCTGACCTCATTTATCTGTATTCTTCTGTGTGTGCTGTTGAGCGGTTTTCTTGCCTGGAAAATGACAAAGGTAAATTATTCACCAATTACAGGGATGATTTATACCATTACGGAGACAACGGGAACGGTCTATGACAATAAGAAAAATGAGATGAATTTCATTAGCGATGTTCTGACCAGCTCTTTCAATGAAATCACAACTCTTACAAAAAAAATAGAGCTGCAGGAAGATACGCTGCGTAATAATTTTTTGATGCATGCCATGCTTGGAAATGCCATTGAAGATGCTTTTGATGAGGAGAGGGATATATTTCTGCAGCATCATATAGCATTGAATTCTGATATGTTTGGAATTATTTATATGTTTGTGGAAGCTGTAGATGAAAGCAGGCTGGGAGATGTGAGGGAAAAACAGAATCAGCAGATCCTTCAGTTTATTATAGCCAATGTAGTCCAGGAACTGTGTTCTGAAAAGCATCAGGGATTTTTAGTACCGGTTGCTGTGAACAGTTATGCCTGCATTATTAACTTTTCCGGAGAAACATTCGACAGCAGCCGGAAAGCTGATATGCAGTCCGTAATTAAAAAAAGCTCGGCTTTTTTAGGGCAGCATTTCGGTATTGAAATCACCGCCTCTCTTTCCGGAATTCACTCTAACCTTCCGGGAATCCATAAAGCCTATCAGGAAGTCACAGAGGCGTTTACCTATCGGTTTCTTTATGGTAAGGGAAGCATAATTCTTTTTGATGACATTCAGGAGAAATGTTTTAGTTTTACCGGTATGGAAGACAATAAGGTTGAGTATTTGCTGCTCTCATTTATAAAGGACAGCAGTTGTATGCAGGATGGAAGGAAGATTATGGAGGAGCTTAAGAGCCAGTCCGGCATCAGTTCCAACTCGTCTCTGGAAGCGATAGCCTGTTATAAATATGACCTTCTGATACGCTTCAGCCGGGTGACTCACCAGATTGGGGCCGCACAGCTTCCTGAGAGCAATGCGCTTCATGCCTCAGTCTTGGCTGCCGGAACCTTTACTGAAATGCAGGATTGCTTCATAAATACTTTGACAGCATTGCGCCAGTATTATCAGGATTCACAGAAAAACTTTACGTTGTGTGATCAGGTGGAAACCTATTTGAAGAATAATTTCCAGAATCCGGAACTGAGCAATATTATGCTGGGGGAGGTTTTTCATATTTCGCATGCTTATCTTTCCCGTATGTTTAAAATGCAGAAAAATATTTCCATTGCGGATTTTCTTTATAAGCTTCGGATTGACCATGCTAAGAAAATGCTGGAAACAACGGATGAGACGCTGGAAAGTATAGCGATTACTTCCGGATTTTTGAGCAGTTCCACGTTTATTAAGGTGTTTAAAAAGAGTGAGGGAATTACACCGGGTACCTACCGCAAGCTAAAGCAGCAGTAATATGGGACGCTGCCCAAATCTTTCCCAGGTAAAAATAGACTGCTTCTTTTCTGGAGGGTACAGTAGTAAAACCAGGTTTAAGAAGCAGTCTTTATGACTTTAAGTGGGATAAATTATGACAAGAACAGTAGCAGATTGCCATCGGCATCCTTCAGCTTCATTTCATAATCCCCATAGAACTTCAGCTCAGGTTCAGTAATATCGTAGCCCTTTGCTTTCAGATCGTTATAGGTCGCAAAAATATCATCACAATGGAGGACCAGTGCATTTCTGATACCATCTTTATTTTCCTGATCGTTCCAAATCCAAATGGTTAATTCACCAAGTCTGAATTCCGCTCCGAACCAGTCTGTTGGCATAAAAGCATTTAATCCATTTAGAGACCAAATTCATTAAAAAGCTGGTTCCTGAAATCCTGATTATTAACGGCCTTTTCAATCTCTTCATTGCGGGAATTTTTAATCAGCAATTGAATCAGATGTAAGATTTTATCCTGGCCCTCTTCAAATCCTTCTTCCTTCACACAAGCCATGTGCTCCTGCTCATCGTAATCCGTAAATAACATATTAATTACCTCCGCCCTGTGGGCTATTAGCAGATTTTTCAGGACATTATTGCGGATACATTCCTGTATGGCACTGTCCACCGCTTCGTTAAAGGGTAAATCCAGCGTGAGCTTTTCCCGTACCGTTGCCACGAACATAGCATATTCCTTCAGCTTACGGCAGCCTTCCATGAGTTCCCGGTTCCGTCCCAAATTAATATTAAGCATGAGCGCCGTGCATTCCAGGCACGGTTCCATGGAGGTCATAGCGGGAAGAAAGGCATCTGACATTTTCAGATCAAAACGGTCAGGCTGATTCTCCAGCCCATTATAAAACACGATATACTGCGGTCTGGGAAGCATAATAAGCTTCGTGCTGAATAACCGGTATTTGTATTTCATCAGGTATTTCTGGTACATTTCGGCAAAGTATAGGAAACCCCTGACCGGCATATTAGGATTCACCGTACTTTGGTGTTCATAAAGATTTAAAATATCCCCTAAAAGGAAAGAGATATCGTTTTTCATTTTCAGATAAATCATATTTTCCAGGGTCAAGATCTGCAGTTCTTCCGGATTTTCATAGCTGCTTTTATTCACTGCATTATATAGGGAAAGTAAATCCTTTTTATCCTGGAAAACAAGCCGGAAGAGTCTGTCCTTATATTCTTTTGTAACTGTGACGTCCATTTTTTATACCTCCATTATAATATTATTCCAAAATAATTTCAACGAAAATAAAAATATTTGAAGCGGTATTGAGTCAAGTTATGAAATCACCTCTCTTCCGGCATGAAAACAGTGAATGAATCAGGCAAAACAGAAAAACATAAAAGAGAATAATCGGCAGAAGCGCCGTGATGCAAAAAATTGAACACGGACATTTTTATTGCTCAGTGAAATGAGCGAAAGAAAATTAAAAAATATACGTAAAAATAATCTACCATATCTGTGTAAAAAGTACAATATCAAAGTACTAAAAAACAGACGGAAAATATTTATCAGTGCAATTAGTCAATAAGTCAGCTACAGTCTCGGACTGAATATCCCCTGGCACGGCTTCGGACAAAGAAATTCATAGCACGGCCCAAGCTAAATAATTCATGATTGACATTCCGCAGACCCATGCTATAATAGCGTTAACAGACTCAGACAAAAGCGTTGATGAGGAGGAGTACATGTTCTTCCGGATGAACAGAGAGGAGATGGCTGGTGAAAATCTCCGTGAAGGGAACATGGAAGTAGCCTTTGAGCTTTGGATTGAACGGAGGACGGCGGCGGGTGTCTGCCCGACGGATTCGGATTCCAAGTAGACTCCAACGGAGATTTCCACCGTTATCAGGGAAAGCGATATCGGAAGACCGGGAGGTTTTCCCGTATTGTATTAAGTGCAGAAGTCTCTTCTGAATTTAGGTGGTACCACGGACATATTGTTCGCCCTAAGCATTTTTGCTTAGGGCGTTTTTTTTGTGTCTGGCGGCGCACGTTTCCTGCGGATAGCGGGCCAATTGGGCATGATGGCAGATAACCATCGGTTTTCCTGTCCCTATTGACGGCTGCCGCAGGGAACAAATACGTCCGGGGTTTCACATCCGCTCACTGCACAGGGCGGGCGCTTCGATCTGGTTTGTAATCAAATAAGCGGCGGGAAAACTGCTGCAAAAAAACGGCGGAGCCGTAAATATCAGGAGGTATCCGGAATGGATAAAAAGTATGACTTCAGAAAAACAGAACGGGAAATGCAGGCGTTATGGGAAAAGGAAGGGATTTACCGATACAGGAACGGCCGGGAGAAAAAGGTGTTTTCCATTGACACACCGCCGCCTACGGTAAGCGGGAGCCTTCATATCGGGCACGTTTTTTCTTATACCCAGGCGGAGATGATAGCGCGTTTTAAGCGGATGCAGGGCTACGATGTTTTTTATCCCTTCGGCTTTGATGATAATGGTCTTCCCACCGAACGGCTTGTGGAAAGGGACGGCGGTTTCCATGCCGCGGATATGCCCCGAAGCCAGTTCCGTGAAAAATGCATGGAAACCATCGAAAGCTATGAGGCGGATTTTCGGAAAATGTGGCAGAGCCTGGGCTTTTCTGTAGACTGGTCTCTGCAGTATCGGACAGTATCCGGGCTGACCGCAAAAATATCCCAGAGAGCCTTTCTTGATCTGGTACGGCAGAAAAAGGCCTACATGAAGGAATCGCCTGTGCTTTGGTGCACGCAATGCCGTACCTCCATTGCCCAGGCGGAGCTGGAAATGAAGGAGCGGGAAACTACCTTTAATTACCTGGAATTCCAGGCGGGAGAGGAAAGGCTCCTCGTTGCGACCACACGGCCGGAGCTGCTTTACGGCTGTGTCTGTGTTTTCGTAAATCCGGAGGATGAGAGGTATCGGAGGCTGGCCGGGAAAATGGTAAAGGTGCCTCTTTACGGTTTTGAGGTTCCCATTCTGGCAGAAGAAGAGGCCAGTATGGAAAAAGGCACGGGTGCCGTTATGTGCGCTACCTACGGAGATACCGCGGATGTGGGCTGGTGTGAAAAGCACGGCCTTGCCTACAGAGAGGTAATTCGCCCGGACGGCAGGATTGCGGAGCATATTCCTGTAATCGGGGGCATGAAGGTAAAACAGGCAAGGGCGGCCATTATCGAAGCGCTTGAGCAGGCCGGGGCGCTGGCCCGGAGGGAAGAGCTGACCCACTTGGTAGCGGTTCATGAAAGGTGCGGCACGGATGTGGAAATCATACCCTCCAATCAGTGGTACATTGATGTGCTTTCGCAGAAGCAGCGGTTCCTGGATGCGGCGGATGAAATCAACTGGCACCCTGCCTATATGAAAAGCAGATACAGAAGCTGGGTGGAAAACCTGAAATGGGACTGGTGTATTTCAAGACAGCGGTATTTTGGCGTTCCTTTTCCGGTATGGTACTGTAAGAACTGTAAAAAACCGGTATTTGCCGAAGCGGATCAGCTGCCGGTGAACCCCATGGAAGAACTGCCGGGGAAAAAATGCAGCTGCGGCTGTGAGGAATTTCTGCCGGAAACGGCGGTTTTCGATACCTGGGCCACTTCCTCCGTCACACCTTTAATCAATGCAAGATTCGGGGAGAGCGATGACCGCAGCCGGGAAATCCTGCCTATGGGCATGCGGCATCAGGCTCATGAAATCATCCGTACCTGGGCCTTTTACACAATTGTACGAAGTCTTTACCATACGGGAAGCATTCCCTGGAAGGATATCATGATCAGCGGCTTCGTCCTGGCAAAGCCCGGAGAAAAAATCAGCAAATCCAAAAACAACGCCGCGTCCTCTCCCATGCAGCTGATAGAGACGCATTCCGCGGATTGCATACGCTATTGGACGGCCGGCGCCAGGCTGGGAACGGATACTTTTTTCAGCGAAGAGGAACTGAAGGTTTCCAAACGCTTTCTGAATAAGCTTTATAATGCGGCAAAATTTGCCGGAATGCATCTGGAGGATTACCGGCCGGACTGTGGGGAGACGGTACGGCTTCTGCCTCCGGATCTGTGGATTCTGGAACGGGTAAAGGAAGCTTCGGGGGAGGCGGCCGCCTTCCTGGAGGAATATGAGACAGGGCTTGCCAGGAAGAAGGTTGACGAGCTGTTCTGGGAGGACTTTTGTGATTATTATATTGAGATTGTCAAGGAACGGCTTTACCAGCCGGAGAAACACGGTGAAGCGGAACGCCGGGGCGCCCAGTATGCCTTCTATCACAGCCTTCTGGGTATTTTGAAGCTGTATGCGGTTTATATTCCCCATATGACAGAATATATTTACCAGTCCTGTTTCCGCGGGTTTGAAGGCGCGGTATCCATTCATCAGCTGCTGTGGCAGCGGGAGAAAGCGGATGAACTGCTCCTGGAATTCGGCGGCCATCTGAAGGAAACCATCGGCCGTGTCAGAAAGGAAAAGACGGAAAAGCAGATGTCCATGAAGGAAGCCATCCAGGAGCTGGTAATTACCTGCCCGGGGAAATTAAGAAAGCTTTACAAACAGTCCGAGACGGATATCCGGGCCTGCACCAATGCCGCTGCCATTATTTTCAGAAGCTGAGAGCAGGGATAATCCGTGTGGCCGGAGGCAGCAGTTTGGTCCCGGCCGAACGGCTGCCTCCGAATTGCTCCGGGAATGGGCCTGAGATTATTTTTTAAGTTGCGGGCGCGGCGGAAAACTGTATATAATAGTAGCAGTTCAGTTACAAGTATGCAAAGTCCGGCCGCAGACGCCGGCCGGAAAGGAAGGGATCAGGATGAAAATACAGCTTCCCGGGGATGTCACATATATCATACACTGCTTACAGGCGGCGGATTTGGAATCGGAACTGTTGTAGCATTTGTTCTGGTTGCAGCATTCCTGTACCTGCTGTTCAGACCATATAAAGAGAGCAACAGCTTAAAAGTTAATACAAAGAGTATTGCTTAAGCAAAGTTCTTAAATAATTCAGCCTGTATCCCTTAAAGAGATACAGGCTGGAATTTTTATATAAGGGGAAATCACAATAGTATTTCGTTTTGGAAAAGAGATGTTCTGCAGCAGTGAAGGCGCGAACCGTTATGATTTCTCTTTATATAGAAATTCCAGCTCCTGACATAAAATCACACAGAAATCAAAAAGGATGGCGATGAAAATGATGAAAAATGCAGTTGAAGAAAAAGCATATGAAAATCAGGAAGCATATCAGCGCACACAAATGCAGAAAGATATGATTTTTGAACGATTACGCGAACAGGGCTGCAGGATCACCAGACAGCGCCAGCTGATCCTGGATATTATTCTGGAGGAGGAGTGTTCCTGCTGCAAGGAAATTTATTACAAGGTGCAGGAGAAAGATCGAAATATTGGACCGGCCACAATTTACCGCATGGTAAATATGCTGGAAAAAATCGGCGCCATCAGCCGCAAGAACATGTACCGGATTTCCAGCTGTGAAGCATGCTGCCAGGAAAATGGCTGCACTGTAAGACTCAGCGATGATACTGTCTGTAAGCTGCCTTCTGAAGTCTGGAAACAGGTTGTAAGAGCTGGATTGAAAAATATGGGCTATATCGGAGATCAGGATATTGAAAGTATTGAGATGACCATGTCAAAGTGCAGGGCTTGAAATCTGGCAGTGACAGAATGAAGGCATATAAAAATAGCAGTTATCTGGGGAAGAAAACTAGATTTTTTTTCAAACACGCTCTAAAACAGGGAGATAATGAGAATATTTCTCGATAAGCAAAATAGCACTGGGAATTTCAGAAAAACTGATATATAATACCAAAATATTGAAAAACAACTAACAACAATAACGTTTCACTATAAGGAGGAATTTAATCATGGCAAGTTTTAAATGGGACAAGACAGGACTTTTTGCAGCAGGTGTTTTATTCGGAACTGCAGGTATCAAGTTTCTTTCCAGTAAAGATGCGAAAAAAGTTTACACAGAGTGCACAGCAGCTGTTTTAAGAGCAAAGGACTGTGTAATGAAGACGGTTACAACTGTTCAGGAAAATGCAGGTGATATCTATGCAGATGCACAGCAGATCAACGAGGACAGAAAAGCAGCTGAGGAGCCGTTTGAGGATGAGGTAGCTGAGAGCGAGACTGAGTTTAAAGAAACTGAAGAAGCTGAGACAGAGGAAACTGCTGAGTAAGATGGCAGTGAAATACATTGCAAACATATTGGGGACTGCCGTTTTTGCGACAGTCCTCTTAATCGTTGCTGTTCCTTTGAAAAACTCTGCGAAATATTTTGGTGAACAAACCTTACTAAAATTTCGAAGAGTGTGGCGCGAAGCGATTACGGTAATCGTAATGAACAGTAACTCTTGCTTTGAAGAAAAAGTAGGTGAACAAGTTGAAATTTACAGTTAAACATGAGAAAAAAGGACGTATCAGAGTCCATCTTTTTCAGAAATATATGAATTTTACCCAGGCAGATACCCTTCAGTATTATCTGGAAAATCTGGATGGAGTAAAGAAGGCTCAGGTCTTTAACCGTACCAGTGATGCTCTTATTTACTACACCGGAGAGCGGAATGAACTGTTGAAGGCAATTCAGGCGTTTGGTTACAGCCGTGTCAGCGTACCGGCCCAGGTGCTGGAGAATTCCGGAAGAGAATTAAATGAGACTTATAAGGAGAAGCTGGTAAATAAAGTTATTTTCCATTACGGACGTAAGCTGCTTTTGCCATATCCATTGTCTGCAATCTATACCACTGCAATGTCTGTGAAATACATCTGGCTGGGGGTTAAGACACTCTGGAAGCGTAAGATCGAGGTTCCGGTTCTGGATGCAACTGCAATCGGTGTTTCCATTTTCCGCGGCGACTTCTCCACAGCCGGTTCTGTTATGTTCCTGCTTGGAATTGGAGAATTGCTTGAGGAGTGGACCCACAAGAAATCTGTGGATGATCTGGCACGTACCATGTCTCTGAACACTGGTAAGGTATGGCTTCGCAGTGAAGGTACGGAAGTGCTGGTGGACGCAGACAAGATCCAGGCCGGAGATATGGTTGTAGTACATATGGGAAATGTGATTCCATTTGACGGTTTGATCGCAGAGGGCGAGGCTATGGTAAACCAGGCTTCCCTGACTGGTGAATCTGTTCCTGTAAGAAAAGTGGAAGGAAATTCTGTATACGCAGGTACGGTTGTGGAAGAGGGCGAGGCTGTCATTACTGTAAAAGCAGTTGGTGGTTCCAGCCGTTATGAGAAAATCGCAGCCATGATCGAGGATACTGAGAAACTGAAATCCGGTCTTGAGAGCAAGGCCGAGCACCTGGCGGACAGACTGGTCCCATACACACTTGGCGGTACTGCACTTACTTATCTGCTTACCAGAAATGTAACCAAGGCTGTTTCCGTATTGATGGTTGATTTCTCCTGTGCCCTGAAGCTGGCAATGCCGGTTTCCGTACTTTCCGCTATCCGGGAGGCAGGAGAATACAAAATCACTGTGAAGGGCGGTAAATTCCTGGAGGCAGTTGCGGATGCCGATACGATCGTATTTGACAAGACTGGCACTCTTACCAAGGCAGAACCTACAGTGGCTGAGATTGTTCCATTTAACGGACAGAGTGAAGATGAGCTGCTACGAATTGCAGCTTGCTTGGAAGAGCATTTTCCTCATTCTATGGCCAAGGCTGTGGTTACGGAGGCGAAACGGCGCGGTCTGGATCATGAAGAGATGCATTCAAAAGTCAATTATATTGTAGCGCATGGAATTTCTTCTCATATCGAGGAAAAACGTGTTATTATCGGAAGTCATCATTTTGTATTTGAAGATGAAGAATGCGCTGTTCTTCCGGAATATCAGGAATTGTTTGATCATCTGCCGACCCAGTATTCTCATCTGTATATGGCGATCGACAACAAGCTGGCGGCGGTGATCTGCATAGAGGATCCGCTGCGGGAGGAAGCAGCGGAGGTAATCGCCGCGCTGAGAGCCTCGGGGATCAAAAAAATCGTCATGATGACCGGTGGCAGCGAACGGACAG
>OJUG01002219.1_pt1 | contig 21435 bp, 16 predicted proteins | sample 1599841 | NCBI WGS metagenome assembly OJUG01 (sample SAMN04168659, study PRJEB22393) | human gut metagenome | biome: human gut microbiome; feature: stool | host: Homo sapiens | collected 2014-05-12 | reverse complement strand
CGTGAAAAGCGCTCACACTTCCCCGGCAAAAACCCGGCAGCCCGCAAAAAAGCACCGGCATCCCCTGAGGGGATGCCGGTGCGGGAGCTGCGCTGTCAGTTGGTCTCCGTTGGCGGAGCGGGAGGCTCCTCCGGCGGCATGGGCCCCTGATCCCGGTGGACGTATTCGCAGGCCTCCAGCGGCATATGACGCTTTTCCAGCTGCCGGTCGGTGAGGTACTTTACCAGCGTCTGCAGGCAGGCGAAGATGGGGACGCCCAGGAACATTCCCAGCACCCCGGCAAAGCCGCCGCCCACGGTGATGGCCACCACCACCCAGAAGCTGGAGATGCCGGTGGCATCGCCCAGGATCTTGGGGCCGATGATGTTGCCGTCGATCTGCTGCAGAACGATGATGAACACGATGAAGATCAGGCACTGCTTGGGGCTCACCAGCAGGATCAGGAAGGCACTGGGCGCTGCGCCCAGGAACGGCCCGAAGAAGGGGATCATGTTGGTGACGCCAACCACCACACTCACAAGGGGCGTGTAGGGCAGTGAGAAGATGGAGCAGCCGATGAAGCACAGAATGCCGATGATGAGGGAGTCCAGCATCTTGCCCCGGACGAAGCCGCTGAAGATCTGATTCGTCTTGCGGGTGGCCCGCACCATCCAGCGGGCCTGCTCCTCCTGCAGGAGGGCATACAGCAGCTTGCAGCACCGGGCCAGACTCTTCTCCTTCATGGCCAGCAGGTACACGGAGATGATGATGCCCACCAGGAAGTTGGTGGTGAAGGTCACAAGACCCCAGATGCCTGTCCAGATGCCGCCGGTGATGGTGGTGAGCATCTGCTGGGCGCCGGGCAGTACCTGCTCCGTCAGCACCTTCATGAGGTCGTTGTAGTAGCTCTCCAGATTCTTCTCCATCCAGCCGGCGATCTCCGGGTTCTTCTCCAGCAGATTGGTGACCCAGACATATATCTTATTATAGTAGCTTTCGGCGTTGTTGATAAGCATGGCCACGCTGTCGATGAGCTGGGGGATCAGCACGCTCATCAGCAGATACAGCAGGTACGCCACCACGGCCCACGTCAGCAGGATACTGACACCCCGCAGCAGACCGCCCCGGAGCTTGGGCTCCTGACCCTTGCTCAGCCGCTTCAGCCCCTTACGGATCAAGCCCTCGATCCAGTTGACGATGGGTGCCAGCAGATAGGCCATGGCGAAGCCGTACAGCACCGGGGCCAGCACCGTCACCAGCTTGCCCAGATAGCGCTGGAGGGTGCCGTTCATATAGAATGTATCGTAAAAGGCAAGGATGGCGCAGACGGTGAGAAACACCGTCAGGCCCCATTTGAAATAGTGGCTTTTTTGCTGCTTCATGGGTGGACTCCTTCCGCCGAAGTAGGTACGCACAACGTACCATAATATCTTATATATTACCGAAAGCCCGCCGCCAATGCAAGCCCGCCGGGCAAATTTTTCTTTAAGAATGTGTGCAGAAACCGTTCAGGACTTCTCCGGCAGCACCCATTGCTTTTTCCGGCAGAGAGGAGTATAATAAAAGTGCTATGCTGTCTTCTGTGGAAACACAAAACCGAGAACCGTGTGCAAAAGAGGAGAACCGGTATGGATAAAAAGCTTCTGTTTATCGTCAATCCACGTGCGGGGCGCACCAAATCCTTTGCGCCGCTGTTTGATGCGGTGGCCTGCTTTTCCAAGGCGGGCTATCTGGTGAAGGTATTCCTCACTGAGGGACGTGGAGACGCCACCCGTGCGGCGGCAGAGTTGGGCGGAGCATACGATCTGGTGGTCTGCGCCGGCGGCGACGGCACCTTCAACGAGATGGTGTCCGGCCTGATGCAGCTGCCTGAGTGTCCGGAGGTGGGCTATCTCCCCAACGGCAGCACCAACGACTTTGCCGCCAGCCTGCATATCCCCGCCACGCCGCTGAAGGCGGCGGAGAGCATCGTAAACGGCCACCCCTTCTATCTGGATGTGGGCCGCCACAACGACCGATACTTTGCCTATGTGGCTTCCTTCGGGGCCTTTACCCGCAGCTCCTACTCCGTGCCACAGGCCACCAAGAACGCTCTGGGTCACTTCGCCTATATTCTGGAGGGCATGAAGGATCTGGACTCCCTGCGGCCCTACCGCTGCCGGGTGGAGACGGGAGAGGAGACCTTCGAGGGGGAGTTCATCTTCGGGGCCGTGTGCAACTCCACCTCTCTGGGCGGCATCATGAAGCTGGACCCAAGCCGGGTGCAGATGGACGACGGAGCCTTTGAGCTGCTGCTGCTGCGGATGCCCAAGACGGCCTTCGACCTGCAAAGCCTCATCGCCGCCATCAGCCGCATGGACTACAACGGCCCCGGCGTCATTTTCCGCCATGTGCAGCAGGTGACCGTCACCACCGATGAGGATCTGCCCTGGTCACTGGACGGGGAGTACGCCCCCAGCGCCCCCCGTGTAGAGCTGCGGAACCTCCCCGGCGCCATCCCCCTGATGCTGTGCCGGTGAGTGGGTGAAGGAGAACCTGTGAAAAAGCCGAACAGACGCCGTCTGTTCGGCTTTTGTGCGGGGCGGAGGATACTACTCTTGTGTTTCGGCAAAGTTTCGCTACCCTTTTTCAAGCTTCTATGTTAATATACAGTTGTGTTTTTTGAGCGCCGGGCGTAGAACAACAAACCGGAAGAAATACCGCCGCCGGAGGCACAAAATGCAGAGTTTTTCTTTTGGGAGCCGATCTCATGGAAGGATCCCGGAAAATTTTATATCACTCACACGGCAAAGGATGTGGACCTATGATCTTTCAGCGCAAGGGCAGCGGCGTCAGCTGGCTGCTGGTGGGGCTGGGCAACCCCGGCTCCAAATACGAGAGTACCCGCCACAACATGGGCTTTCTGGCGGTGGACGGGCTGGCCCGGCGGAAGGGCTTCCGCTTCAATAAGCTGCGCTTCCGGGCGTGGACGGCGGAGTGGATGGTGAACGGGGAAAAGGTGCTGGTGATGAAGCCCCAGACCTACATGAACCTCTCCGGCGAATCCGTAGGCGAGGCGGCCCGGTTCTATAAGATCCCGGCGGACCACGTGGTGGTCATCTCCGACGATATCTCCCTGCCGGTGGGTAAGCTCCGCATCCGCACCGGCGGCAGTGCCGGCGGCCACAACGGCCTGAAGAACATCATCCAGCATCTGGGAACCGATCAGTTCCCCCGCATCAAGGTGGGGGTAGGCGCTCCGGGGCAGGCGGGCTATGACGTGGTGGACTGGGTCATCGGCCGCCCTCTGGGCGAGGATCAGAAGGTGCTGATGGAGGCGCTGGACCGTGCCGGTGACGCTGCGGAGGTATTGATCTCGCAGGGGCCTGACCGGGCCATGAACCGGTTCAACTGATTCGGCTGTTTTGCCTTTGAAGGGAAGTTTTCCGACAGCCTTTTCTGTTTTGCCTCCGGCGGCAATTTCCCCAGTAGTTTTTTCTTTTTTGTCTCCGACGGGGTACTTTCTTTCAATAGCGAAAGAAAGTCACCCGCCGGAGGCATAAAACAATTTTCGGAAAGAGCCGCCCCCGGAGGCAAACACACATCATTTTTCACGCATATTTCTCTGCTTTTTCAGGTAACTTACAGCATAGGGGCGTATACTGACGTATACGCCCCCAAAGGCGTTCCCGGCCCATGTACGCCGGGAACGGACATTTCATCATCGGAAGGAGGCGGCAGGATGGAAGCTCTGCTGCGGGAGCTGTGGCAGCTCCGGGAGATACAGGAGCTGGCGCAGCTGATGGAGAGCGGCGGCGGCCCGGCGCTGGTGACGGGCCTGAGCCCGGTACACCGGGCCATGACGGCGGCAGCGCTGCGGCTGAAGTCCGGGCGGCCCCTGCTGATGCTCTGCGCCGACGAGGGGGAGGCCCGGCGGCAGGCGGCGGACCTGCGGTCCCTCACCGGCCGGGAGCCTGTCCTGCTGACGGGCCGGGAGCTCCACTGGCGGGAGCTGGCGGCGGTGAGCCGTCAATGGGAATACCGGCGGCTGGAGGCCCTGTACCGCATCCGGCAAGAGGAGTCCCCGGTGATCGTCACCACCGCCGATGCACTGGCCCTGCGATGCATTCCCCCGCAGGTGCTGGACCGGTGCAGCTTCACCCTCCGCTCTGACGGGCGGTATCAGGTGGAGGAGCTGGCCCGGCGGCTGACGGCGGCGGGCTATACCCGCACGGAGCAGGTGGAGGGGCCGGGGCAGTTCGCCCTGCGGGGCGGTATTCTGGACGTCTACTCCCCCGGCGCCGAGGCCCCGGTGCGATGCGAATTTTTTGACGACGAGGTGGACTCGCTGGGCTTCTTCGACGTCGCCACCCAGCGGCGGACGGAGAACTGTCGGGAGGCGCTGCTGCTGCCGGCCGGCGAGGTGCTGCCCCTGTGGCGGGACGGTGCGGCGGAGGAGACCGCCGAACGGCTGGAGACGCTGGCGGGACGGATGAAGGACAAGCCCGTGGCCCGGCAGCTGCGGTCGGATGCCGACCTGCTGCGTCAGGGCATCGTCCCCAACGGCAGCGACCGGTTTCTGGCGGCGGTATACCCGGAGCTGGTGACGGCCATGGACTATCTGCCTGCGGGGTGTCTGGTGTGCGTCAGCGAGAGCGGACGCACGGCGGAGGCCCTGAAGGGCTGGCTGGGCCAGTTGAAGGCGGACGTCACCGCCGCCATGGACAGCGGCATCCTGTGCGGCCCCATGGCGGAGGCGGCCCTGCCGGAGGCGGAATTTGCCCGGCAGCTGGAGCGATTCCCCGTGTGCCAGCTGGAGAGCCTGCCCACCAGCCGGTATCTGCTGGCTCCCAAGGCCCTGCTGCAGATCGATGCCCGGCAGCTGTCCGGCTACGGCGGATCGCTGGAGACGGCGGTGACGGACCTGACCCACTATCTCACCGGCGGCTGCCGGGTGGTGGTGCTGTGCGGCGGACAGGTGCGGGCCAGAAATCTGCTGGAGCTGCTGGAGACCCGGAAGATCCCGGCGGTGCTGGATCTGGAGGGGGAGCGCTCCCCGGTGCGGAACGTGGTACTCATTACGCTGGGTACTCTGTCCGCCGGGTGCGAGTACCCGGCCCTGCAGCTGGCGGTGCTGACGGAGGGCCAGCTGACCACGCCGCTGGCAGGCAAGTCCAAAAAGACCCGCCCCAAGCGGGACAGCAATCAGCAGAAGCTCCAGTCCTACGCGGACCTGACCCCCGGCGATCTGGTGGTGCATCAGCACCACGGCATCGGCCGCTTCGTGGGGATGATCCGGATGCCCACCGACGGGGTGGAGAAGGACTACATCAAGATCGCCTATGCCGGCAGCGACTGCTTGTATGTGCCGGCCACGGCGCTGGATCTGGTGAGCAAGTATATCGGGGCCGGGGAGGATACCGAGCACACCCGGCTCAATAAGTTGGGCGGCACGGAGTGGGCCAAGACCACCCACCGGGCCAAGGCAGCCGCCAAGGATCTGGCGGAGGGCCTCATCAAGCTCTACGCCCAGCGCCAGCGGGAGGCGGGCCACGCCTTCTCCCCGGACTCCCCGTGGCAGCAGGAGTTCGAGGATGCCTTCGACTACACGGAGACCGACGATCAATTACAGGCCATCCGGGAGATCAAGGCGGATATGGAAAAGCCTGTACCCATGGACCGGCTGCTGTGCGGCGATGTGGGCTACGGCAAGACGGAGGTGGCCCTGCGGGCGGTGATGAAGTGCATCCTGGACGGCAAGCAGGCCGCCATCCTGGTACCCACCACGGTGCTGGCCCAGCAGCACTATGCCACCGCCATGAACCGCTTCCGCTCCTTCCCGGTGACGGTGGAGGTGCTGAGCCGGTTCCGCACCCCCAAGCAGACCAAGGAAATTCTGGAGCGGGCGGCGCAGGGAAAGATCGACCTGCTCATCGGCACCCATCGCCTGCTGGCGAAGGATCTGGTGTTCAAGGATCTGGGGCTGCTCGTCATCGACGAGGAGCAGCGCTTCGGCGTGACCCACAAGGAGAAGCTCCGGGAGCGGGTGCGTCAGGTGGACACCCTGACCCTGTCCGCCACCCCCATTCCCCGGACGCTGAACATGGCCCTGTCGGGCATCCGGGATATGTCCACCATCGAGGAGCCCCCCAGAGACCGCCAGCCGGTGCAGACCTACGTCATGGAGCACGAATGGCCCGCCGTGGCGGAGGCCATCCGGCGGGAGCTGAACCGGGGCGGGCAGGTCTACTACCTGCACAACCGGGTGGAGAACATCGAGTCCACCGCCGGACGGCTGCGCCAGTGGCTGGGGGAGGATGTGCGCCTCGCCATAGCCCACGGCAAGATGTCCGAGCAGGAGCTGAGCCGGGTGATGCAGCAGATGACCGACGGCGAGGTACAGGTGCTGGTCTGCACCACCATCATCGAGACGGGCATCGATATCCCCAACGTGAACACCCTCATCATCGAGGACGCCGACCGGCTGGGTCTGGCGCAGCTGCACCAGATCCGGGGCCGCATCGGGCGCTCCTCCCGCCGGGCCTACGCCTATCTCACCTACCGCCCCGGCAAGGTGCTGACGGAGGTGGCCGGCAAGCGGCTGTCCGCCATCCGGGAATACGTGGACTTCGGTGCAGGCTTCCGCATCGCCATGCGGGATCTGGAGATCCGGGGCGCCGGCAATCTGCTGGGGCCGGAACAGTCCGGCTACATGATGAGCGTGGGCTATGATATGTACCTGAAGCTGCTGAACGACGCCGTGCTGGAGCAGCAGGGGAAGGGCCGGGAGATCCGGCCGGAGTGCTCCGCCGACCTGACGGTGGCGGCGTACATCCCGGAGCGGTATGTCCCCTCCGACCGGCAGCGGATGGACCTGTACCGGCGCATTGCCGCCCTACGGGATAACGATGCGGCGGCGGACCTCATCGACGAGCTGACGGACCGCTACGGCGACCCGCCCCGACCGGTGACGGCGCTGCTGGATGTGGCGCTGCTGCGGGCGGCAGCCGCCGACACCGGGGTGACGGATATTACCCAGAAGGGCCAGACACTGCTGCTGAGCCTGGGCCAGCGGATGGATGTCCCCAGCCTCATGGCGGTATGCACTCTGCCGGCCTACCGCAGCCGCCTGCTGCTGTCGGCGGGGGAGCATCCCAAGCTGACGCTGCACCTGAAGCCCGGCGAGGAGGCGCTGGACGCCGCCGGGCATCTGGTGGAGGCGCTGACTCTCAAACGCAAGGAAATTTCGGGCGAAACGCCCGCAGAAGGAGGAACCCTATGAAACGTTTTGCTGCGATGCTGGTGGTCTCGGTGCTGATGGTGCTGTGGATCGCCTCCGGCGACCGGATGAGCGCCGGCCAACGAACGGACGGTCTTTACTACGAGGTCACCGGCATCCATCCGGACGCCGTGCTGATGCGCATCAACGGCGAGGATATCTCGGCGGAGGAGTACCTGTACTGGCTGGCCTATGACTGCGAGTACCTGACCTCCTATGTGCCGAATCTGGATTTCAGTGCCGAGGTGTCCAACGGCATGACCTACGGCTCCTATGCCAAGGCCGACGCCGTGGAGACGGTGAAGCTCTATGCCCTGCTGCGGCAGTGGGCCAAACAGTACAATGTATCGCTGACGGAGGAGGACGAGGCCCGGCTTCAGCAGCAGCGGCAGCAGTATGTCACCTACTACGGCGGCGAGGAGGGCTATCAGCAGCAGCTGCAGCTGCTGGGCATCAGCGAGGATACCTTCGACAGCATCAACCGGATGTACCTGCTGTATGCACGGATTCACGACCTGTATACCGCCGACGGCAGCGCCATGCACCCCACGCAGGAGGCCATCGACGCCTTCGCTCAGGAAAAGGGCTATGTGACGGTGAAGCTGCTGTACTGGCCCGCCTCCGGCGGTGAGAACTCTCAGGCGCAGGCAGAGGACTTCGCCGCCCGGCTGTCCACCGCCGAGGATAAGGATGCCCTGTATGCGGAGATGGCCCAGCAGTTGGGCATCGAGGCCGGGGACACCGGCCGTACCTTCAGCGCCGAGACGCTGGGGGATACCCTGTCCGCCGCCTTCTCTGCGCTGGAGCCGGGACAGGTCAGCGATGTCATTGCCACCGATGAAGGCTGGTATGTGGCCATCGGCCAGACGCTGGACGAGAGCTCCGTGCTGGACGAGATGTTCACGGAAACCGTGACTCAGGCCCGCAGCGAGCTGACGGTGGAATACAACCAGGGCCTCTATGACAAGCTGGACGCCGGGGACTTTTACAGCCGCCTCACGGCCCGGCAGTCCGAGCTCAGCAGCCAGTTCAGCTCCGGCAGCGCCGATCCCGGCACGGACAGCGGTACGGGCAGCAGTACGGACAGCGATAACTCCGGCGAAAAGGATGGCGGCAGCACCGGCTCCGGGGACTGATTTTCTCCCGAAACAAGGGAACTCTGGAATTATTTCCTATTTTTATGAGATTCTCCCCTTGACTATTTTGCTAAAAATGGTACGATAGATAAGGTAATGGAAACCAAGGCAAATCGGAAAGCCAAAAAGGGACCCAAAACAAATTAGGAGGAAAAGATACTATGAAAGACTTGTACGTCGTCAACTGCTGCAGAACCGCTATCGGTTCCTTCGGCGGTTCCCTGAAGAACACCCCCGCCACCGAGATGGGCGCCATCGTGGTGAAGGAGGCCCTGAAGCGGGCCAACGTTGCTCCCGAGAACGTGGATGAGCTGATGTTCGGCTGCATCCTGACCGCCGGTCTGGGCCAGAACGTGGCCCGTCAGGTCTCCGTCAAGGCCGGTATCCCCTACTCCGTTCCCGCCTACACCATCGGCATGGTCTGTGGTTCCGGCATGAAGTCCGTCATCGAGGGCGCCCGTGCCATTCTGTCCGGCGATGCCAACATCGTGGTCTGCGGCGGTACCGAGAACATGAGCGCTGCTCCCTTCGCCTCCCCCGACGCCCGCTGGGGCGCCCGCATGGGTGACAAGAAGATCGTGGACACCATGATCCGTGACGGTCTGTGGGATGCCTTCAATAACTATCACATGGGTACCACTGCCGAGAACATCAATGATGTCTGGGGCATCACCCGCCGTGAGCAGGACGAGTTCGCCGCTGCTTCCCAGCAGAAGACCGAGGCCGCTCAGGCCGCCGGCCGCTTCGACGACGAGATCGTTCCCGTCCCTGTGAAGGTCAAGAAGGAGATCGTGGAGTTCAAGCGTGACGAGTTCCCCAAGGCCGGTGTCACCGCCGACGGCATCGCCAAGCTGCGTGGCGCTTTCCCCGTTGGTCCTGAGTCCCCCAACCCCGAGGTCGTTCACACCTTCGAGGTCACCGGTGCCAAGGAGACCGAGGACAAGGGTACCCAGCGTGTCACCGCTGCCAACGCCTCCGGCATCAACGACGGTGCTGCCGCCATCGTGCTGGCTTCCGCCGAGGCTGTGGAGAAGTACGGCCTGAAGCCCATGGCCAAGCTGGTTAGCTGGGGTCAGGGCGGCGTGGATCCCAAGATCATGGGCGTTGGCCCCGTGCCTGCCTCCCGTGCCGCTATGGCCAAGGCCGGCCTGACCATCGACGACATCGACCTGATCGAGGCCAACGAGGCCTTTGCCGCTCAGTCCATCGCTGTGGCTCGTGAGCTGCACTTCGACATGAGCAAGGTCAACGTCAACGGCGGCGCCATCTCTCTGGGCCACCCCGTGGGCGCTTCCGGCGCTCGTATCATCGTCACCCTGCTGCATGAGATGCAGAAGCGTCCCGAGGTCAAGCGTGGTCTGGCTACGCTGTGCATCGGCGGCGGCATGGGCGTTGCCACCATCTACGAGAAGTGCTGAAGCGCTGAGGCGTAACAAAAACCAAAATAGCCGGGGACGGAGTTTCCGTCCCCGGCTATTTCATCGACAGACCTGCGCCGGTGCATAAAAAATCTGCCGGGAGTCCTCTCCCGGCAGATTTTTTATGCAGTGCGTTATTCCATGTCCACGGAGATGTGGTCGGTGCCGTGGGCCTCGAACTCCCCCAAATAGGCGTTCATGCGGTTCATGACCTCGTCGTAATTCTCCTCCGTGATGGGGGGATCATCCATGTCCCGCAGGGCCAGCTCCTGCGCCAGTATCTCAAAGAAGATGGTGTCCTCATAGGCCATGATGGCCTCGTGGATGCCGCCCTCGGCAAAGGCCTGTGAGGGGATCAGCTGTCCCTGATACAGCTCCGTCAGCGGCGCCATCCCATGGGCCAGACACTGGGAGAACACCAGACTCTCCACCTCATCATACTGGCGGATGCGATCGTCGCCGCGGGTAGAATTGAGGATCCAGTTGCCGATATACACCAGATCCAGCAGACGCCGGAACTGCTTCTCTGTCATTTTGATCTCCATACGGATACACCTCCACGCCGCCGAAGGGGCCTTTACTGTATGCAACAGTATAACAGACCCGGCGGGAAAATACCACTGAAAAAACCGGGGAAATCCGCCAAATTTTCACTTGAGAAAGGAGAGCTTCCATAGTATAATATGATTGTTTTATTATGCAGCGTGATACACTGCGGCGTCACGGGGATGCCGGAAAGGAGGCCCAGTCATGGACCAACGGCCCATCGGAGTGTTCGACTCCGGTCTGGGGGGGCTGACCGCCGTGCGGGAAATGCGGCGGCTGATGCCCTCTGAAAACATTATATACTTCGGAGACACGTCCCGTGTCCCCTATGGCGGGCGCTCGCCGGAGATCCTGCTGAAATACGCCCGGCAGGACGTCCACTTCCTGCGCTCCTTCGATATTAAGGCAGTGCTGGTGGCCTGCGGCACCGTATCCACCACCGCTCTGCCCCAACTGCAGGCGGAAAATGACCTGCCCATCCTGGGGGTGGTGGAGCCCGCCTGCCGGAAGGCGGCGGCCATGACCCGGAACCGGCGGGTGGGGCTCATCGCCACCGCTGCCTCCGTCCGCAGCGGCGCCTATGAGCGGACGCTGCACCGGCTGGATGAAACCATCCATGTGGTGAGCCGGGCCTGCCCGCTGTTGGTGCCGCTGGTGGAAAACGGCCGCTATCAGCCCGGCGACGTGGTCATCGAGACGGTGGCCCGTGAGTATCTGGAGCCTCTGCGGCAGGAGGGGCTGGACGTGCTGATCCTGGGCTGCACCCACTATCCCCTGCTGACGGATATCATCCGGGCGATCATGGGGCCGGAGGTGTCGCTGGTGAACGCCGGTGCAGAGTCTGTCCACACCCTGCATGATGCGCTGGCCCGGCGGCAGCTGCTGGCCCCGGAGGGGACCGGACAGGCGCTGCTGTGTACCAGCGACCGGCCGGAGGGCTTCGGCCAGATGGCCCGCCGCTTCCTGCAGGAGGAGCCTACGGCTCCCGTGCGGCTGGTGGACATCGAGCGATACTGAGGAGGCCGTCATGGAAGGAAATGTGAAGGTCCATGTGGAGAGCCGCACCCGGCTCCCGGACATGGAGGATGTGCTGCACTTCCGGGGCAGCGGCACGCTGGAGCGCACCCCGTCGGGGTGGCAGCTGCGGTATCAGGCCCGCAGCGATGAGGACGGCAGTCTCATGACCTCGGAGCTGTGGCTGGAGGACTGCGGCTGCGTGACTCTCCGCAGCGGCAACAGCTACCGGATGCGGCTGGACCCCGCCGCCCCCACCGTCCTGCACCTGCCCACGGAGGAGGGCGTGCTGGCGCTGGATGTAGCCGCCCATGAGCTGCTGTGGGAGTTGGAGCAGGAGGAACAAGGACACATTACGCTGGATTATTCCCTGCACATGGGACAGACGCCGGTGTCGGCGCTGACGGTTCGGCTGGAGCTATATCAAGAATGAAGGAGGACCCCGCAATGAATATGATCCAAAGCGCGAAGGACCAGGTGCTGGCCCTGACCACCGCCGCCTATCAGAAGGCGAGCGCCGCCGGCCTGCTGCCGGAGGGCGTGACGGTGACCCCCTCGGTGGAGATCCCCAAGGATACCGCCAACGGCGACTATACCACCACCTTCTGCCTGGCCGCCGCCAAAGCCATGAAGATGAACCCCCGGCAGGTGGCCCAGATCCTGACAGAGCAGATGGACCTGACGGACACCTATTTCACCTCCGTGGAGCTGGCCGGCCCCGGCTTTCTGAACTTCCGGCTGGGCAGCCGCTGGTTCGGCGATACCGTGGCCTGTGTGGAGGCGGAGGGCGCCGACTACGGGCGCAACGACACGCTGACCGGAAAGAAGTACATGGTGGAGTTCGTCTCCGCCAACCCCACCGGCCCCATGCACATGGGCAACGCCCGTGGCGGCGTGCTGGGCGACACGCTGGCCTCCGTGCTCCAGAAGTCCGGTGCCGACGTGTGGCGGGAGTTCTACGTCAACGACGCCGGCAACCAGATCGATAAGTTTGCCCGGAGTCTGGATGCCCGGTATCAGCAGCTGATCCATGGCGAGGACGCCGTGGAGTTCCCGGAGGACGGCTATCATGGCGACGATATCCGGGAGTTGGCCCGGCTGTTTTATCAGCAGGAGGGCGAGAAGTATCTGGACTGCGACGAAAAGACCCGGCACGATGCGCTGGCCAAATTCGGTCTGGATCACAACATCCCCAAGATGAAGACCGATCTGGCCCGGTACGGCATCCAGTACGACGCATGGTTCTTCGAGTCCACCCTCCACGAGAGCGGCTATGTGGCAGACTCCGTGAAGGCGCTGACCCAGCGGGGCTATACCTATGAGAAGGACGGCGCTCTGTGGCTGGCCACCAGCCGGATCCTGGCGGAGAACCTGAAAAAGGCCGGCAAGTCCGACGAGGACATCGAGAAGCTGGGCCTGAAGGACGACGTGCTGCGCCGTGCCAACGGGTTTTACACCTACTTCGCCGCCGACATTGCCTATCACCGCAACAAATTCGCCGTCCGGGGCTTCGATAAGGTCATCAACGTGTGGGGCGCCGACCACCACGGCCATGTGGCCCGCCTGAAGGGTGCCATGGACGCTTTGGGGCTGGACGGTGAGCACCGGCTGGATATCGTGCTGATGCAGCTGGTGAAGCTGGTGCGGGACGGCGAGGTGGTGCGGATGTCCAAGCGCACCGGCAAGGCCATCAGCCTGACGGACCTGCTGGACGAGATCCCCGTGGACGCCTGCCGCTACTTCTTCAACGCCAAGCCGGAGACGCAGATGGAGTTCGATCTGGGTCTGGCCGTCCGGGAGGACAGCGAGAACCCGGTGTACTATGTGCAGTACGCCCACGCCCGCATCTGCACCCTGCTGAAGAATCTGGAGGCCGAGGGCTATACCGTCCCGGCCGCCGATGCCGTGGATTTCAGCCTCCTGACCGACGAGACGGAGCAGGCCCTCATCAAGCAGATCGCCTCCTATGGTCAGGTGGTGCTGCTGGCGGCACGGGACTACGATCCCAGCCACATCAACCGCTACCTCACCGCTCTGGCGGCGGCGTTCCACAAATTCTACGCCGCCTGCCGCATCAAGGGCGAGGAGGAGCCGGTGCTGCTGGCCCGGCTGAAGCTGGCGGATACCACCCGTGCGGTGCTGAAGAACGCCATGACCCTCATTGGCTGCAGCGCCCCGGAGAAAATGTAAGAGGGCCCTGCATCAGCAATTTCTGCACATACGGTCGATCCCTGCATAGAAAAGGAACCCCCTGCGGCCTCGCCGCAGGGGCCCCTTTTTAGGCTGCGAATGGACGCAGCGCCCGTTGCCGCATGGCGCCCATCCGAAAAAATTTCCCCAAACGGGAGAAGCATCTTGTGTTTGCACGGAACTGGCAGTACGATCCATATAGATAAGACAGACAGCTTATGGGAAGGCCGCTGACGGCGGCCTTTTGAAAGCACAGAAGTTAGTCTGTTCTAATCGAAGGGAGTTGACCGGATCTGGAGGAACAAAGCTGCGTGCTGCTGGAAAACGGCAGACGGATCAGCGCATTTGCATCGCAGCTGCCTTTTATGAGAGGAACCGCCCTGACCCCTGGCCCGAGCATAAAAAACCGGCAGGCCCCCTGTGGCGCCTGCCGGTTTTTGGTACGGGTAGTGGGACTCGAACCCACACGCCTTGCGGCACAGGAACCTAAATCCTGCGTGTCAACCAATTCCACCATACCCGCATACAGCAATCAGTATAGCACACCCGCCGCCGTTACTCAAGCAAAAATCCCCGCCGCCGCAGAAAAATCTCCCCCGGCGGCGAAAAAAGTTTCGTATTTTCCCGAAACTGTGATACAATACAAGGCAAAGAATACCGGTATCCTGCGGGATGCCTGATACAGGAGGAACCACCATGCAAGTGACCGAACGTTTTTTGAAATACGTCTCCTTTGACACCACCTCCAGCGAGACGTCCGACACCGTCCCCACCACCGCCCACCAGAAGGAGCTGGGCCGGTATCTGGCCGACGAGCTGGCCCGGCTGGGGCTGGAGAACGCCCACATGGACCAGCTGGGCTACGTCTACGCCCTCCTGCCCGCCACGCCGGGCCAGGAGCACGTCCCGGCGCTGGGCCTCATCTCCCACATGGATACCTCTCCCGCCGTCAGCGGCGCCGACATCCACCCCCAGATCGTCACCTATCAGGGCGGCGACCTGCCGCTGGCCAAGACCGGCTGCCTGCGGGTGAAGGACTTCCCCTTCCTCAGCCGCTACGTGGGGCAGCAGCTCATCGTCACCGACGGCACCACCCTGCTGGGCGCCGACGACAAGGCCGGCGTGGCGGAGATCGTCACCGCCTGCGAGTATCTGCTGGCCCACCCGGAGGTCCCCCACCGCACCATCGCCGTCTGCTTCACCCCCGACGAGGAGGTGGGCAAGGGTACCGACCACTTCGACCCCGCCAAATTCCCCGCCAAGGCCGCCTATACCGTGGACGGCGGAGAGCTGGGAGAGATCGAGTATGAGAACTTCAACGCCGCCGCCGTGACCCTCACCGTCCACGGCGTCAACATCCACCCCGGCTCCGCCAAGGATAAGATGAAAAACGCCGTCCTCATGGCCCACCAGTTCATCTCCCTGCTGCCGGAGGCGGAGACTCCCGCCCACACCGAGGGCTACGAGGGCTTCTACCACGTCACCGACGTCTCCGGCAACGAGACGGAGGTGGTGCTCCACGCCATCATCCGTGACCACGACCGTGAGAAGTTCGAGGCCCGCAAGACCTTCGTGGAAAACGCCGTCCGTTACCTCAACGGCGTTTGGGGCGAGGACTCCTTCCGGCTGGAGCTGAAGGACAGCTACTATAATATGAAGGAAAAGCTGCTGCCCCACATGGAGCTCATCGACAACGCCTGTGCCGCCATGCGGGCCGTGGGCGTGGAGCCGGAGATCGTTCCCATCCGGGGCGGCACCGACGGAGCCCGCCTCTCTTGGGAGCGGGATATCCCCTGCCCCAACCTCTGCACCGGCGGCGCCAACTTCCACGGCGTCCATGAGTTCGTCCCCGTGGCCTCCATGGAGAAAATGGTGCAGGTGCTGGTGGAGCTGGTCCGCTGCTGATCCTGCCCATATACCGCCTGAGCGCCCCTCTCCCTGCGAGAGGGGCGCTTTGTGTGAAATCGCTGTAAAACCGCTATGGCTGTAAAACCGCTATGTAAAAAACGACAAAAATATCAAATCCTCTTGCAGTTCGTCGTAAGGAGTGCTAATATGCGCATATAGACAGTGTGCCGAACCGCCCATGGGCGGTTATCGTTTCGCTTGAAACGATAAGAGGTGCTCCAAAGAGAATATGGATCCCTATGCCGAATTGCGATTTTTGGCAATGATATGATATAAAAATGTCATTGCGGAAATCACCGCAGCGCCGCCAGCGAAGGACGCAGCAAAGCGATTTCGAGGATGTTTCCCGATTTTCATGACACGAAGTGGCTGAAAATCGGCTGACACGACGGTGCAGACCAGTCCGCAGACTGGCTGTGGCGATCCGTACTCCCCTTGAGACGCCCCATCGGTCACACACAAGAAAATAGGAGGAAGATATCATGACAAATCGCAAGAGTACCAAACGGGCCTTGCTGGGCAGCGTCATGGCTATGGTTCTGTGCCTGGCTATGCTGGTAGGCGCTACCTTTGCATGGTTCACCGACACCGCAAGCACGGGTGTCAACAAAATTCAGGCCGGTAACCTGGATGTTCAACTGGTTGATGAAAACGGCAATAGCTTGGAGGGCAAGACGCTGGAGTTCAAGAAGGCTGCCAACGCTGCCGAGGGCGAGGCTGTCCTGTGGGAGCCGGGCTGCACCTATGAGCTGCCTGCCGTGTACGTGAAGAACAACGGCAAGCTGGCCCTGAAGTACAAGGTGGCCATCACCGGCATCAACGGCAGCGCCAAGCTGAACGAGGTCATCGACTGGACCATCAATGACGCCGATCTGTCCGCTGACCACAGTCTGTCCGCTGGTGCTACGTCTGAGGCGCTGACCATCAAGGGCCACATGAAGGAATCCGCCGGCAACGAGTACATGAACGAGTCTATTGACGGCATCGCCATCACCGTCTACGCCACCCAGGACACCGTGGAGAGCGATAGCTTCACCAACCAGTACGACAAGAACGCCGCTTACCCTGTGGTGAACGTTACGGAACTGAAGGAGGCTCTGAGCAACGGCGGCGTCGTGGCTGTTACCGAGGATATCCAGACCAACAACATTGAGGATACGGCGGCGGCCCGCATCGTCATCTCCCAGCCCACCACACTGAATCTGGAGAAGAAGATCATCACCCCCGATAACATGGGCAACAACAATACGAACTTCTGCGCCCTTATCGTCGATGCGGATACCACCATCAATGCGGGCGAGAACGGCGGCATTGATACCGGCGTCAACGGCGGCTATGGCATCAACGTCCGGAATGGTGCAACCCTCACCATCAACGGCGGCTACTATTACGGCGGCGGTACTGCTGTGCAGGTTCAGGAGGGTACCCTCATTATCAACGGCGGTACCTTCGCCTGCGAGCCGTACAGCAGCCCGACTTACGGTTACAACTTCTTGATCAACTGCTTGGACAGCGCTTACAAGAATGGTACAGCTAAGGTCATCATCAACGGCGGTACCTTCGTGAACTTCGACCCGTCCAACTGCACGGCCGAGGGTGCCGGCACCAACTTCGTGGCCGATGGCTACAAGGTCGTGTCTGCGCCTCAGACCAACGGCGATGTTTGGTACACCGTGGTCAAGGGCTAAGCCTACCGCTGCAAGTTAGACTCTGATATTTTTCCATACAAAAGGGCGCTCTCCCCACCGGGGAGAGCGCCCTTTTCCCGCCTTGCCACCCCCTGTCATTCCGAGACCGGTCCGCAGACTGGTCGTGGGGATCCGTACTCCCCCAGCGGTAGACCCACACGCCCCTTCACCTGAGAGGGAGCGGCAGCGGGTTTGTTGCACAGTCGATCCCCTTTACGGCCCATAACGAACGCAGCTCTTGAGAGGAAAGGAAGTCCAGAAACCATCGGTTTCTGGCGGCGTTTTTTGCATACTTTTTGTCGCTGTTGACAAAAAGTATGCCGTCGGAGACAAAAAGAAAGAACTGCTGGGAAAAGTATGCCACCGGCGGCGCTTCGGCGATTCGGAACACCGTCGTGTCAGCCGGTTTCCAGCCCCCTTGGGGCGTGAAAACCGGGACACTTCCTCGAAATCGCCTCGCTTTTTCCGCCACCGGCGGCGCTTCGGCGATTATCCTTGCATTTTCCCGCCGATGTGCTATACTAAACCCATCACACATACAAAGGCAGAGTAGGGATCTGCGTGTCGCCCCCATGGGGGCATAGTGCCGGCGGAACGGGGAGTTGTCCGCCGGACGAAATGGCATCGCCTTGCAGTGCAGATCTCGCATCCCGCTGCCGCATAGCGGTCATCTCCGGGGCAGTAAGCCCCGGCGCTCCTCTGTGCGGCTGTCCGGCCTGTCCGGTCTGCCAAATCAGAGGAGGTTTTTTTATGCCGCTTTATCCCCATCCCCTGTCTCCCGGCTACTGGCGCAGCGCCGCCGGGGAGCTGAAGCATCTGCGCCGTCTGGTGTTCATGGCCCTGATGATCGCCGCCTGCATCGTCCTGAGCCACTGCTCCATCCGTCTGGGCGAGAGCCTGTCCCTCAGCGTTACCTTTCTGGCCAGAGCCCTTTGTTCACTGGTCTGCGGCCCGCTGGCGGTGATCGTGTTCGGTGCCGCCGAGGATACCCTCAGCTTCTTCCTGTCCTCCGGCGGCTACCCCTATTTCCCCGGCTATATGCTGACCACCATCACCGGCTGCATGATCTACGCCCTGTTTTTCTACCGGGCTAAAATCACGTGGCGGCGCATCATTCTGGCCAAGCTCCTCACCAATATCCAGAATGTGCTGCTGGGCGCCCTCTGGAGCGCCATCCTGTACAGCAAGGGCTACCTCTACTACCTGACCCAGAGCGCCGTGAAAAACGCCCTGTATCTGCCGCTGCAAATTCTGCTGCTGGGCTTCCTGCTTCAGGCGGTGCTGCCGGTGATGCAGCGCCAGCGCTGGCTCCCGGAGCAGCTGCCGGGCGGCCGCCTGCGCTGGTAAGCGACGTGTTTACAAATAATTAAAATTGCGGGTATTGACTTTACCTGCCCACGGTGGTAAACTCCATTTAGCACTCAGGAGATAGGAGTGCTAAATGGAGTTTTATCATGGAATTGACAGACCGGAAAAAGCAAATATTAAAGATCGTGGTGGACGGCTATGTGGCCACGGCGGAGCCGGTGAGTTCCAAGGCCATTGCTGAGAAGATGCCCGGCAGGATCAGTTCCGCCACCATCCGCAACGAGTTGGCGGATCTGGTGGAGATGGGATATCTGGAGCAGCCCCACACCTCTGCCGGGCGGGTCCCCTCCGCCAGGGGCTACCGGCTCTACGTCAACGAGCTCATGGAGCGCCGTGCGCTGCCGGAGGCGGAGGCCGAGAGCATCCGCCGCTCCCTCACCGGGAAAATGTCTCAGGTGGATCAGGTGATGGCCCAAGCGGGCCAGATGGTCTCCAGCATGGTGGGCTACCCCGCCTATGCCGTGGCGGACCACACGCAGGCGGTGACGGTGCAGCGGTTCGACCTCATTGCCGTGGACGATGACAGCTTCATCGCCGTGGCCATGCTGTCGGACAGCCGGGTCAAGAGCCAGTTGCTTCGCTGGCAGCTGCCGGTGGAGCGGGAGGCTCTGACGGAGATGAGCCACCTGCTGAACACGCACTTTACCGGCCTTGGGCCGGAGGAGATGAACGCCCGGCTCATGAGCCTGTCGGATCAGGTGTCCGGCAAGTGGTTCCTGCTGCTGAATCAGGTGTGCGAATACGCCGGACAGCTGCTGAAGGATGCCGCCGGGCAGGAGGTCTATCTGGGCGGCACCACCCAGTTGCTGAAATTCCCGGAGTATCGGGACGCCGACAAGGCCCGTGACCTGATGACCTTTATGGTGGACAACAAGCAGAACCTTCCGGTGCCGTCAGGCAACGCCCCGGTGCAGATCCTCATCGGACCGGAGAATGTGGATGCCGCCCTGAAGGAGAGCAGCGTGGTCATCGCCAGCTACGATATCGGTGACGGTATGCGTGGGCTGGTAGGGGTGGTAGGCCCCACCCGCATGGACTATGCGTCCGTGGCGGCCCGGCTCACCTGCTTTGCCGAGAGTCTGAGTCATATGTTTGAAAAGCGGCAGCTGCCGCCTACCAAGGAGGAACAGTCATGAGCGAGAAAAAAAAGAAGAACACCCCTCAGGAGGAGCAGCCGCAGGCCGACACCGCCCCGGAAACGGAGCAGGCTGCGGAAAAGGCCGCCGAGGAGGAGACCTTTACCGTCACCCGTGAGCAGATGGAGCAGATGGAGCAGCTGGCTAAAATGGTCAGCGATGCCAGCGACAAGTATCTGCGTCTGGCGGCGGAATACGATAACTACCGCAAGCGCACCACCAAGGAAAAGGAAAACGTCTACGCCGACGCCAAGGCGGACACCGTCAAGGAGTTTCTGGGGGTGCTGGATAATCTGGAGCGTGGCCTTGCCCAGTTCGCCGAGGGCGACCCCCATCGGCAGGGCATGGAGCTGATCTGCCGGCAGTTTCTGGCAGTGCTGGAGAAGCTGGGCGTCACCCGCATTGAGGCGCAGGGCCAGCCCTTCGATCCTCAGAAGCACGATGCCGTGATGCACGTGGAGGACGAGAACGTCGGTGAGAACACCGTGGTGGAGGTGCTCCAGCAGGGCTACCAGCTGGGCGATAAGGTCCTCCGGTTCGCCATGGTCAAGGTAGCCAACTGAAAGGAGAAGCGTCATGGAGAGAAAGAGACTGTATCGCAACGTCAACGATAAAATGCTGTGCGGCGTGTGCTCCGGCCTTGCCGACTACTTCAACATCGACCCCACGCTGGTGCGTCTGGCTTGGGTGGTGCTGGGCCTCATGGGAGGCAGCGGCCTGCTGGCCTATATCATCGCTTCCATCGTGATCCCCGTGGACCCGGACCAGCAGTAACGATCCGTAAAAAATCAATCTATATATATCTTATCAGGAGGCAATCATTATGTCTAAAGTTATCGGTATCGACCTTGGTACGACCAATTCCTGCGTCGCCGTCATGGAAGGCGGCGAGGCTGTTGTCATCCCCAACGCAGAGGGCAACCGCACCACCCCGTCCGTGGTGGCCTTCAGCAAGAGCGGCGAGCGTATGGTGGGCCAGACGGCAAAGCGTCAGGCCATCACCAATCCTGACCGCACCATCGCTTCCATCAAGCGTGAGATGGGCTCTGACCACCGTGTGAATATCGACGGCAAGAGCTACACCCCGCAGGAGATCAGCGCCATGATCCTGCAGAAGCTGAAGAGCGACGCCGAGGCCTATCTGGGCCAGCCCGTCACCGAAGCTGTCATCACCGTCCCCGCCTACTTCACCGACGCCCAGCGTCAGGCCACCAAGGACGCCGGCAAGATCGCCGGTCTCGACGTCAAGCGTATCATCAACGAGCCCACCGCCGCCGCTCTGGCCTACGGTGTGGATAAGGAGCAGACCCAGAAGATCATGGTCTACGATCTGGGCGGCGGCACCTTCGATGTCTCCATTCTGGAGATCGACGACGGCGTCATCGAGGTGCTGGCCACCGCCGGCAACAACCGTCTGGGCGGCGACGACTTCGACCAGTGCATCATGAAGTATCTGGTCAGCGAGTTCAAGCGCACCGACGGCATCGACCTGTCCGGCGACAAGGTGGCCATGCAGCGCCTGAAGGAGGCCGCCGAAAAGGCCAAGATCGAGCTGTCCGGCGTCACCTCCACCAACATCAACCTGCCCTATATCACCGCCGACGCCACCGGCCCCAAGCATCTGGACGTGACCCTGACCCGTGCCAAGTTCAACGAGCTCACCGGCCATCTGGTGGATGCCACCATGGGCCCCGTGCGTCAGGCCATGTCCGATGCCGGCCTGAAGGCCAGCGACCTGTCCAAGGTGCTGATGGTGGGCGGCTCCAGCCGTATCCCCGCCGTGGTGGAGGCCGT